>ERZ842401.3890-NODE-3890-length-18056-cov-7.311427_pt1 | contig 18056 bp, 12 predicted proteins | sample MGYA00521270_ERZ842401 | MGnify/ENA primary metagenome ERZ842401 (study PRJEB31892, sample SAMEA3878208) | bioreactor metagenome | biome: Moose rumen | place: Sweden | collected 2011-10 | study: EMG produced TPA metagenomics assembly of the PRJEB12797 data set...
ATGCCGGAAAGCCTGTAGAGTTCGCGGCTTGCAAGAAACATTATTTCAAGGGCGTTTACATCCAGGATAATTGGGACTTCGATTATCTGACGCTTGATATCGATGTCCTTGACTGGGAAGAAGTTAAAGTTACTGAAAGCAACGGGAAGGGCGTACAGGCTACTCAGTTTGCAGTTTCATTCAATGATGGAGCTTCAGAGAGTACCCACAATCTTCGTTATGTAAAAACCCCTAACGATAAGAATTATCGTCAGTGCTGGGTATTTAATCCCACTTATCAGGTTACGACAGGTGAGGGAGATGACGCAACGACTGAAGATAGACTCACTGTCGTTACCATTACATATAAAATAATGATGCCGACCTCTGGTACATTCGGAGTTGAGGCTCTCGGAGATACTGATGCCTTTAATGTAAGTGTTAATTCGCCGAACGGTGGTACAGTTACAAAGACGGGTAATGTATTTAGCGGAGCCCTTGCAGCTGGTGCTACCTATATTAATATTATCGTTACTGTTCCTCCGAAATATGCCGAGGATGATACGCAACAGCAGAATCCAATCTATCCAACCGAGTTGAAGACTCTCTATTTCAACACTACGGCTTCAGACGGTACCACTACCTACAATCTGGATTCTGAAACCCAGCTTTACGACATGCGAGGTTACCACTACTTCATAGTCAATGGCAATGCCAGCACCACTTGGGACTTAATGTTTAAGCAAGAAGAAGATGAAGAAGATCATGAATAGAATCATCACATATATTACAGTTCTTGCCGCTCTTGTGGCAATGTCCTGCACTCGTTCTGAACAGGATTTCAACTCTAGCGAGTCCTCGCTTCTTACCTTGACTTTGAAAACTGATCAGATGATCACTCGTTCTGCCATCACGGAAGATATCGAGTTCGCGGTCACACAATTCGACTGGTTCATCTATCCCGATGCAACAGGTACTTCTGAACCGGTTTATCATGGCCACTTCAATTTCGGTGAAGACGGTTTAACTCTGACTTATGTATCAGGTACAGTACCTTCAGATTATACTGCAGATACGGATGGGACTATCCATCTTGGTTTCGACGTCGAAAACACATTCGATGATTTCACCAGATCCTATAATGTTTACGTCCTTGCCAACTATTCTGGCATCGACCATAGCGGAGCTTCTGCCCTCACCCTGAAGACACTCCTTGAAAAGACAGTCGAGACAAACTTCGATGAGCTCAGTTCCTCATATAAAGCGATTACAGATTTCGTAATGGACTCCTATAGCGGCGACGACGATGCAACCTATCCTCAGTTGGTGCCATTTAGCGCCGCCAAAGATGAGGACGGAGACGGAAAAGCCAATCTTGCCGTCGAACTTCGCCGCCTTGCTGCAAAGATCTCCTTTACGATTACAATTAGCGAACAGTTGCAGGATGCAAAAGGATCGTTCTGGCGTCCTCTTACCAATTCTAGCAACTATACTGCATACATGGTGAATGCTGTCAGCTATGCAACGCTTGCTGGTGAGGCTTTGGATGCAGAAGATATGGCTCCGACCCTGATTACTGGAAACTCGGAAATCACAGGTGGTCACCAGATCTCTTACGCAACAAACCACGTTAAAAATGCGACTGATGAGCATGATCCGCCTCTCGTATGGAAAGTCGATCAGTTCTATACATACCCTGTTGAATTCGAAACCGACTCTAATAATGCTCCGTACCTTAAAATAACTCTCCCTTGGGAGAATGTTGATGAAGATGAAAATTTGATTGGAAGCGGTGCGACACTTTACTACTACAAGGCATATCTGCTCGATCCAGAAACAAACAAACCTCTCACAAGCTTCGATCGTAACAAACACTATATCGTCGCACTTAATGTAGACACCCTCGGTGGCACTCAGGAGGATTATGCAACTCTCGATACTTACTATTACGTTGCAGATTGGCAGTCTCCAGCAGATGGTACTTACACAGGATATTTCGCTCCTCGTTTCCTTGATGTTGCGAGAGATACCTATACTATATACGGTGATAATTCCATCACTATTGCAGTGACCTCCAGCCACAATATTTCCGCAACGATCCTCAGTGCAAGTCAAACAACGGTTACTGGTAGTGCAAAAACAGTTTCCTATACACAATCCGATATTACAACTAATGGGAAACTCTCTTTCACTCTCAACCACACGTTGAATACTACTCTGGGTACAAGCAGTGACAATGCCAAGATGGACGTAACTCCTATTACTTGGACTGTTAAAGTTTATCATACCGATAAAAACACGGTTCAGAAGGAAGTAACAATTATACAGTATCCGTCTATATATGTAGAAAATCCGACTTCATCTGGTCATGTATTTGTTAATGCATATAGTAGTAATGTAGCTTACAACAACAATTCTTATAAACTTGGTTCCGTAGCAACATCTACCTCTCGGTTGAAAAATTTCACTATAATCAACGTCTCTTCTTTGGCTTCTCTCGCAGACGTTTACCCTAATTATAAGATAGGCGATCCTCGCGTCAAACTAAGTGACGGCTATCCTATATGGGCAGGAAATTGGAATGCTAATGATTTAGGATGGAGCGATTCAGATAAGACAACTGCTACTACAATCCCGAATTATCTGATTACCGACTTTAGTCGTACTTCTGATAAACAGAATTATATTGCTCCAAAGATAATGATGGCCAGCGGTTATGGAACAAATTCTGGTCAAGGAAACTGGAAAACAAATGCAGAGCGTTGCGCTGCTTATCAGGAAGATGGTTATCCTGCTGGTCGTTGGAGACTTCCTACCAGGGCAGAAATTATGTTCTTCCGTCAGCTCGATTACTTGGGCTATTTAGGATCTACCTCAATCTTTACTAGTGATATGAGCTATTGGTGCGCACCTGGTGAATATTTTAAAGCAAGTGGTAATGGCGGCTCGTTTACTCAATCGCCAACTTCTACTAATTGTTCTGTTAGATGTATCTATGATCTCTGGTACTGGGGTGATGAACCTTATTCCGAGCATGCGACCACCTGGCTTGGATATCAAACCGACTAAAAAGAGCGAGAATTATGAAAAAGATATTTTATATTTTTGCTGCGGTAGCGCTTTGCCTGACCGCATGCCAGAAAGAAATGACTGAAAATCAGTCGGTGGATCCCGCAAATAAGGACGCTCAGACAGTAACTGTTCCATTTACCGTTACCATCCCGGTCTCTGGAGAAGTTGCTACAAGGGCAGATTTCGCCGACATGGCTCAGATTCCGGTTTTGAGCAATCTCTATATTGCCGTTTTCGGAGAGGACGGAGGTATGCTCCAGCAGCTTGTGCCTGCTACGATGAAAGGCGGTTCAATATACGATTCGGGAACAGGTAAAACTGGATATAATTATAGGGCAGAGTACACTGCCCAGCTTCCGCTTTATGACGACGAGTGCCACCTTCATTTTATCGGAAATTACAATGGAGATCCCTCGACCCTCACTTTCGATTATGAGAAAGAATTCATGGACAAGCTTTCCATGAAGATAACGACATCCTCTTTTGGCAATAATAATGAATATACCAAAATCGATAAGGCTCCTGGTGCATATTGGCAGAAAGTTGTCCTCACTGACGGTATCAAGGCTACTCTCCAGAGCAATGGAAGTTTTGAACTTGACTATGAGACCAAGGCTAAGCTCAATCATATAGCCTTAGTTCGCAACTATGCCAAGATAACAGTTACTTCGGGGTCCAATGATTTCACTATCCAGAGTTATGCGCTTATCAATGTTCCTTATCAAGGAACGGTTGCTCCTTATTCTGAGTCTATGCACTTTGGCAACCACTATATGAATATCGGAAAGTATTGTGACGGCACTTATGATACTACTGATAAGACTGCTCAGAATTATCATAACTTCATTTCCGATTTGCTTGATAGCAGATATATAGGATATATGGCGGGAAATGACCTTATTTTTACAGGCAATCCCTCAGAGAGCGCAGCAAAAACTGGGTCAGAAACTGATAATGGCTTGTATATGTATGAGCGAACTGTCCCGACTACGGCAGGTGAGCAGACGGGTGTTATTGTTAAGCTCAAATGGAATGATAACCTTACAGATGCCCAGAAGCAAGAATACGGAATTAGCCAAACTGCAAATCCGTATTACTATAAACTCGAAGTATTGAATGCTTCTGGCGAATATATGCCTATCCTTAGGAATGTACATTATAATATATCACTTACCTCACTGACAGGAGAAGGCGCTACATCTTTTGATGAGGCATTTAATGGTCCCTTCTTTGGAAATGTTTCTTCTTCTATCGAGACAGCAACCCTTACTGATATCAATGACAATACCCACCGTATTGTGGTCAATAGAATGGACTATGTCTCAGTAGATGGAAATGATGAGGTGGAACTTTATTTCCAGTTCTATCCGAATGTGAGCGGTAATCCCAGTACCAATACAAGTAACTATCTTGCCAATCAGATAATTGAAGTGACTCCGTATAACCAGGCTATTAAAACGGTCTCTTCAATAGAATTGATAGATGATGATGATAGTGCCTGGGATGGTTGGATGCATGTTAAAGTTACGCTTAAAGATAAACCAACAGATGGCTCAATGCTCCGTGGTAAACTCCGCATTCAGGGTGTCGTTGGCTCCGTAGGAAGCCTTTATCGCGATGTGGTATTCACTATCATGAGTACTCAGAACTTTACAAGCGAGTCTAGTATCGTGCAGGATGGTACCAATGTTACCGTAAACATAGGACTTCCCGAAGCCCTTCCGTATTCTATGTTCCCGATTCAGGTGAAGATTGAAGCTCAGAACAACAACCTTACGACGACGAGTTCTTCCCTTCCTGTCGGCTACGGACCGTCTGCGTTTGATTCTTCCAAGAATTCCTTCTACTTTATTAGGACAATCCAGTATAAAGATTATGTTGATACCAGCACAGGTCAATATGTCTACACAACACAATTCCCATGTTCGTTCACAAAGACTGATTCTGGGAATTTGTCTGTAAGTCTGAAGGATATGATGGGGTACTTTAATGAGAAGGTGCTCTAAGACAAAAGATTACTCGAACAGAGCAGACCCATTTCGAGTCTGCTCTGTTTCTAATTCTGGAAGATGAAGAATTACCTCTCTCTTTTAATTGCATCAATCTGCCTATTTGGGGTGGCTTCGTGCCATAAGGACAACCCCTCTTCCGTCTCCCCGACAGAAGAGACTTATGAAGCTATCACCGGAGACGCTTCCAAAATAGATAGCAGATCTGCTGTCCTCTCAGGAAGCGTAAAAACCTCGGCATCAAGTCTTTCCGGTGTCAGAGCCGGAGTAATATGCTCAACAGATCCTTCCCTTACAGGTGGGAAGGAATGGTCAGCTGCTTCATTCAATTCCGACGGGCAATTCTCCGTAACTGCAAGGAACCTTGACGCGGCCACCCTCTATTACTATGCTGCCTACGCTGTCGTGAACGGGGAAAAGGTCTATGGCAAGACCTTGACTTTCACGACCGCTTCCATTCCTGTTAGCGGAATCTCGCTGGATAAGGAGGGGATGATGCTAAACCTAAGCGAAGGCTCTATCCAATTGACGGCGAAAGTTATTCCTGCGGATGCTACTGACCCGATTTTGACTTGGAGTAGCTCCGAGCCATCTGTTGCCACAGTTTCTGATGGACGGGTAACACCCGTTTCTGTCGGCAAAACAATTATTGCGGTCTCTTCCGGAGAGTTTTCCGCTTCGTGCGAGGTCTCCGTTTTCGACTATAAGGCAGTTGACCTAGGGATTTCTGTAAAATGGGCTGATATGAATATTGGCGCTTTTACAGAAGAAGAGGCAGGAGATTATTTCGCATGGGGTGAAGTAACTCTAAAAGAGACTTTTACCTGGAATAATTATAAGTGGAGCTCTGCTTCTTCCGGGCCATTCACTCGCTATAATTCTTCTTCGGATTATGGGAAAATAGATGGTCGGACCACTCTGCTTCCCGAGGACGATGCCGCTGCGAGTCTATGGGGAAAAACATGGCGAATGCCCTCTCTTGACGAAATGGAGGAGCTTCGAAAATCCTGCACTTGGACATGGGATTCATCCCGAAAGGGATATCTTGTTACCGGCACAAACGGATCTTCTCTTTTCCTCCCGGCTGCAGGAAATAAACTCGGAACGTCTCATTACGAGAAAGGAAAGGGCGGCTTCTATTGGACATCGTCGCTCTATGTAAGAGATCCGAGTTCTGCTTACAATCTGACTTTTAATACTTCTAAAACAAATTGGGATATAAAAAACAGACTCTATGGGTTTGTCATCCGTCCCGTAAGCGAGTAAATAATATATGAATCTGCATTACGAAACCCCCATCCTCGAGATCTGGGAAGTCCACTTCGAGGAAAATATACTTTCAGGGGAGAGAGGCTCACATGAATCAGTTTCTTATGGCGATGATCCATTTCAGGGAGGAGGGGAATGATGAATAAGACTGTTTTTACTACCCTTGCCTTATTGCTGACTTTGGCATCATGTACTATTGAGCCCGAAACAGAAACCTTCGTTTCCAGAACCGGATCCCAAGTCGTTACCATTACTGCATCTCAAGAAGGTGAGCCTCAGACCAAGACCGTCCTTGATGAGGACTTAGCTCATGTCCTTTGGACCCCAGGGGATAAGATCAATCTGTTTTATCAGGACCAGAATGCTTGTTTTGAAGCTATTAATCCAGAGGAATCTTCGATTGCTAAGTTCAGGGGGGAATTGACGATAAATGTCGTGACTGGCGGAAACGAGGAAAGTGAACTGGAAAAAACATATTTCATGGGGCTTTATCCTTATGATGAATTTGCCCAATATGATCCTGCTTCTTCCAGTATTGTGACGAGTCTTTCTAATGAACAAATCGCTGCTAATAATTCTTTTGCGGATGATTTGTTCATCTCAGTTGGGCGTTCCTCTTCATGGAATATGCCATTCTATAATGTCTGCTCGGGATTGAGGTTTACGGTAGACCAGGAGGGCATTTCTTCCGTTATTCTTAAATCTAATGACGAAACGCCCCTCGCTGGAAGCTTCTCCGTCGGGTTTGACCCGGAGACGGAAAGGCCGGTTATTTTGGACGTAATTGATGGCTATTCGCAAATTCGGCTTTCTCCGCCAGATGGAGATTATTGTTTCCATCCGGGGATATACTATTATATCGTAACTCTCCCGGGAAAACATGAGAACGGAATAACTATTGAGCTGATTGGGCTTCCTAATCCAGCTTCTGTTACAACATCTTCTTATGTGAAGTTCAAGCGTTCCACTTTCCTTCCGACTGCGCTGACTGCGGATAAGTACTATTCCGATATTCTCCCGCTAGAAGGAATCGATTTGAATATTGAAAACGAAGGCGTACAGAAGTATCTCGAGGAAGTAGACTATAGCGACGATCTTGACAGTTATAATACTTCGTACATCTCTTATTATACATCTAAGGGAAGTGATAAACCTTATCCCGTGAGGTTTAATTGGAAAAATGCCGATAGTCGGTCTATGATAGTCACAGACACTCAGACAGGGGAGATTGTCTATGATGGGCTTGCTTCGGAGACGATTGAAATATACAATCTCATCCCGGGAAGGAAATATCGCTATTACGTGAATGGCGATGTCTCTTGGGAGTCAACTTTCAGGCCTAAAGGTCCTGTTCGTATGATCAATTCAAGCACACGTAATTTCAGGGATTTAGGCGGTTGGAATGCTGAAAATGGTAAAACGATAGTTTATGGAAGGCTTTATCGCGGCGCGCAGATTAGTTCATCAGATGAAGATCTCTTCAAGTCATTAGGTATAACTGTAGATGTAGATTTACGTGGACAGCCTGGATCACCCGTGGCAGTGTTTGACCAAAACGAAGTCGAGTGGGTAAATTTCCAGGTCTACCAATTTATGTATAAAGCTACAGGCGCTGGCTATACAGAATCATTGTACAGGGAAGCTTTAGCCTTTGTCATCGATTGTCTTGATCAAGGGAAAAATGTCTACTTCCACTGCATAGGTGGAGCCGATCGCACAGGAACGCTTGCATTTCTTATTGAGGCGCTTCTCGGAGTAAGCGAAGCTGACATGAGTAAGGAATATGAGCTGACCTCCTTCTATGATACTCGCGAGCGAAATAATACGGGAACTCGTCACTTCAAGCAGCTCATTTTCTACCTCAAGACGTTTGAAGGTGAAACCATGCAGGAGAAGGTGACAAATTGGGCCACTACAGGAGAGAACGCTCTGACTATAGATCAGATAGATCTTCTGAAATCCATAATGCTGGAATAAGTCTGTCGCCTGACTTGTAATCCTCTATATATCAACTACATATGTGTTTTTCCCTCGGGAATAAGATGTAGGGAAAAATACAGAAGATGCTGATAATTAGGGGGTTACACGCCAGGCATAACAGGCATGCCAGAAGAAGCTAATGCCTATTCTCCTGTTACGAAGGTAGGGAAGGCCTTGATGTCGGTCCCGAGGATGCGCTCGTAGGGTTTGGTGTGCTGAATCATGTAGCCGAAGGGCTCATCGCTCAGCAAGCAGATGCGGTAGTGGGTGGTGAGAACTGGGGCAAGAAAAGCGCGGCAATCGTCGCGTGAGGCCCTTAGAATAGGGTCTTCCCCATAGAATTTTTTCAGGACATTTGCCCAGATCTGGGCATAACGGTGAACTACTCGACGGTCGTATCCACTTTCCTCAGGGATAGCGATGATAGGGGCTATGTCGCTGTTTTTAGGTGAGATGACGGTCAGGTATTCTTTGATCCAGTATACGCTTTTGTATTTGTCGTTGAAGACGAAGCTCATCCCAGTCTTGAGCCCTTTTTCTCTCGCCAGAGAGACGTTCTTAACGATAGAAGAAGTGTCTGCAAGAGCTGTGGAATCGACTGTAATATCGAAGTAGACATACTTGATTTTCTTGTCCTCTGTGATAGAGTCCCAGTCGAGCACTTTTTCAAGAGCTCCAGAGACTGTAATCCCATCGTAGCTGGCAGTCCCTTTAGGTTTGGGTTTTGCCGAAGTAAGCAAAAGTACTGTCGCAGTGAGAGCGACAAGAATTATTGTTTGTAGTTTCATTGATTTAAACATATCCCTTGAACAGCCGCCAGATAAACTGGGAAAGCCTTGCAAAAGGCGACCAGAAAATCTCGCGGGGGTAGTCTTTGAAGTTTGAGAAGACGCGGCGGTTTTTCCTCATAAACCTTTTAAGGGGCGTCTCGTCCTTGGAAGAATAGTTTCTCTTGTCAAGGACTCCGAAATTGCCCATCTTTACCATGTCGCTGACGAGTGTTTTCCCGTGCACCTTGTCTGGCGGACAGAGCAGGAATTCATCCTCAAGACCGAAATTATACTGAAGCGCGGCCATGACACTACCGCAGAAGCGCTTCATTCCTAGGCGTTTAAGCGTTTTCATAACGGACTCTCTATCGGCTGGATCGAGTACCTTAAGCACATAATAATAATCCAGCATCTGTCTCATCCCTATGCCTCCTTCGAGGTAGTGGCGGAACATGTGGGCCATGCAAAAGACTGCGTTGAAACGGGCTCCGGGATAGGTCAGGGGAGTGCCATCTTTAATTGGCGATTCCTTTTCAAACCATCTCTGCATCCTCGCATTGGTGAAAGGATTATACATCTTGCAAGGATGAAAATGGACCTCCACAATGGTATCTTCAAAGATGTCTGCTTTGCTCTCCTGATAGATGATGTCATGGACTGGATATCCCCCGCGGCGGAAAGTGGCGATAATAAAATCCCTGTCGCCCTTCACCCAAAGGTCGATGTCGCCGCAGATGCGTCTCTCAGGCTTTGGATAAAGGTGCGAGAGGCCGGTGCCTTTCAGGATGCATCCGCTTAGACCAAGGCGGGCCATAATCTCTTCAAGCTCAGAGACATGAGCCTCATGAGCTGAATGAATCCTTGAGATCTCATCTTTCAGCGCAGACCATCTATCAAAGAGATCCTCCGGAGGCATCTGGTGCTCAGGGAGTTTAATGATCCCATCGTAGAGAACCCCGAGGAGAGACTGCATCTTCGCCATATAAAAAACCAGCTCCCAGTCTTTCGAAGTCGGGTCCTTCTCGAAAGAAGAGGCCCGGCCAAGTGAAATGAGAAGCAGATTTCTAAATGGGTGCATCGAATCTTAGCGGTTGTCGGCCCATCCGAAAGGATGGGGGCCCTGAGGTAGCTTTGCAAGGGGGTGGTAGTCGCCCTTGAGGCCGATGGGGGTAGCATTGCGTATCTGGCTGACAATCTCGATGCATGGGCGGGCCGCACTGATGCGGAAGCCTTCGCCGGAGAGAATTTTCTGGTAGCTCAGAGTATGGAGCTCCGTGAATCCCTGGCTGAACTCGAACTCTTCTCCGTCGATGCTAAGTGACCTGTAAGTCCTTTTTTCGCCCTCTACGGCGTTCGGAGGCAGGCAGTCTGCATTGATGCTGAGAAAATAGCGTACACGGGCTTTTTCGAGCTCCAGATAGCCTGCAACGCGGTCAAAGCTCATCACATGGACAACATTCTCCTTGACGGGACCGAAGATCCACTGGAGCATGTCATAGAAATGGACTCCGATATTGGTCGCTACGCCGCCGCTCTTGTGGATATCTCCCTTCCAGGAGGTATAATACCACTTTCCACGAGAGGTGATGTAGGTAAGGTCGACATCGTAGACCTTGTCTTTCGGACCTTCATCGACCTTCTTCTTGAGGGCCTGGATGCGGTCATGGAGACGAAGCTGGAGGATGTTGTATGCCTTGTGGCCAGTCTCTTCCTCGACCTTCATGAGGGCGTCGATATTGTATGGATTGAGCACCACCGGCTTCTCGCAGATAACATCGCATCCGAGGCGAAGGCCATATCGGATGAATGCATCATGGGTATAGTTTGGAGTGCAAATGCTTATCCAATGCAGCGGGTCCTCGCCCTGCATCCTCTTGGAGCAAAAGCGGTCGAAAAGCTCGTGCTCGGTAAAGAATGAACAGTCGGGGAAAAAGCTGTCAAGCCGGCCTACACTGTCAAATTTGTCATAAGCGGCAAGAAGGGTGTTGCCTGTATCTTTTATTGCTTTGAGGTGCCTCGGTGCTATATAGCCGGCTGCACCGACAAGAGCGAAATTTGCCATTACCTAATTGTCTTTCTCTTCTGATTCTTCCTTTTTCTTGCGGCTGTGCTTATGCTTTTTCTTTTTGCCATCTTCATCTTCGCCATAGCCATATCCGCTGCCGTAGCCATAACCATATCCGTATCCGTAGCCATAACCATAGCCATATCCATAGCCGTAACCATATCCATAGCCGCGATGCTTCTTGTACTGGACATCGTTGAGGATAATGGACATATTGGGGAAGATATTGTTGTCCTTGAGCTCCTGGATGTCAGGCAGCATTCGCTTGTCGACCTTGTTGGAACGGAGGATGAAGACAGTGTTGTCGGCAAAACGCTTGATGACGTTGGCGTCTGCAATCATTCCAGCCGGGACGGCGTCGATGATGATGTAGTCGTAACGCTCACGAAGGACTTTGAACAGTTCGTCAAGGCGCTTGCTCGAGAGGAGTTCGGCGGGGTTCGGCGGAATTGGACCGGAAAGGATGGTATCGACTCCCGGAGCAACAATATCGTGCCGGATTATCTCCTCAAAGTCATTGGTCTTGCCGGAGAGGTAGTTGGAGAAACCGACTTCGCTGCGGTGAGCGAACTTATGGGTAAGGGTGCCTTTTCTGAGATCAAGGTCGAGGAGTATGACTTTCTTCTCAACGAGGGCTAGGGATGCCGCAAGGTTCGATGTGATGAAGGTCTTACCGGAAGACTCCATCAGCGAAATGAATAGGTAGGAGGTCGCACCACCCTCGGTATTGCGTGTAAAGTCGATATTGCTCCTGAGTATCCTGAAAGCCTCGGAAATCGCATCTCGCTTCTTGTCGACAATGACAATATCGCGGGAATCGCCCTTCTCCTTAGATGGAATCTCTCCGAGAATAGGGATATTGACATATCCTTCGACATCCTTGCGATAGCGGATCTTGGTATCCATGATTCTCCGGATCACGAAGAAGAGAAGGGGAATGAGAAGGCCGATCAAGAGGCCCATGAGCATATCCTTCTTGGTATTGGGTGCAATCGGGCTGGTGTTGATCCGAGCCTTGTCTATGACTTTGGCGTTGCCTTCGATAGATGGCTGACTGATAAGTAGTTCCTCTCTCTTGCTGAGAAGGGTCAGGTAGAGCTGCTCCTTGATGCCCTGGACTCTTGAGATGTTGTCGATATAGAGCTGGCCGGTAGGGACCTGGCTGATTTTGGCTGCGGCCTGCTGATTGACGCTGAGGGCAGTTCCCATCCTCTGGTTCAGCGCACTGATGTACGAAGTCAGCAGCTGGTTGAGGTTGCTCTTGAGGGTAGCCTGCTCAAGTCTCATGTCCTGGACAATAGGGTTGTTGGTGGTGCCGGACTCTTTGTATTTGTCAAGCTTGAGGACAAGCTCGTTGAAGCGGGCGATGGTACTCTTGATATTCTCGTCCTCGATGTTGATTGTCATCGGGAAGAGTTTGTTGTCCGAATTGGAGTTGGTGAACTGCAGAAGGTACTGAGCATGAGATATTTGCGCCTGCAGACGCTCGAGCTCCTCGGAACTCTGGATGCTCTGCTGCATATATGCCTGACCATAGTCGTTGAGGTTCAGGAGCTGATTGTCCTTCTTGAACGAAGCTATCTGGGATTCCTTTGCTCCAAGCTCGGAGTTGAGCTGGGCGATACGGGAATTGATATATTCGGAGGTCTGGTTGATGATATCCTTCTTCTCGATGATGGTATTGTCGTTGTAGACCCGGATCATCTCGTTGAGAATGTCGGCAGCGCGGATAGGGGAAGTGTCGTGGAGAGAAAAGTTAATTATACCGTCCGAGGTGCTGTTTCTGGTGATAGATACTCGGCCTCTATAGTTATTGGCCACATCATAGATGTTGCGGTGGGATACGGTAATTGGATTCTCATAATAGAGCTCCCTGAGGGCCCATGTAGGATGGACGGCGACACGGCCGATCTGTGTCGAAATGGTGTCTCCGAGACGCCCTTTCACCGGCTCAAGCTCGCCAATGCCGATCGAAACGGAAGAGTCCCTGCTGACGGTCACGGAAATCGTTGCATAGTCAGTCTCCTTGAGATCCGGAAACTCCACGATAATAGGGGATTCCTTATACAGATCCTTCCTTCTTTTGACGAGCCTTGTCTTGTACTTATAGGTCGTCCCGAGGTTGAGGTTCTTGGCGACCTCGATCATCGGGGTCTCCGATTTGAGGACTATGATCTCGTCATTGATTGCATTCATCGTCGTCGCAACTCTGCGGTTGGTGATGTTCTCGAGCATCGTCGCTCCATTGTCCAGACGGTTGCGGGTGATGGACTTGATCATGATCTTTGCATGGCTCTCATAGATTCGGTCGGAACGGTCGCTCCTGTAGTAGGCGATGGCTGCGCCTAAGGCACCGAAGAGGATGAGCCAGTGGAGATTGCGGACTATTGTATAGAAAATGTCTTTCCCCGAAAGGGCATTGGCGTCTTTTTTTTCGAGGAAAGAAAGATCGTTCTCTTGGGAATTGTTGGTCATTTGTGGATGAGGCTTATCTGGTTTGATTATAGACTCTGTAAGACAAGTATGCTGTGACTATGCTGACTGTAGTAGAAACTAATGAGAGAACAGGCGTCCAGTTCCTATACGAATCAATGAAGTTCTTGTAACCGACATCCTGAGTGATGATAAAATCATTCTGCTGGAGCATGTAGTAAGGATCCTGGAAGATCTTTGAAGATCTCGGATCGAGATACCGCATAACCATTCTGCCGTTGACTTCCCTCATAACTGCAATCTTGCGGCGGTTGGTATATTGGTTGAGGTCGCCGGAGAGGGCGAGGGCCTCGAGGAAGGTGCAGCGCTCGTTAGGGATGGTAATGGCCTTTCCACCATTGGATCCGAGGAAGAAAATCTTATAGTCGCGGAAACGGACCATAACGAAGGGATCGCTGATATAGCCCCCGTCAATGAGCATCTGTCTAATTTTATTCTGGAGCTTCAGGCGGCTAAGGCCGGCGGCGTGAATGGAACCGAGAACCGGCATCTCTATATTGCCATACTGGTCGACAAGGTAGGAAAGGTTACTTGCAACGTTGTTGGTGTTGCCGAGAGCGCCCTGGGCTGTGCCGGTAATATTGAAAGGTCTCGCAAGTTCGCTGTCAAAGCAAGTAACAACTATATCAAGCTCATCGTAGGGGCTCACAACTGCTTCGTACTGGTTCTCAAGCTCGATTTGAGAGTTGTGAGTCATATCCTGGAGATAGGCGACCTGCTTGTTGGTGACGCATGATGCGGCCATGAGAGAGGTCAGGGCCAGAATCGCAAACGAAATGATAGTGTTCTTGTTTTTCATAAGCAATGATATTTTAATCTTACAAAGATAATTATTTTATTTTAACATTGCTACGATTCTCTCACATGCAAGGCCGTCTCCATACGGATTGATCGCCCGACTCATTGAAAGATAGTAGTTTTCGCTGTCAAGAAGTGCCGAAACTTCTCCTACTATGAGGTCTCTGTCAGTCCCGACGAGCTTAACTGTCCCGGCTTCAAGGGCTTCAGGTCTCTCGGTCGTATCTCTCATCACGAGGACCGGCTTCCCGAGACCCGGGGCCTCCTCCTGTATGCCTCCTGAGTCTGTAAGGACGAGGAAACTCTTCTCCATGAGGAAGACAAAGTCAAGATAGTCAAGTGGTTCTATGAAAAATAGATTCTCTTTCTTATCCTCTCCGAAGACCTCTTTTATCGGTCTTCTGACATTGGGGTTGAGGTGCATCGGGTAGACAAAGTCGACGTCAGGATATTTTTCGGCGAGGTCTTTGATCGCCCTGCATATATTCATGAAGCCTTCTCCGAAATTCTCCCTCCTGTGGCCGGTGATCAGAACAAGCCTGCGGTTTCGTGATGTGTCGTATCCATGAGCGATGAGGTCATTCGCGAGTTTTTCCTGAAGGACAGGGTCATTTTTAATCCTATGTACAACCTGCTGAAGAGCGTCGATAACTGTATTACCAGTGACGGTAATCTTCTCAGGATCAACTCCTTCCCTAATGAGGTTGTCCTTGCTCAGAAGAGTAGGGGAGAAGTCGTAAGTCGCTATCCTTCCAGTTATCTGGCGGTTCATTTCCTCAGGCCAGGGACTGTAGATATTATTGGTCCGGAGGCCGGCCTCGACATGACCTACAGGTATCTGCCGATAGAACGCAGCAAGGGCTGCAGCCATGGAGGTCGTTGTGTCTCCATGGACGAGGACGACGTCAGGCTTTTCCGCATCGAGAACGTCTCTCATCCCGGTGAGAACTCTTGATGTGACATCGTATAGATCCTGTCTCTCCTTCATGATTGCAAGATCATAGTCAGGTACAACCTCGAAGATGTCGAGGACTTGGTGGAGCATCTCCCGATGCTGACCTGTAACGCAGACAACGGTCTTGAAATCAGAGGGATATTTTTTGAATTCTCTGACAAGCGGGCACATCTTTATGGCCTCCGGCCGAGTCCCGAAAACAAGCATTATTTTTTTCATTGCCTATTTTATATGTGATATGTTCCTTTAAGAGGACAAATATTGTGGCAGTCGAGAATGATTTTTCCTTTCAATTTGTCCCAACAACCCTTGATTTCATCATGCTTTACCATTATCACAACAAGGTCTATGTCGGATAGGAAAGCGTCTAAATCATGATACTGGTTCTGAATTATGTCTTTCTCGATAAAAGGGTCATATACCTTCAGCGGTTCTGCAAGGTGGCGGGCCTGACAGTCAAGTAGTTGTAGTGTCGGAGATTCGCGAACATCATCAACATTCTCTTTGTATGTGAGGCCATATAGACCAACTCTTCTGATATCTTTCAGACCATTTTCCTGCATGATTTCATGGATTCTCTCAAGGACAAATGCGGGTTGTCCGTCGTTGGTCTTCATCGACTCGTCTATGACCTTGGCAAGGCTGGGATAGTCTCCTACGAGGAACCACGGATCGACGCTGATGCAGTGGCCTCCTACGCCCGGGCCGGGCTGGAGAATGTTTACTCGCGGATGCATGTTGCATATACGGATTATCTCATAGACATCCATGTTGTCGTGCCGGCAAATCCGCGCCAGTTCATTGGCAAAAGCGATGTTAACGGCGCGGAATGTGTTCTCCACTACCTTGGTCATTTCGGCCGTACGGATGTCTGTAACTACGATTTCTCCTTGGCAGAAGCTGGCATAGCAGGCCTTGACCTTCTCCCCGACGGCCTTGTCGTCGGCCCCGATTGTGCGGTTGTTGTGCAGGAGTTCATACACCATGTTCCCGGGAATGATCCGCTCGGGCGCATGCACAAGATGTACCTTTTTGCCTTTCTGAAGGAGCCCCTTCTTGTCATTCTGAGGGAGCGAAGCGACCGAAGAATCTATCACCGGCCGGACGTACTTGTCAATCGTCCCCGGACTCACCGTGCTCTCGATGACCACAGTCGCTCCTTCCGGGCACACTTGAAGCACCTGCTCCACCGCTTTCAGCACGAAGGACGGGTCGACCTTCTTTGAGAATTTATCGTAGGGCGTCGGCACCGACACGATATACATGTCCGTCCGCTGGTACTCCGTTGTGAAGCGGATTCCTTTCGCGAGGGCTGCCGCGAAAAGATCGTCAAGCCCATCCTCCTTGAAGGTCGTCTTCCCCGCCTTGAGGGTGTCGACAAGATCCTTATTATAGTCCGTTCCAATTACTTCCACTCCATGGGAAGCGAGCATGAGGGCAGTGGGAAGGCCTATGTAGCCGAGGCCGATAACGTTGATCATCGTATTGAATTTATTTTTACATCAAGATTTCTTCATGAGAATGAGAAGCCGTTTTACGACATTTTTCGTATTCTGCAGGAGCAGTTCCTTGCACCAGGGGAGGCCGAAGGGGTTCCAGCGCTGGGGATGGACCGTGATCATGAGGTCCTTGGGGATGCGGCCATCCTGCAGGGCGCGGATCACATCGTCGGTAGAGTGGAAGGTCAGTCCCTTGGCGGTCCACTGGTCCTGGTACTGCGGAATTTTGTCACGAACGCTCACCTTGTATCCGTCCCAGCGTCGGCCCGTGTCCGTGAGGTAGAAGGTCTTCGAGAAGTCGGTGTCCAGATAAGGCTCGCTCTCGATCCCGAGGGCATGATAGTCGTATTTCTTCCAGATATCCTTGCTGTCGTAGGGCGACCGGGGGCTTCCGTGCATGCAGATGCTTCGGACCGGGACCAACTTGCGCAGCGCCTCCAAGTTCCGGCAAAAATCCTCATAGGCTTTGTCAATGTCCCCGCCACAGGTCGTCAGCGACTCATAGTGGTAGCCGATCTCGTGGCCGAGGGCTGCAATCTCCCGGATAACGCCCTCGTCCCAGCTCTCTGGAACCGCCCGGAAATAGTAGATTCCCTTTAGGCCCATCTCCGCCTCCATCCTGGCCGTCCGGAGGCTGTTTTTCGGGAGAAGGTCCACATCGTGCCGGAGGGTGAGCCTCAGGAAGTTATAGGCTTTCAGCGCATTGAGCAGGGAGGAGTATTTAGAGAGGGTGAAGTCCATGCTGCGGCAACATTGTCACATTTGAGCGAAAAGGTCATCGGCCGTGACGACGGCGTTCACGATTCCGGCATATTTGTTCCGGACAATGCCATACGTCGTCACCAGAATGGTTTGGATGGGCTTTTTTATCCTGGTCACAGTGCGGAATGAGTTTCTCCTTCTCGCGAAATCTTTTTCGTCTTTTTCCGAGAGCGGATAGTCGTCTTCGTAAAAACGCATTTCGCATATATTGGCGCCAAGGCTGCCCTTGTCAATGATGAGATCTATCTGAGCTCCTTCGATTCCATTTTCCGGGTCTTTTCTGCATTGCCACGAACAGACGTGTGTGGGAATCCCGCTGATTCCCAGTTTTTTCTTGATCTGCTCTGAATGGAGGAGGCAGACTCTTTCAAAAGCGTGGCCTGCCCAGTTGTCATATATCTTGGC
>ERZ842401.3891-NODE-3891-length-18055-cov-6.870444_pt1 | contig 18055 bp, 25 predicted proteins | sample MGYA00521270_ERZ842401 | MGnify/ENA primary metagenome ERZ842401 (study PRJEB31892, sample SAMEA3878208) | bioreactor metagenome | biome: Moose rumen | place: Sweden | collected 2011-10 | study: EMG produced TPA metagenomics assembly of the PRJEB12797 data set...
ATTAAGCCTATAAAAATATTTTTATAGGCTTTTTCTTATAAAATACTTGATTTTTTAAAGTTGTTTTGATATTATTATTATGCAACTTGACATGGCGAGATAGCTCAGTTGGCTAGAGCGCTCGGTTCATACCCGAAAGGTCGTGGGTTCGACTCCCTCTCTCGCTACCATATGTAATTAACTCTAACTTAGGTTAGAGTTTTTTTGTTTTATCAATAAAAAAATAGATATGCAGCATAGTAATTTGTGAAGTCTAACTTTACATATTTTGGTGTATATTTTATATAAAAAAGTTGATTTTCATATGTACAAATATATATACTTAAAGTGAGAGAATAAAGAAGTGAAGTGTATATTATGAAAAAAATTATATTACAAATATTATTATTAGTAATGTTTATGCCGTTTGTTGTAAATGCCAAAGAATACTGTACAGTAGTAAGTGGTAATGGAAAAGATATAGGTAGTGAAATAGCTTGTGGAACGGAACATTTCTATGTAATAGACAATGATGGAAATAATGTTAAAATGCTATCAAAATACAATTTATATGTTGGAGCTAATTATAATAAAATTAAAGTAGACTCCAATATATATAGGTACAGTAAATGCAACGATTCGAATTGCAATAGTTTAACTGGAAATCATTTATACTATTTTGAAGATGAAAAAGTAGATTATGACGATTTCATGTCAATGATAGAATCAAAGTATAGTATAGAAAAAATAAGGGATTATATTGATTTGAAAAATAATGGAACACTTTATACAACAATTCCTGACTATAGCAGCATAATGACTATTAGTGGAGAAACTTATATAAAGGAAAACATTAAATTATATCCTTATACGATAATTGATTCAGATGAAAATGAGTATGCCTTGCAAAACAAATTAGCTTTAGGAGTCACAGGAGACAAAGGAAACGCAAATTATCCAATTTATGCGACTTTGCCAGTTTTTCCAGGGAATTATGGTGCTTATGGAAACTTTTATGATTTGGATACAAGTTCTACTTCTACCAAAAACTATGATAATTTTGAAGATGGGTATACAAATTTTGAGTTTAAAAATGGTTCAAATATTCTTTACTACCTAGATGATTATAAGAATAATTTAAATTCTTTAGGATTTGAAATATCAAATATTGATATGATTAATATGAAAGAATTATATGATCTAGTTAAAGCAATTAGTAAAAAAAATTTACCATTAGCTAATTGGTATAATGCCTCTTTAGAAAAAGAGAGTATAGAAGATGATAATACTTACTATCACGAATTAGGCGATTTAAAACAGTATTTATCAAATGACTATAAATGGTTATGGAATACTACTTATTGGACAAAAACATTTATGGGGAATGATGATTCAAATTCAGCAGAAGAATTTAGTCAATTATACTTTGTCTCTTCATCAGGAGAAATCTGTTATTCATTAAGTGAATGTTGGAGTGGAATACCACGTGCAGGAATTAGACCAGTCATAACAATATCAAAAGATATGATTAAATATAATATATATACAAAAACAGATGGAAATGGAACGATCGAAGTGGTAGATAGTTCTTTTGGAGGAAAATCTATTTCATTTAGAGTAAGTGCGAAAAAAGGATTTAGACTTGCCGGTCTTACTGTTACAGCAGATTCCGGTGAAAAAGTACAATTCAGTGAAGAAGAATTAACAACTAATACAGATGGAATAACAAGTATTAGTACCAACAAATTTACTATGCCATATGAGAATGTAACAATTGAAGCTAAATGGGCAAGTAATATAATTAATCCTAATACGGGTAATAGGATATATTTGATATTATTAGTAATTACTTTAATAGTTAGCACAAGCTTATATATTGAATATAAGAAATAGAAAAAACTATTTTAAAGTGATAGAAATATAAGGTGAGAGATAATCTCATTTTTTTATGACATTCTTATTATTAAAAAACTGTTAAATAATGATATAATGATATAGAAATGAGTGTGATCTTATGAAAAAACTATTTGGTGAGATTGATTTAACTTGGAAAAAATTAATTATATTCGCAATTATAGCTGGAGTATATACGGCAGTTATGTCACTAATTCCAATTACTAAAGATACATCATTTAGGGATATAGCAGTTTATCTTGAATGGTGGATTCTATTTGGAATAATAATTATTTGTAATAGTAAGTCACCAAAAGATTCTGCATTAAAATGCTTTGTGTTTTTCTTAATAAGTCAGCCGCTTATTTATTTAATTCAAGTTCCATTTAGTAGTCTGGGTTTTGGAATATTTAAATATTATAAATATTGGTTTATATGGACTGTAGCCTGTTTACCAATGGGATTTATTGGTTATTATATAAAAAATAAAAATATTATAAGTATGATTATATTATTACCAATGCTACTTATATTGGCACATAGGGGATTAGGATACTTCACATCAATGATTGATGATTTTCCACATCATTTATTATCTTTGATAGCTTGTTTTTCTATAATTGTAGTAGTTGTATTAAATTTATTTGATAAGACTAAATATAAAATAATTTTATTATCTATTGTAGCTCTTTGTTCTATTACTTATATTGTTTTAAAAGGTGGAATAGTTGGTTCAGAATTTGAAACATATAAAGTGCTAGATGATTATGGAATAAACCTGGTTGGTAGAATGAAAGTTAGTTCCTATAGTGGAACAGCTAAAGGTAATGTTCAAGTTATTAATGGAGATGAAAATATTCATTCAGTAAAACTTAATGGTAGAAGAAATGGGAAATATAATTTTACAGTTACTGATAAGGAAGGAAACAAATATTCATTTGAATACTATTATGATAAAGATAGCGAAAGTATTGTTTTAAACAAAAAATAAATTAGTTGTTTTGTTAAAGTATTAATTGTGATACACTATGTTTAGGAGGAGAAGGTATGAGAAATTTATTTAAGAAATGTAGTATTGCATTAATTATTGTTTTAAGTATTATGGTATTTGGCATAACAAATGTTAATGCTGAAGAAATGATTAATGAGGTAACGGTAACAGGTTTAAAAAAACCTAATGTAGGAGATAGTGTAGCAGATAATATTGCTAGTATAAGTATTCCTGAAAATGCTAATTATACAGCTACTGAAATAATTTGGTGGGAAGATGATAATTTTGATGGTATTTATGGTCCAGTAGAAGATGTGTTTAAGGAAGACTGTTTTTATCGTTATGAAGTTTTATTAACTGCTAATGATGGATTTGCTTTTGAAAAAGGTGAAGAAGAATATAGTTTTGGTGGTAATGTTTCAACAAGTGATATGAGCTTTGAAATGGCTCAATTAAATAATGATAGTACATTATCAATATTAGGAGATACAATGTTTTTCCAAGCTAATGATACAGCTACTTATAAAGTAATTGAAGGTGCCAATCAAACATATATAATAAATGATAGTTCAGAAGCAAGATTTAGAATTGATGCTAAATATCAATACTTTAATGGATATGTATATGTAGATGGTGAAGAAATATCTTGGGAAAATTATGACTCAGAAGAAGGAAGTACTATTATTACTCTAAAGAAAGAATATGTTGATACTTTATCTGAAGGACAACATACATTAAAAGTTGGTTTTTTAAATGATAAATTTGCTGAAACTACATTTACTATTACTAGAGAAAAAGCTACTAGTAATACAGAGATTACTCCACCTAATACTGGTATAGATGATTTAGCTTCTAATAATACTAGATATGTATCAATATTAGTATTAAGTATTCTAATGCTTGGTGGATATCTTATAAATAAAAAAAGATTTAATTAATAAAAGACTCAATTGAGTCTTTTTAAGTGTGTTATAATATTTATATAAAGATGTACTTATTACAAATGATTTGTAATCCATATAAGTAATAGATAATTTTAATGATAAAATAATTATGAAAGGAAAGTGGATTTATGAAAAGAAAAATTTTATTAAGTTTAATTATTGTTTTAAGTTTATGTTTAATTACTGGGTGTGGTAAGAAAGAAGTAAATAAAGAAGCTGAATCTCAAGCCAATGATATTTTAAATAATGATACTAAGAAAGATAAGTCTGATAGTAAAATACTTATTGTTTATTTTTCAAGAACTGGAGAAAACTATAACGTTGGAAATATTGAAGTAGGTAATACTGCCATGATGGCTTCATACATGAAAGAATACTTAAATGCTGATTCATTTGAAATAGTTCCAGTAGATAAATATCCTAATAGTTATGATGATTGTCTTGATGTTGCGACTAAAGAGAAAAATAGTGATGCTCGACCTAAGATTCAAAATAAAATAGATAATTTTGCTGACTATGATACAGTATTTATTGGTTATCCTATATGGTGGGGAGATATGCCAATGATTATTTATACATTCTTAGAAGAATATGATTTTACTGGTAAAACAGTAATTCCTTTTAATACTCATGAAGGAAGTGGGGAATCTGGTACTTATTCAACTATCAAAGATAAATTAAGTAATGCTTCAGTAAATACTGACGGTTTAGCTTTACAAGGACAAACTGCTAGAACAGAAGCTGGTAAAAAAGAAACAACAGACTGGTTAAAGAAATTAGGATATTAATATGAAAAAGATGATTGTTGATATATTGATGTTTATACTAATGTTAATAGAATTCTCAAGAGTATATTTACCAACTATTATTCATGAAATAATAGGTATCATACTCTTAATATTAGTAATTATTCATTTAATATTAAATAAGAATTATTTAAAGAATATTTTTAAAACGAAATATAATTTAAAGAATAGTTTTATGGTTATTGTAAATTGCTTACTAATGTTATCTTTTATTTTAACTAGTGTATTTGGATTATTATCATCAAAAGACTTATTAGTATTTTTAAATATTGGTAATTTAACCATTATTCATTTACATAAAGTATTTGCTTATATTTGTTTATTACTAATAGGTATTCATTTAGGTATTAATCTTACTGGTTTATTTAAAAAGATTAGTAAATTAATTAAAAATAAAGTTATATTTGTTATTTTAGAAATAATAATTATTATTCTAGGAGTATACTCATTTATAAAAGTAGATTTCTGGAATCATTTAATAGGTAAATATGGTTTTTCTATAGTAACTGGTAATTTGTTTATTAATATACTGGAATATTTATCTATTGTTTTAATGATTACAATTATAATTAATTTTATTTATATAAGAATTGGAGGTAAAAAGAATGAAAGATAAAAAGAGTTTAATTATTTATTTTAGTAGAGCTGATGAAAATTATGCAGTTGGTTTTATTGAGAAAGGTAATACTGAAATAGTTGCGGAGTATGTAAGAGATATAACTAATGCTGATATGTTTAAAGTAGAACCATTAGTTCCTTATGCTAAAGATTATCAAACTTGTATAGAAGAAGCTAAAGAAAGAGTTGGAAATGCTCCTATAAAGGAAAGTTTAAATGATATATCTAATTATGAAGTTATTTATATTATGAGTCCAATTTATTGGGGAACTTATGCACCTGAAGTTGAAACTGCAATTAAAGATTTAGATTTTACTGGTAAAACAATTAGAGTAATCACAACTCATGAAGGATCTGGTCTAGGTAATGTAGTTAGTGATGTTAAAAGAATTTGTACAGGCGCAACTGTTCTAGATGATGCTTTAGCTATTCGTGGATCTTCTGTTAAAACAGCTAAATCTAGAGTAGAAGAGTGGGTTTAATGACTGAAGAGATTATTAAGAATTTATATATAGATTTATGTCAAGCTAGTATTGATAAAGATATGAATAAGTTAAAGGAAATACTCGCAGATGATTATGTACTTGTTCATTTAACTGGAATGATTCAATCTAAAGAAGAGTATCTTGATTCAGTTATAAATGGGGACTTAAAGTATTATGAATCTATTCACGAAAGCATAGAAGTAAATATTAATGGTAATAAGGCTACAGTGATAGGTAAAACTAAAACACTAGCTTCACCATTTGGTTCTAGTAAATCTTGGTGGCATTTAAGACAAGATTTAGAAGTAGAAAAAATTAATGATAAATGGCTTATAAAAAAGTCAATTGCTAAAACATATTAGGAGGAATATTATGAAATTAAATAATGGAGTAGAAATACCACAAATTGGATTAGGAACTTTTATGATTAGTCCTGCTGATGCTGAAAATAGTGTTAGAGAAGCTTTAAAGATGGGTTATAGACTTATTGATACTGCTAATGCATATGTTAATGAAAGAGCTGTAGGAAGAGGAATTAAAGCATCAGGAGTTCCTAGAGAAGAAGTCTTTTTATCAACTAAGTTATGGGCATCAGAATATGAAAATGAAAATGCTGTTAGTGAAACACTTGAAAGATTAGGTGTAGATTATATTGATTTACTATTTATTCATCAACCTGCTGGTAATTATATGGCTGGTTATAGACAATTAGAGAAAGCTTATAAAGAAGGAATTATTAAAGCTATTGGAATTTCTAATTTTGAAGGTGAATTCTTAGATGATTTACTAGCTAATTGTGAAATTAAACCTCAAGTACTACAAGTAGAAAGACATCCATATTATGTTGGTAAAGATGTAGAAGAGGTATTAACTAAGGCAGATATTAAAGTTATGAGTTGGTATCCATTAGGACATGGAGATGCTAATTTAATGAATGAAAATATTTTTAAAGAACTTGGAGAAAAGTATAAAAAAAGTCCTGCTCAAGTAATTTTAAAATGGCATGTTCAAATGGGATTTATTGTTATTCCAGGTTCAAAGAATGTTGATCATATTAAAGATAATTTTAATATTTTTGATTTTGAATTAACTGAAGAAGAAATGGCTGAAATAGCTAAGTTGGATACAGAAACAAGATATTATACACAAGATCAAAAAGCTTTAGATGGTTACGCTGCATGGCAACCAGAATATGAGGTGGAATAATGAAAAAACAAACAGCAGGAAGGGATAATTTAGGGAAACTTGCCCCTAAGTTTGCTGAATTAAATGATGATGTTTTATTTGGTGAAGTATGGAGTAGAGAAGATAAATTATCATTAAGAGATAGAAGTATGATTACTATTAGTGCTTTAATGGCTCAAGGTTTATATCCTCAAGTAAAAGCCCATTTAATCTTAGGAAAGGAACATGGCCTAACAAAAGATGAAGTAGTAGAAATGGTTACACAGCTTGCTTTTTATTGTGGATGGCCTAAAGCTTGGAGTGTCTTTCCATTAATAGAGGAGGAATATAATGACTAAAGAAGAATTTGATAAAGAAAATGTTTTTGGTTTAGGAAATTCAAATGATGCTTATGCAGAATATTTTATAGGTAATAGTTATTTAAATCCCCTTGTAATTAATGAAGAAGCAAAACTAAGTTTGTTTAATGTTACATTTGAGCCAGGTTGTAGAAATAATTGGCATATTCATCATGCTAAAAAAGGTGGTGGACAAATACTAGTTTGTACTGCTGGAGAAGGTTGGTACCAAGAAGAAGGAAAAGATGCTGTGTCACTAAAACCAGGTAGTGTTATTACTATACCTGCTAATGTAAAGCATTGGCATGGAGCTAAAAAAGATTCTTGGTTTAGTCATATAGCCGTAGAAGTTCCCGGAGAAGATACAACAAATGAGTGGTGTGAACCAGTTACTGACGATATTTATAATAATTTATAAAGAAAGAGAATTACTTGATAAGGCTATGATAATATACCGCGAAAATACACCAATTCCTCAAAGTGAAATAGATAAATATAAGGGATTAAAATGGAATGGCGTAGATGTCAGTGCAATATTACAAGCCTATAGTATTTGTCAAGTTCAACCAGATCCAGGATTTTCAAATGATAACAACTATTTAAAAAATGCATTAATAGAAAATTCACAAATAGATTTATTTGGAGAATTACCTAAGCAAGAAGTTATACTTTCTGATGGAACAAATATAACTGGACTGGTAGAAAAATGTATTAGTTGGTTAAAAGAACATTCATTCTAATTAAGGAGGATTTAAAGATGAAAAAAAATATTAAAACTACTGAGGCAATATTTCCAATGCCAGTACTTATGATAGCAACTTACAATGATGACGGAACAGTTAACGTCATGAATGCAGCATGGGAAACAATGTTTGAAAGAGATCAAGTTATATTAAATATAACTGAATCACATAAAACAGTAAAAAATATTAGAAAAAGGAAAGCATTTACAGTATCATTAGCAAATGCTAAGAATGTCGTTGCGGCAGATTACTTTGGCGTTACTTCTGGTAATAATACACCTGATAAATTTAAAAATAGTGGTCTAACTGCTACGAAATCAGAGTATGTTGATGCTCCAGTAATAAATGAGTTTCCAATTTGCATGGAATGCGAATTATTAGATGAAGAAAGTAACTGGGGAATTGTTGGTAAAGTAGTAAATACTTTAGCTGATACGGAAGTAATGAACGGAGATAATGTCGATATTAGCTTATTAGAAGCTATTACATTTGATCCATATACCCATGGATATTATAAAGTAACAGAAAGAGTTGGAAATGCCTTTAAAGATGGCTTACAATTAAAAAAATAGTAGAACTATTAAATTATATATTCAAAAAGAGAATGTAAAAATAATTCTCTTTTTCTATGGTACAATATAAGTAGAAATTAAATTTCTTGTTTATTAATTATACTAGCCCTAGAATCATTTCCTGTTAAAATAATTATAATTATTATATGATTTTAGTGTGAAAGGAGAAAAAAGAGATATGAATCAAAAAAATATTGGTGCATTTATTGCTAAATGCCGTAAAGAGAAAAAAATGACTCAATCAGAATTAGCAGAAAAATTGGGAGTTACCGATAAATCAATTGGTAATTGGGAAAATGGTAGGAATATGCCTGACTTATCTTTATTTAAACCATTATGCCATGAATTAGATATTACTATTAATGAATTATTAAGTGGAGAAAAATTAAAGAAAGAGGAATATCAAGAAAAATTTGAAGAAAATATCATTAATACGATTGATTATTCAACAAAGAAAATTAATATAATAAGAAATAATTTAGGAATAGTTTTATTAATCATAGGAATACTTATATCTTTTACAGCTATGACAATGTTTAGGTCTGAAAGTTCATGGGGAAGTATATACTCGGTAATAGGTGCTATAATATCATTAATAGGAGTTAGCAAACTTACAAAAAATTATAAATATTCAAAAAGATTATTAATATGTATCTCATATTTTATATTCTTTTTAGTAGCTTTATTTATTATTGATTATATTAGTGTTATTTCATTAAAACAATTACCTAGATTTTGTACAATAAAGACTGGTAACGAATATGTATATGAATGTGATAATCCATTATATAAAGTATATAGAGTAAATAGTAATACTCCAAATGAGTATGTTATTATAGATACCAAAAATGAATATACGATTGATACTGTTCCAGTCGTACCATTTAATAGAAGTAAATCAGGAATTGATAATATTATTAAATATAAAAATAAATATGTTGGTAATAATAGCAATGATGGTAATCTAATTTCATCATTACCTTTATCTGAATATGGATATACTTTTGAAATAGATACGGATAATTTAGGATTAATAATTGATTATCATATCACTGATTGGTATATTAATGAAAATTATTATTTAGAAAAAAGTATCGTATATAATTCTGTTTCTATATTTTCATTAATAGATAATGTCAACTATATTAAATATAATTTTAGTGGTAAAACATATGAAGTTAAAAGAGAAAATGTTATAAATAATTTCCCTAATTATAAAGATATAGTTAAAAATAGAATAGATAAAGATTCATTTAATAAATATCTTGAAGGAAAAATATCAGATATAGAATTTATTGATTTATGTTTTAATAAATTTGTATCTTAAACTACTAAAATATAAATACTAAGTTTATTTTACTTAGTATTTTTTCTTATTCCAGATAATCCATTTATAACAAGATTATAATTTAATTCTACAATATCATCAAAAGGAATTACTTTATTATCATTAACCCATGCTTTATATAAAGATAGAGTAGTATTATGCATATAATTAATTGCTATATTAAGAATATGCTTATCTAATCCTTCAAATATTGAAGTATTAATATATGATGCTTTAACTTTATTTATCATTTGATTTCTAATATATTCATAATTGGGGTCACATGTAAGTTTATCCATAAATTCACCTTTCTGAATATGAAATAAATAGAACCTTTTAATTATTTCATGATAATCATTAAAAATATCTAATCCATCTATAAATTTAATATATTCTTCACAATATTTTGCTTCAATATTTTTAATTAAATCTTCAATTGTTTTGTAATGCAAATAAAATGTTTTTCTATTTATTTTAGCTCTTTCAGTTAATTCTTTAATTGTAATATTTTTAAAGTCCATCTCTATTACCATTTGTTTAAATGTTTCAATTATTTTTTCTTCATTTTTAATAAATCTAGCATCATCTTTCATAATATACCTCCTAATACACAAATTAGTGCTTTGTGAGTAATAACTTTAATTTAATGTTTTAACTAAGTATATTTATTATATAATTAAATCAGAAATTAAGCAACACGAGTGTAATAAGAAAGGAAAATTGATGATTAGGAATATAATAATAATGTCTTTAATGATAATAATGTTGTTGCTGGGAGGAATATATATGTTTAATAATATCAAAGAAAATACTAATAATAATTTATTATATGAAGAAGAAATTGTTTTAAATAGATATAAAGAAATGCAGCAAGTAATGTTTGATAAAGATATAGATAAACTAAATAATATTGTTAAAGATGGAACTACTTTTACTCATATGTCTGGTCATACACAAACTAAAGAAGAATACTTTGAAGATATAAGAAGTGGTGCATTAGATTATCAGAATTATACTATTGAAAATCCTAAAATAATTATTAAAGATGATAAAGCAATATTAAATGCAAGAGTAACATTAACAGCTAATGCTTACGGCGCACAAGGATCGTGGCCATTTAATATATCTGCATATTTTATAAAAGAAGATGGAGAATGGTTATATACGAATAAATTTGAGGAGGGTAAATAATGAAAAAGAGAATATTATTTAGTTTATTAGTTATATTAGGATTATTTCTTTTAACAAGTTGTGGTAGTAATAAAGTAAATAAAGAAGATGAAAAGAAAGCTAATGATATTTTGAATAATCAAACTGAAACAGAATCTAAAGCACTAGTAGTTTATTTTTCAAGAACAGGCGAAAATTATAATGTCGGTAATGTAGATGTTGGTAATACAGCTATGATGGCTTCATATATAAAAGAATACTTAAATGTAGATTCTTTTGAGATTATTCCAGTAAATAAGTATCCCGATAGTTATGATGAATGTTTAAAAGTGGCTACTAAAGAAAAAAATGAAGATGCAAGACCAGCTATAGAAAATAAAATAGATGATATATCTAAATATGATACAATTTTTATTGGCTATCCAATATGGTGGGGTGAAATACCACAAATAGTTTATACTTTTATGGAAGAATATGATTTAAGTAATAAGACTATTATTCCATTTAATACACATGAAGGATCAGGTAGTGCTGGGACATATATTACGATTAAAAATAAACTAACAAAATCTAATGTAGAAACTAATGGATTAGCTTTACAAGGTAAAGTTGCAAGAGAAGATAAAGGAAAAGAAGAAACAATTAATTGGCTAAAAGAATTAGGATATTAATATTAAGGAGGAATGAAAAATGAAAGATAAAAAAAGTTTAATAATTTATTTTAGCAGAGCAGATGAAAACTATTTTGGTGGAGAAATGCGATATGTTGATAAAGGTAATACTGAAGTTATTGCCGAATACATTAAAGATATAACTGGCGCTGATATGTTTAAAGTTGAACCACTTAATCCATATCCAGTTAATTATATGGAATGTATTGAAGAAGCAAAAGTAAGAACAAGAGAGCATCATGCACCAATTAAAGAAAATGTTCCAGATATTTCATCTTACGAAGTTATTTATGTTGGTTCACCAATATATTGGGGAGGAATGCCAGAAGAACTATTTACTGCTTTAAAAGGATTAGATTATTCAGGAAAGATTATAAGACCATTTACAACACATGAAGGATCAGGCTTATCTGGAGTACCTAGACAATTAAAAGAAATCTGTGTTGGAGCAAATGTTTTTGATGGGCTTGCAATAACAGGATCTGAAGTAAATAATTCAAAAGAAAAAGTAGAAAATTGGATTTAAGTAAAGGAGAAAAAATAAATGGAAAAAATTAAATTAAATGATGGAAAAATTATGCCAAGCATAGGAATAGGAACTTATTTATTAAGCCCTGAAGAAGCCGAAAATAGTGTTAAAGAAGCCTTAAAAGTAGGTTATAGACTTATTGATACGGCTAATGCATATCAAAATGAAAGAGCTGTAGGAAGAGCTATTAAAGCATCAGGAATACCTAGAGAAGAAATATTCGTAGAAACAAAATTATGGCCATCAGTATATACTGATCCAGAAGCTATCGATAAGACATTAAAAAGATTAGATTTAGATTATATTGATTTATTATTATTACATCAACCAGCTGGAGATTATATTACAGGGTATAAAATGATGGAAAAAGCAGTAAAAGAAGGTAAAGTAAAATCAATAGGTATATCAAATTTCTATGGAGATAGATTAGATAATTTATTAAATAATATTGATATTAAACCAGCTGTAACACAAGTTGAAACACATCCATATTACCCACAAACAGAAATGAAAGAAAAATTAAGTAAATATGGAACTAAAATTCAAGCATGGTTTCCACTTGGTGGTAGAGGTAATGATTCAGTATTAACTGAAGATGTAATTAAAGAAATAGCCAATAAATATGACAAAAGTCCAGCTCAAATAATACTTAGATGGCATAATCAAAAAGGTATTATAGTGATTCCTGGTTCAAAGAATCCTGAACATATAAAAGATAATTTAAATATATTTGATTTTGAATTATCAGATGAAGATATAGATAAAATTGATGCTTTAGATAAAAATACACCATTCTATAATCAAACAGATGAAAGTTTAGATAACTTTGCAAATTGGAATCCAGATTTTGATTCTCAAAAATAATATATTATTATTAAAAATTAATCAGGAAATATCCTGATTTTTTTCATACTTCGTAATAATGATATTTAATTATATTATTTTAAAATAAATATAAGTCGTAATATAGTAAACTTACGATTATTTAAAACTCTACTAATACTGTGGCTACAATTAGTAATTTTTATATTATAATTAATTGTGAATAGAGGAGGTATAATTATGAATCAAGAAAAAATAGGAAAATTTATTGCTAAAGTAAGAAAAGAAAAAAATATGACTCAACAAGAATTAGCTAAGAAACTAAATATTACTGATAGGGCTATTTCACATTGGGAAAATGGAAGATCTATGCCTGATGCTGGAATTATGTTAGAATTATGTAAGTTACTTGATATTAATGTCAATGAACTATTATCAGCAAAAAAAATTATAAAAGAATCTTATAATGAACAAGCAGAGGGCAATCTTTTAGAGATGAGGCGCGAAATAGAAAGTCAAAACAAGAAAATTCTTACTTTAAATAGAATTATAACATTTCTAGGTGTTGTTATATATGTATTAATAGTTCTTGCAACAATATTTATTGAAATTCCTATGGTAATTAGAAATATAATTATTGCATTTGCTTTAGTATTGTTGCTTTTATTTGGTGTTTTTAATCTTAATACCCTAAAAAAAACAGGATATTACGAATGTCAAGAATGTAAGCACCAATATATTCCTACTTTTAATCAAATGTTTTTTGGTATGAGTGGAATAACTAAAGGTGGAATATGGCGAATGAAATGTCCAAATTGTAACAAAAAAAGTTGGCATAAGAAAGTCTTAAAAAAAATTAATGAAAAATAAACAATCGTCATATTAAGATATTAGGAAAAGTTTGTAAAGTTTTTTTACAGGCTTTTTCTTTTGATTCTATTAAATTTCTACAAAAAGGTAAGTACCTTACAAAAAAGTGCATACTTTCATTTTTGTCTAATATTCTATATGATTAACATGTAAGAAAGAAGGAGAGATTTAAATGAACAAGTTAAATAATTGGGCATATGGGTTTGCCTTAAATCATAAAGGAGCAGGTGTTGGAACAATCTACTATGCTGAAAGATATTTCGATAAAGAAGAAATTATAAATCCAGCTAGTGCAGAGGCTTATACTACAGAAGAGATAAATGCAATAAAAGCTGGAGTAGTTGAAGGAGCAACTAATTATGTATCTGAAATACCTAAAGAAGCATTAATAGGTATGAATGTTTTAAATAGTGATAAAACATATTGGTATGATGAAGAAGCTTCAGCAAAAATTTTAAAAAGTGCAAATCCATTGATTTTAGATAAAGAATCTGGAGATATGAAAGATACTGAAGGTAATTTAGTAGCAGTTGCAATATAATTAAAAATCAAACTTTGCGTTTGATTTTTTAATACTTACTAAAAAGTGCGTACTATACTAAAAGTAAGTTATGATGTATAATTATATTGGTGATGAAAAATGAGAAAACTTTATACAACTTGTCCAGTTGAATATACAGCATCTATGATTGCTAATAAATGGAAAATACTTATATTAAGGGATTTAATAACTGGTACGAAAAGATATAATGAACTAACAAGATCAGTAGTTGGTATATCAGCAAAGGTTTTAACTGAAAATTTGAGAGAATTAGAAAGTGATGGAATTATTGAAAGAAAGGTATATCCTGAAGTCCCACCCAAAGTAGAATATTGTTTAACTGATTAAGGAAATGATTTAAGACCAATAATAGATTTAATGAAAGAGTATGGACTTAAATATAAAGGTAGTAATAATGAATAGATTAGATTATTTAATTGATGAATTAATTAAAGAAGATCCTAATCTTTCTAATATAGAAATACCAACAAATATAGATGAGAAAAAAGATTTATATCGTGCGTTAAGAAATATAAGAAACCCAAAACCTATAAGCGAAGAATATTTAAAGATTCAAGATGAGTATCTTAAAGAAGAAATAAATAATAAAGGTATTATTGACGAAAAAGACATTGCATTTGATAAAGACATTATTTCTATATGGCAAGGAGATATTACTACTTTAAAATGTGATGTTATCGTAAATGCTTGTAATGAATACTTATTAGGTTGTTTCAATCCAACTCATAGATGTATTGATAATACCATTCATTCTTTTGCTGGTATGCAACTTCGTGAAGAATGTAATAATATTATGAAAGGTAAAACACTACCAAATGGGGAGGTAGTATTAACAAATGCCTACAATTTACCAAGTAAATACATTATTCAAACAGTAGGACCTCAAGTTAATGGGATGCCTTCTGAAAAAGATAAAGATGATTTAAGGAAATGTTATTATAATTCATTAGAGTTATGTAAAGACAAAGGATTAAAAACAATAGCATTTCCATGTATTGCTACTGGTCTATATGGATTTCCTGGGGAAGAAGCAAGTAAGATAGCAATCAGTACAGTAAAAGAATATTTAAAAGTTAATCCAAATGCATTTAATCATATTATATTTAATGTATTTAAAGATGAAGATTTAGAAATATATAAAAAGAATATCTAAGGTGGTGAGAAAATGACTGATATAGTAAAAATAAAAAAATGGATAGATGAAGCTGATGCAATCATAATTGGAGCTGGTGCTGGATTATCAGATGCTGCAGGTATTCATTATAGTGGTGAAAAGTTCGAGCATGACTTTATAGATTTTATAAGAAAATATGGAATAAAAGATTTATATACATCATCATTTTATCCATTCAGAACAGAAGAAGAAAAATGGGCTTATTGGGCTAAACATATATACTTCTCTTATTATGAAAATAAACATACTGATTTATATCAAAATCTTTACAATTTAGTTAAAGATAAAAATTATTTTGTTATAACAACTAATACAGATGGACAATTTATAAATAACGGTTTTGATAAAGAAAAAGTATTTGAAGTTCAAGGAAGTTATTCTAAACTTCAATGTTCTACTCCATGTCATAATAAATTATATGATAATGAAGAACAAGTAAAAGAATGGCTATCTAATATAGATAGTGAATTAAAAATACCAAGCAATCTTGTTCCAAAATGTCCTGTATGTGGAGAAAATATGTCTGTTAATTTAAGATGTGATGATACATTTGTCGAAGATGATAATTGGTATAAAATGCAAAATAAGTATGATGACTTTATAAAAAATAACACTGATAAAAATGTATTATTGTTGGAATTTGGAATCGGATTTAATACACCTGGAATTATAAGGTTTCCATTTGAACAAATGATATTTATGCACGATAATTTTAAACTTATAAGATTTAATGACAGATATGCAATGGTTCCTGAAGAAATACAAGATAGATCAATATCAGTAACTGATAGTATAAGTGAAACAATTGATTTAGTTGAAAAATTAAGATGATCGGAAGATTAAGATATTTCGTCGATTATAAGAAAAGATATGAATAATAAATAATAAACATATCTTTTTATTTTTTAAATAAATATTTAATTATATTAATTGTTATATTAGTCATACCATCATAATTTATATCCTTATGTTTGTGATAAATAATTTCATGACATAGATTATCAATAAGTCCAATAATTATATGAACTTTTTCTAATAATTGTTCTTCTTCGTAACCATTTTTAACTAGTAAGTCTTTTATTTTTTCTGTAACTTCAAATTCTTTATCATAAAAATATTTTGCAACATTAGAATCAGTATGAATCATGGCAGTTATTTCTTCATGAGCACTTTGAGATAATTTATGATTTTTAATTTGACTTGCTATTAAATTTGTCAAATCATTATCAAAGTTTTTAATATCATAATCATTCAGTTCTATTGTAAGAATAGGAAAGAATATATTATCCCCAAATTTATATAGTCCTTCTAATAAAATATCATATTTATCTTTAAAATATTGATAAACAATTCCTGTGGATACCCCAGCTTCTTTTGCTATCTCAGCAGTATTAGTATTATAATAACCATTTTTGCATATAAGATTAAAACCAGCTTCAATAATTTTTTCTTTCTTTTCTATAGCTCTTTGTTGTTTTGGCTCTCTAATATTATCAACCATAGAAGTTCACCTCATAAGTAGAGTATAACACAAATTTTAAAAATATGAAACAATATTCATGTTTTTCGTTGACTATTATAAAAATAAAGAATATACTTAATATGAAATGTATTTCACATTTAGAAAGAAGGATACAATGAAAAGTTTTATAGAACTAAAAAATGTAAAAAAGACTTATACAGTAGGTGAGCAAAAGTTTAATGCTTTAGATGGAATAGATTTAAGTATTAATCAAGGAGAGTTTGTAGTTATACTTGGACCATCTGGTGCAGGAAAATCTACATTACTTAATTTGTTGGGCGGAATGGATAAAGCAACATCAGGATCAATAATTATTGGTGAAGATGATATAGCTAAATTTAATGATGGTGAGTTAACTAGATATAGAGCTCATGATGTTGGATTTATATTTCAGTTTTATAATATAATGCCAACTTTAACGGTAGATGAAAATGTTAATTTAATTAAAGATGTTACTAATACATCAAAAGATTCAAAAGAAGTATTAAAAAGTGTAGGATTAATAAAACATGTTGATAAATTTCCTCAAGAATTATCAGGTGGAGAACAACAAAGAGTATCAATTGCCAGAGCAATAATGAAAAATCCCAAAGTATTATTATGTGATGAACCAACTGGTGCGCTTGATTCTAAAACAGGTGTTGAAATATTAAAATTACTTCGAAAACAAAGTGATGAAGATACAACAGTAATCATAGTTACACATAACTCTTTAATCGCTGATATAGCAGATAGGGTTATTAGAATAAAGAATGGAAAAGTTGTTTCTAATGAACTTAACGAACATCCAAAGAATATCGATGAGGTTAAGTGGTAATTATGTTAAAAAGAAAAATGTTTAGAGATATTCGTAA
>ERZ842401.3892-NODE-3892-length-18054-cov-5.253736_pt1 | contig 18054 bp, 14 predicted proteins | sample MGYA00521270_ERZ842401 | MGnify/ENA primary metagenome ERZ842401 (study PRJEB31892, sample SAMEA3878208) | bioreactor metagenome | biome: Moose rumen | place: Sweden | collected 2011-10 | study: EMG produced TPA metagenomics assembly of the PRJEB12797 data set...
GCAAATTTACGAATTATTTTCCTGACTGCCAAATGTTTAATTTATAGAAGCCCCCTTATTATTCACATCCAAAAACATTACAATCATGAGAAAAAATCTACTTTTTGCTTGTTTCATGCTTATCATGGCAACAGCAGTCAGCGCCAATGCTGCAAAACCTAAAGCAGGGGTCATCAACACTCTTCATGCTAAAGAGTATAAAGAAATGTTCGGCAAGGGAAACACCCTGAAATGCCCAGTTGTTATTGACATCAGTGCTGAGTGGTGCGGATGGTGTACTAAAATGCATCCTAATCTTGAGAAGGCCGCAAAAATGTATTCTGGAAAAATCTACTTCTTCCAAATCAACTATGAGACCGACCTTGACCTCATCAACGAATTGGGAGTAACAGGATTTCCCACTCTTATCTACATTAAGCCAAATGGAAAGAGCGTAATGAAAAGCGGCTACAGAACTCTAGATGAACTTGAGGACACTTTTAACGATATTTTCTTTAGCGATAAAAATAAAGAGGTGAGACAATCAATTCGTAATCAGGTCAAGAAGATTAACAATCACGCTATGATAGACACCGAAAGCTGGCCTGGAACAGAGCTGGCGAGCTGGCCCACTACGAGTTGGCCTATCACAAGCTGGCCGGGGACTGACATGGCAAGCTGGCCAACGACAAGCGACAGCTGGCCCACTACAAGCTGGCCAAGTATTTAATCACCAATTATTATGCATTGACCGGTCAGCATTCCACCATGCCGCTGACCGGTCTTTTAAGAGAGATACTACCATAATGCCTCGAATGCTTATATTTAAGGTTGATTCTATAAATTAATAAAATGTTGAGATGGGTTCTTGGCTGTTTTTGTTTTTTTGGGCTTCTACCACGTTAAATCATTGCAACATAGCCCGCTATGCCACTGCTGTTTCAACTTCGCATCTGCTCGAGAATAAAACAAAAACACCGCAAGTTAATTTATAGAACCCACCTTAATTATCAATAACTTGCAATTCTCGATTATTACAACTAAATTTGTCAATCAATTCCTAACAACTAAAACTAACGCAAAAATGAGACTACTTTTAAAAACGTTTTTATTTTCTGCAATTACTGTAATTTCATTTACTACAGCAAGTTATACCTCAGCCACGAGCAATAATAGCTCTCCTGCCAATGAGGAGGTCTTCAAAAGTGCAGCTGTCATGCCTTCTTATCCTGGAGGAGACGAGGCTCTATTTTCTTTCATCAATAGCAACATCCAATATCCTCAAACTGCCCAAGACAATGGCATTCAGGGCAAGGTTATAGTTCAATTCGTCGTTGAAAAAGACGGAAGCATTGGAGAAGTGAAAGTGGCGCGTGGAGTTGACCACGATCTCGATAAAGAGGCGCTGCGAGTGTGCAAGATGCTTACCGGCTTCACACCCGGCCGTAACAAAAATGGCGATTCCGTGAGAGTGTGGTACACACTACCAGTTACTTTTTTCACTCCAGAAGATCCTAATGTTACTGGAGAGGCATTAAAATACTATCAAGACGCGCTTAATGGTGATGCTAAGGCGCAAAACAGCTTAGCATGGTGCTATGACCAAGGTAATGGTGTAAAGAAAGATCCAAATAGAGCTGTTTTCTGGTATCGGAAATCTGCCGATCAAGGCAATATGTGGGCAATGGACAATCTTGGTTGGAGCTATGAACATGGTGAAGGGGTTAATAAAGACTACGACCAAGCGGTATATTGGTATAGAAGATCGGCAGAACACGGTAGTGCCAATGCATGTAATAACCTAGGAAGATGTTATGAATATGAATATGGCGTAGAAAAAGACTACGATCAGGCAGTGTATTGGTACCGCAAAGCTGCCGAGGGCGATAATGCCTACGGAATTAACAATCTAGGCGAATGTTATTACTCTGGCAATGGTGTGGAACAAGACTATGAGCAAGCCTTTTTGTTATATTATAAAGCGGCAAAAAAGGGAATTCCAAGAGCGCAAAACAACTTAGCAAACTGTTATTATGACGGCACAGGAGTGGCTCAGGATATAGCGCAGGCTATTTATTGGTACAGCAAAGCTGCTGAGCAAGGCAGCAGTTTAGCCATGGAAAAGCTTCCCAGTGCCAATGCTCTGACAAAGGACTACGACAACATGCGTTACTGGTATCAAAAGCGATATGAGCTTGACGATGAGTATATGGATTACCGAGATACAGGAACTATACTCTACAATGTTGCCAATGACATCTATCCAAACAAGAATTATCTACCCATTTTACAAGATGCAGTGAACCAAGGATCTCCCGGAGCACTTTCGACCCTTGCGTGCCTCTATGCCATAGGCAAAGATGTGGAACGCGATGACAACAAGGCAACAGAGCTATATCGCCTTTATCTTCTGAGAAGCGAAAGATACGATAAGAATATAAGCATTGCCGATGTTTATTATTTTATAAGTAGTGATTACAGCAAAATGGTAAAAGGGCAATATGATACCCCACGAGACCGGTGGATTGAAAAAGCCGCTGAATTAGGGCACAGTGAAGCTCAATATGTTTTAGCTGATAAATTTGCCGGCGAAGATGATTATGAGAACGCTATCCTCTGGTGGAAAAAAGCCGCCGCCAATAACAACTCCGATGCCATGTGCAAGTTGGGAGACTGTTATAACCAAGGTTTAGGCGTTGCCAAGGACGGCAAGACGGCATTTCAATGGTACAAAAAAGCTGCCGACAATGGCGACAGCTTCTCTCAAAACCTTGTCGGCGAGAGCTATTTGAAAGGTGACATGTTGCCACGTAGCGAAAAGAATGCTGCCAAATATTTTACTATGTCGGCCGAGAATGGCAATTCTGAGGCTAAATATAATCTCGCAAAATGCTACTTTGAGGGAAAAGGTGTCAAGAAAGACAACAAACTCGCTGCCGAGTGGTTTGCCGAGGTTTGCTATGTCTATTTAATGCCTCAACCTCAAAAGATCACAGAATTTAACATAGTTGCCGATGAATTGGTATATGAACTACCCAAAACGGTAGAAGAATTAAGAGAAGATGATATAGTTATTGGTGGTACTGATGATATTTCAAAATCTGAGGAAGAATTCAGTGCTTGGAAAGAATATAAAAATGTTGAGCAGTATAATGATGAAAATGCCCTGTTGTGGCTTGAGAATGCTGCTGAGAATGGGAACACTTATGCAGCTAAGAACTTGGCATTCCTATACGGTTGCGGTCAAGGTGTAGAACGCGACTACAACAAGGCTTTATATTGGTACAAAAAAGGAAATGCCCATAAAGAAGATGCCTCCATAGTTGATATGCTTAGTGCTCTCGCTAAGGAGGACTTCAGATTCTACAAGAATAAATATCTATTTCTTATGCAACAAGCCTCCGATTTTGGCAGTACCGACGATATGTTGAATTTGACGGCACTCTATGCCATAGGCAAAGACGTGCCACGCGATGACTACAAGGCTATCGAGTACTACCGTCAATATCTAGAAGCTATCGCCGAACCCACTACAAACGTCACCATTGCCGATGTGTATTATCTCATTTACTGTAACTATTATGATAATGAAATAATTGAGCTGTCATGCGATGAAGAGCGCGAACAGTGGCTCGAAAAAGCCGTTGAGCTTGGCAATGCCGATGCACAATATGAGAAGGGAAATCTTAGCGATGACATTGAAGATGCCATGATATGGTACCGCAAGGCAGCAGAGCAAGGCCATGCCGGGGCACAATGCGAGATGGGCAACTACTACAACGACAAGGGCGACTACGCCCAAGCCGCACAGTGGTTCACAAAATCAGCGGCACAAGACGACCCTGAAGCACAGTATCGCCTTGCCACATTATACTCTGCCGGCAAAGGCGTGAAGAAAGACAAAAAACTCGCCAACGAATACTACTACAAATCGGCCACCGGCTTCAAAGCCTCGGCCGAGGAGGCTCTTGAGAGAGAATAGACAAAGAATAACAGTTGTTTATAAGCTTTTCAAGACATAAGTCGTGAGAAACTCATTTTTTCTCTCTTCATCTTGATTACCTCACCACATTGTGGTTGATATAGAATAAAAAGTGGTGATTTACCACTGTAAAAAGAGCTCTTTGATGTGATTTTAACATCTTTTTGGAAAGTTATTCTTGGCTACGCAAAATGGTTGCGTAGTGACCTATGTAACTTTGCAATGTGATTTATGAGAACACTGACCTCGTTCCGGTCAAGCTGGACTTACTTCATAGAAACCTTTTAAGTTTTAGCAGCCCCGCGATTATCGGAACCCTCACAGGGGACACAGTGAACATAAATAAAGTGCGCAACGTGAGGCATCACAACCTCGAAGGTCAAGACGGACTTACTTCATAGAACACTTTTAACGTTTTTCAGCCCGCCGATTATCATCAAAATGTGAACCTCACAACATCAGGAGAAGGTCAAGAGAGTCTTACTTCATAGAGCATTTTAAGTTTTACAGTCTCTCGATTATCATCTCATTTATTTTAAAACGACACATCAATCTCCTGCAAATAACAGCCAAAATCGCTATATTTGCAGGATATTTTGATTTTTTGGAATATATAGAATACACCTAAAATTAACAACTTAATCATTATGAACACCGATTTATTAAAAGTATCTCTGCGCTGTGGTGCGGTCTATGTGCCAAGCGCAATCGTCAATGAGGTGTCGTCGAGCCACATCACTCGCGGCACCGTGTCGCTGTTGATGGAACTTCGCAAGATTGGTTACTCGGTGAGCGAGCCGTTGCTGCACGTGTTCAACGGCATCAACACCGAGGACGCGCGAACTGTGCTCGATACCCTCAACGAGATTATGGGCTGCGACCTCAACTGGGCACCATTGATGAAAGAATGGAACACCAAGGTGGCTCACTCATGGATGAACGTGAAGTTTGCCGGAGTGATTAACCTGTTAGGATTCAAGAACGGCACTCGCTTGCAGTGTGGGCACATCATGCCCGAGGGACTCTTCGACTTGGAGCACTACAATGGCTGCCCTCTGTGCGGCACACCTTTTGCCACCACTCCAGGCGAGATACACAAGGATCAAGGCTCGAAGCTGAAGCCACTCAACCTGTGGACCGATGAGGAACTGACGCAGCACTACATCGACTTGCTCACCTCGCCGGTAGCCCTTGATGCCACCCAGGTCGAGAGCCTCAAGACCCTGCTCCGTGAGATGCCGCTACCAGCCGGTGTAGGCGTGAAGATGAAAGAGACGCTGATGCTCGTACTCGACACCCTAATCGATGCCGGCAAGGACGACGAGGCGCAGCAGCTCATCAAGTCGCCCGTAGATGTGATGCGCTACCTGTGGTACAAGCACACCGGCTATCTGCAGATTGTGCCTCCACGAGTGCTCATCGCTCACGCTGCCGCCGCCGGCGACGACCACCGACCCGCCCTAGACCGCAGCGGAGACTATGCACTAGCTAAGCGAGAGGAGCTGAAGCTCAAGTTTGACCGCGCCACCTGCCATCGCGTCGCCAAGTGGATGAACGCCCTGCCCATGGACGTGCGCAAAGCGTGCGAGGAGATGCATCCTCGCCGCGAGATGTGGGTGCGCTTTATCCGTGCACTGCGTCTGCCGGAATATGCAAAGCGCAAAGGCTTCGACTACCTGCGCAACCTGCTCGACGTGTTCTATCGTCAGGACTATGCCGTGCTGCAAGGCTGGATCGAGGAGTATAAGCTGCGCTACGACATGGACGGCACGCTCTCTACCCTCAAGCAATATCCGGGTCGCTTCGCGCGATGCCTGTTCTCCACCATGCTCTGGTTCGACTACAAGCAAGTGCTTAAGGCATTCCGTGAGGTGGCACCCCAGCTGCCCTCTAACCTGCTCATCACCCTAGGCATGTATGCCGAGTTTTACTTCGATCCTAATCGTGGGCGTCGTTCTGTTAGAACCGTGCTTGGCGAGGGCGTGAACATTCCCGTCAACCCACGCATCTTCTGGGAGAGCGCCAACGGACTCCGCGACATGATACAGGGCGTGAAGAATCTTTATTACGACGTGCTCCTCGACCGCTATGCTGCTCTGCCTCACAAAGAGGGAGGCACTATCTATATCGCGCCCGAGCTATTTAGAATGCCTATCAACATAGGCGATCGCGCACGGTCAGTGCAAGACGTGAACGCCGTGTCTCAGGGCACCGTCTTCGATCTCGAGGGCAACAAGCTGCGTGTGTTCATGCAGTGGGGCAAGGGGCTGCCGGCACAGCACCTTGACATGGATCTCAGCTGTGTGGTGGCCTATAACAACCATGTGGAGGAATGCGCTTACTATAACCTCAACATCCCCGGCGTGAACCACTCGGGAGACATCCAGTATATCCCCGACCAGGTGGGTACAGCCGAATATGTGGAGCTTGACCTCAATGCGCTGAAGATGAGAGGTGCCAAGTATGTCACTTTCACCTGCAACGCCTACAGCCATGGCGACATCGCTCCTAACCTGGTGGTAGGATGGATGAACTCGGAGTACCCTATGATGGTGTCCGATGAAACCGGCGTAGCCTATGACCCATCGTGCGTGCAGCACCAGGTGCGCGTCACACAAGACACTGCCAAAGGCCTAGTCTTTGGTGTGCTGAACGTGCTCGAACGTACCATGACATGGCTCGAGACATCCTTCAAAGGGCAAACTATCCAAAGCTTAAATGTGAGCACCATCAACGACTTGATAGCCAAGCTTGAGTCAAAGCTCACCATAGGCAAGCTGCTCGAGCTCAAGGCTCATGCTCAAGGAGCTATCAGAGTCAGCAACCCAAAAACTGCCGATGAAGCTTACACTCGCCAGTGGGCACAAGACCAAGCGGCTGTAGCTAAACTACTGGTAATTTAATTTTACAAAAATATATTTATAAACATAAACCAAAGTTAAATATTGACCAAAAAATGCAGATTTCCGTTCGAAAATTTGGTGCGGTTCGGCCGAAGGGTGTAATTTTGCATCAGTTTTCATGGTATTAGTTTTTAAGGTTATAAAAATCAATCAATCGTCGTGAGACGAAAATTTCTTTTTCATTTTTGTTTTAAGGTTTATGTTAATGGTATTAGAAGGTTAATTAGTTAAGCAATCCCCGGCGTGATGCCGAGGATTTTTTTTGCACCATCATTTAGAGAATGTCACACAAGAATAGTTTATAGTTCAGAGTTTTGTAGTTTATAGTTCAGAGTTCTTAGTCGCCTTAATGAGAAGAAGTTTTTTCAGGTTTTTGTGTCCTTATCTTGTTTTTCTCGTTTTTTTTGTGGAATTTTGCAAGCTATAAGTTTGCGTGAATGAGGATTAAAGAGAGAATACTATTTTTATTTGTGATGCTTGCGGCAGCTTCGCCGTTGCTGTGTGCGGCTCATGTGTGCGACACTATTGTGAGTAACGGCTTGTGCTACACTATGCTTGACGGCGACAGCACGATGTGCCTTGTGTCGCCGGTTGAGGACTATGGTAGCGACTGCGTAATTGTCCCCACCGAGATTGCAGGTTATCATGTCACTGCAATAGGCGACAGTGCTTTTGCCAGGTGCCGATGGCTCAACGCATTGTCGCTCCCCGCTACGCTCACGGCAATTGGCACTGACGCTTTTGTGGGTTGTGATGCCTTGACCACAGTTTTCTCACATGTACCCAAGGCATCGGTTGTGACTCCCCATGTTCCCGATGGCTCTATGCTTGCAGTGGACGACGAATATATTGACTCTTACTCTCAATTTAGTGGCACTATTAAAACCTTGATTAATGTTGATGATGTACCACACAGTGCCAACCTTTGTGACTTGAACCATGATGGTGTGGTCACCGCCGCCGACGTTACCCGTGTATATGACAATCTCTTGGGTTACTCTACGCTCAATGGCGATGCCAACGGCGACGGCTCGGTCACCTCGGCCGATGTCACGGCTGTATATGATGCTTTGCTAGCCGGCAACACCTGTGGAGTGGGCGACAAGGGGTATTGTTTCGTCACTCTCAACAAAAATGATGGCAGCCTCATGATGAGGGTGGGGGAGTCGTTGCGGCTTGAGGTGGGCGACGAGGTGCGCGTTGTGGCGCACGACAACGAACAGACGGTGATGGTGACATCTGGGGTAGGTATGATGAAGGGGCTTTTGCCCAGTGGTGGAATGATTGATTTAGAGGGAATCCCAACTATCGTGCTTGGCAACAAGCACTACAACACAGGGGCGACAGCTCCAGTGGTAATGTATGTTGATAAAGGCGATACCATATATTATAAAGATGTGCAGGTCAATGTGGTGCGCCATGTGGTTACCGACACGCTGCGGGTGTTGTCGATAGGCAACAGTTTCTCGCTCGACGCGCTGAGCTATGTGCCGTTTTTAATGAAAGCTGTGGCGCCGCAGGTTTATTTGAAGCTTGGTGTAATGTATATAGGAGGCGGAAGCCTTGAAAACTTTTACAACGCATTAGACACCAATGTTTTCAGGTACTATTGGTCTTATGGGGCGCAGCCGTGGGACGAACGGCTTGACGTGGCATTGACCGACGTTGTCGCCAGTGAGTCATGGGACGTGATAACGTTTCAGCAGCAGTCCAACTTGTCGCGCGACTACAGCACCTATCAACCTTATCTCAATGGGATTATCGAATGGTTTGACGAGAAAGTCTCTTGGCAACACGAGTATGCTTGGCTTGTTACACCATCCTATCCCGACAACCTTCCTCGCCTTGCCCCCGACACCACCAGTGTGCAGATGTTTGAGCGCATTTTGCAATGTGTGAGCAATGTTCAGCAAGACACAGGCATAGAGCTGTTGATGCCGTGCGGCACTGCTATCCAGAACGCCCGCACCACGCCGCTCGACGCGCTGGGCGACCAGGGGCATCTGTTCGACTACCTCCACCTGCAAGAGGGCATTCCTTGTTTGATAGAGGCTTATGTCGCTACTGCCGTACTGCTAGCGCGTTATGGCTTGAGCGACAATGTGTGGACCGACACTACATGGATTGACCGGCAATGGTTGCGAGCGAAGAACATTCAGGAGATTAATGGTGAACCGGTAGGCATGAGCGAAGAAAACCGCATCATCGCCAAGCAATGTGCCATCAAGGCCCTAGAGAATCCGTTAACTATCACAATAATTGAATAGGCATTACTATGAGGTTGGTAAAGAATATTTTATTTGTTTTCATGCTTTTGGCTTTGTGTGGAGGAGTGGCTACTGCCGCGACGGGAACTATGTTGCCACGCGGTGTGCCTACGCAAGAAGGTGTTGACCCTAATGCGATTAGCGTTTTTGTCGATTCGCTGATGGCGGTGCCTGAAACCGACATCCACCACGTTGTGATTGTGCGTCACGGCAAGATAATTGCCGAGATGCATCCCGAGCCGTTCAGCAAGGACGACGTGCACACCCTCTATTCATGTAGCAAAACGTTCACAATGCTCGCTATTGGTATGCTCATCGACGACGGCAAATTGAGCGTTAGCGACAAGGTCATTGACCTGTTGCCCGATAAAGCTCCTGCCGTGAAAAGTGATGCTCTCAAGGCGATGACTGTAAAGCACCTGCTCACGATGACGGCGGGCATTAAGCCGTCGCTCACCTTGCGTCAGGAGAGCGACGACTGGGCAACTACTTGGCTCGCACAACCTGTTACAGAGCAGGGCGTGTTTCAATACGACTCGATGTGCACCTTCGTGCTCGCCGCCATCGTGCAGCGCATCACGGGCAGGACACTGCTGGAGTTTCTTAACGAACGGTTCTTCCACCCGTTAGGCATCTATGAGGCCGACTGGGAAGAGGCCCCCGACGGCATCAACGTGGGAGGGTGGGGGTTGCGGCTCACCGCCGAGTCGATGGCGAAGGCGGGCATCTGCATGATGAACAAAGGCAGGTGGCAGGACCGACAGCTCGTCTCGACAGAGTGGATTGAAAAGGCTTCGCAAGGGCATACCAACTATAGAAACCCTGGTTCCAAGCCCACCGATACCAATCAGGGCTACTGCTACCAGATGTGGCGATGCCTGTTGCCAGGGACTTTCCGTGCCGATGGGGCTTACGGACAGTTTATCGTCATGTCGCCCGAGAATGACCTTGTGGTGGTGATAACTGGCGTGTCGCACAACACCGGCAAGGAACTCGCTTGCATCTGGAACCACCTCATCCCCGGCGTGAAGGATGCCCCGTTGATGGCCGATGAACAGTCGCAGCAAGCTCTTGAAAATAAACTTGCCGGTGCTGCCTTGCCGCTGCTCAAGAATAAAGGTCTGGATGATAATTCTATCTTACTTGACTACACTTTTGATCTCGAAGATAATGTGCGAGGATACAAGCAGGTGATACTTAAAACTAATGATGTTTTTAATCCAGATGAATGCACTATGACCATTGTTTGCAGCGATGGTAGTAAACTTTTATTTCCTATTAAATATGCGGGATGGGCATTTCAGCGTTCGTCGCAGGTGCCGCCCTACAACAATGCCGTCAATCCTATAAATCTCAAGACAATAAGTGGACTGAGTGACGATTATGTCACAGCAGGGAATTTTGCGTGGATTGATGACAAAAAGCTTGTTGTCAGGATATATTGGACAACATGGATCGTGCCTCAGACGTTTACCTTTGAGACAGTAGAGTGTGTGGGCGACATGGGAACCGAAGTCATCACCAACGATGAAGGCTACCCTGGCTGCGCTCCCGAGGTGATAAAAGCCACTTGCATTTTTTTGCGACAGAACCATAATCGCCACAAGTAGAGAAAAGGAACAGTCTCAATGAGGTGCTCTGTACTACTGCTCTGCAGTGGTGTAACTCCAATGTCAGTCGATAATTAGGGCAAAGCTGTAATCACAGCTTTGCCCTTTAATGATTGTAAATAAAATGATGTGTAGAGAATTATTTCTTGTCCTTGAGCAGGTCGCGGATCTCGCCGAGCAGCTTCTCCTCGTTGCTGGGTTCGGGCTCGGGAGCGGGCTCCTCTTCTTTCTTCTTCATAATCTTGTTCATTAATTTGATTATCAAGAAGATACAGAATGCAACAATCAGGAAGTCAACGACATTTTGGATAAAAACGCCATACTTGAGAACTGCAGCGTCCGCGCCAGTGCCAATTTTTGCTGTAAGATTGGTGAAATCCACATTGCCAGTGAGCATACCAATGGCAGGCATGAGTACATCATCAACTAGTGAGCTAACAATCTTACCAAACGCGCCGCCGATGATAACACCAACAGCCATGTCCATTACGTTGCCTTTCATGGCAAACTCTTTAAATTCTTTGATAAATCCCATAGTGTTGTATTTATTTAGAAGTTAGTAAATTAAATGAGTTCAAAACTATTAAACTATCTTAACGAGGCAAGCTGCCGTCAATATTTTGCCGCTAATATCCAACTTTTTGCAAAAAAAATATTAATTTTGCAGTCGAAAAAGCTATGGCATTAAAATATCATCGATTTTCCAAGCTTTTGCAATAGTTTGTGCAAAGATAATACTTTTTAGGCAATAATAATTATTTTTTTTAAACAATTTACTGAAATTATGGGTAAAATTAAAATCGGTATTAACGGATTTGGCCGTATTGGTCGCTTTGTTTTCCGTGCTTCTCTCGAAGAGGCTAACAAGAATGACGTGGTAGTTGTTGGTATTAACGACCTCCTTCCTGTTGATTACATGGCTTACATGCTCAAGTATGACACTATGCATGGAATCTTCAACGGCGACATCAAAGTTGACGTTGAGAACAACAAGCTCATCGTTAACGGTAACGAGATTCGTGTAACTGCCGAGAAAGACGCCGCCGACCTTAAGTGGGACGAAGTGGGTGCTGAGTACATCGTAGAATCTACTGGTCTCTACCTCACTATGGACCGTGCCGAGAAACACCTCCAGGCTGGCGCTAAGTATGTTGTCCTCTCTGCTCCCTCCAAGGCTGGTGATGACGGACGTCAGGCTCCTATGTTTGTGTGCGGTGTAAACCACGACAAGTATGCTGGTGAGACTATCGTCTCTAACGCTTCTTGCACCACCAACTGTCTTGCTCCTATCGCAAAGGTGCTGAACGACGCTTTTGGCATTGAGAACGGTCTTATGACAACTGTTCACTCTACCACAGCTACTCAGCGCACCGTTGACGGTCCATCACTCAAGGACTGGCGTGGTGGCCGCGCCGCTGCTGGCAACATCATTCCATCTTCTACTGGTGCCGCTAAGGCAGTGGGCAAAGTGATTCCCGAGCTCAACGGCAAGCTCACTGGTATCTCGATGCGTGTTCCTACCCTCGACGTGAGCGTTGTGGACCTCACCGTGAACCTCAAGAACCCCGCCACTAAGGAAGACATCTGCGCTGCTATGAAGAAGGCTAGCGAGGGTGAGCTCAAGGGCATCCTGGGCTACACCGAGGACAAGGTGGTATCTAGCGACTTCATGGGCGACCCACGCACATCAATCTTCGACGCCGACGCTGGTGTTTACCTCACCGACAAGTTCGTGAAGGTTGTTTCGTGGTACGACAACGAAATCGGCTACAGCCACAAAGTTATCGACCTCATCAAAGTGATGAAGAAGCACAACGGATAATCGAAAACACCGATTTTCAGTTTACACAAGAGCCTGACTTGCAGTCGCGCAAGACAGGCTCTTTGTATATTTGTATAGGGAAAAAAGAAAAAATCGGCCAAAAATGACCATTACGCCCCAAAAAACGACCCGTTTTGCCGAAAATTACGGAAAATCCGAAATCCACACCTGTGTTTAATGTTGATGGGCTAACGAGCGTCAAAGACGCTGAATGCTTCGGAGGAGCACTTCGTGTAGTTGCATGGTATTACCCTTGAAGTCGGGTCGGGGGACTGAATAGTTACACATTATACCTCCATCGTTAATCTATTTTTGACCTTTGTCTTTCAATTCTTCTTATTGCTTTTTCATACCTATCATTGATATCAGGGTTGTTCTCAGTGAATTCCGTGACTGCACGTTGATACTCATTCATCTCATCATCGCCCAAATCTTTATAGTAATCATCATATTTTTCTATGATGTCTTTATAGTCATTTTCTAGTTCATCATAATCATCCGGGGTCTCAATATAAGCATTTTCTAATAGGTCAAGCAATTCATTGGCACACTGCTTGGCATCTTTGCGTGGATTGCCGGTGGGTTCGTTGGTGTCATCGTCGTTCTTTGATATATGGGTCTTGTCTTTTACCGAGGTGTAGATGTAATAACCTGCACCACCAATGAGTAAAGCCAGCAAAATAGCAAGCACAGTCCACAAGGTGCCTCGCTTGGGTTTCTCGCCAACTTCTTGCTGGGTGTCTTGAGAGGAATAGCTCCAGTCGAGAAGTTGTTTGCAGTAGGGGCACTGCCGCATGCCGTAGGCAATAGGCTGATGGCAGATAGGGCATTCCACCATCGTTTGACCTTCAATTGGTTGTAAATCATTTGCCGATGTCGATGATGTCAACGTTTTTACCTCATTGCTGGGCGAAGCATTGTCAACAGGATAGTATTCATCGGGAGTGGGAGGACCATAAACAACGCCAATTACCGGCGGCTGACTAGGCAGTGCCGGAGGCAGTGGAGGTATAATCTCTCCATCTTCAGTTAATTGTGGCTCAGGTTGGGTGCTGTTCATCTCTTGCGACGGCAGGACAAGGTTCAAGTCGTCGGCGGCTTGACTGTGGAGCAGGTTACGGGCTTTCTCCGGCTGTTGCGTGAGGAGTTTCACAAAGTAGGGATAAAAACCCTGCTTATCGCCGATGAGCTCGTAGCATTTAGCGTACCACGCCTCCACGGCGGTTGGCTCGGCCAGTCCGTAGGTCGCCACACCGTCATCGGCAATATTCATAATGCTGTCGCAATGTGGGTCGCTGGCGATGAGCTGTGTGAACTCGTCTCTTGCCATGGCAGTGCGTGGCAACTCTGCCAGCAGGTTCACCTTCTCAATAATCTCATCCTCGGGCAGGGCTTCGGCGAGCTCGGGATGCTCCAGCTCGTAGGCGGCACGGTCGGCAGGTTGCATAACCCCACACTTAGGGCAGAACTTGAGTCCATTGTCTATCTCTCTATAACAATTAATGCACTTCATGTTGTGTCATTATTTCTTTTGACCGCGGTTATACTTTATCTCGTCGTTGTCGGCAGAGCTTTGATTGGAAGATTTCTTAGTAGAGGCTTTAGAACCCGCCTTTCTGTTGACATAGCTCGACTCTTCTTTGGCTTTCTCGCTTGCCAGGCGCTCTTGCTTGGCATTCTCTAGGTCATTTTTGCGCTTTTGCTCACTATCTTCTTGCTGCTGTGCAAGATTTTGTGTGTTGTGCTCTTTGTCGGCCTTCATGCGTGCTTGCGCATTCTCACGAGCTTTGCGCTTCTGATCTTCCTTGCGCTGCTTCTCCTCTTGCTCGCGCTGTTTCTTTTCTTGCTCAAGTCGCTTTTTCTCTTGCTCGGCGCGTTTTTTCTCAAGCTCTTTCTCTCTTTTTTCTATCTCTTTGCGTTTCTTCTCCTCTTCTTTGCGTGCCTTCTCTTGGGCTTTGCGCTCCTCTTCGCGCTGCTTCTCTTCCATCTTCTTGCGCTTCTTGGCGTTTTCCTCGCCACGCTTCTGGGCCTCGGTCTTTTCCTTATTGCTGCCTGAGGTGGTCTGCTTAGCAGGATAAGGTACTTCGGGCTTGGGCTCGTCTTTCTTGGGCTTGGGGCGTGGCACATTTTGCCGCGAATTATCGTTTCTCTTTCTCTTCGTCTTAGGAGCATTATAGGTTATGTCCTTGAGCGAGCACCCTCGATTAAAACGGCTCAAATCCACTTTCTCGTCAATGCCGCTGATGACACCCTTGTCGCTGAACTGCCACAATATCCACTTGGCACCGAAGTTGAGCTGAGGCTCACTCTTCGAGTAACGGGCAATGAAGAGGGGATAATTCCTGAAGTCATAACCCAGCAAGGTATTGAAATAACTCACATTGGTATAAATCATTGGTTTACAGCCGTAGTAGTCTTCCAGTAGCTGAGAGAAGAGTTTAACGCTGTCTTGCAGTTGCTTGGCGCTCCACCCCGAATGTGTCTCCACATCGAGCAGCGGAATGAGGTCCTGCTCTTCGGGCTTCGCCATACTGATGAAGTTCTCAAATTGTTTTTGAATGGATGACGTAGTAGAGAGGAAATGGTAACTTCCCACCTTCACGCCATGCTTGCGCGCGTTCTCGATGTTGGCGCGATAGCGGTGTTGCTTGTGGGTAGCACCCTCGGTGGCCTTTACATAAACATACTTTATTGAGGGATCGGCGGCAGTAGCTTGCCAATTGATGTCCTTCTGATAATTAGAGACATCAATACCATCATAGACAAGAGTAGCATTGTTGCTATAGTTCTTGTCTCCAACCACTTTCACCTCATGATCATCGTTGTCACCAGCATGAGTTGTTAATGATAAGAATAAAGTGAAAAATAGAATTACATATACTCGCATAATAAAAAATTATAATTATACATTTGCAAAGATAATAAAATACTATTCATAATTCCAATTTTCTTGAGCAGTTTAACATTTTTATTCTGAATAATTGGCAAATTTAAGGAATATATTTATGCCTGAATAAACCTTAATAAGGGTACAATAGTCTAACTTTTATAAATAATTAAGGTAAAGATTGTGGTAGTGAAAGTATTTCTTTGTAATTTTGCCACAAATAATCACAGAAGACTATGAAACGATTTTTTCTCATCACACTCGCCGCAGTTCTGTGCCAGCTGACAATGATGGCTCAGCCTAAAGCCGAATTTAAGGAAACAAGCCATGACTTTGGCACCATCAAGGAGTCGAAAGGCGCAGTGAAATATACCTTTGAGTTTAAAAACACTGGCGACAAACCCCTCATCATCGTCGATGCAGTGGCATCGTGCGGATGTACACGACCCAGCTTCACCGCCAAGCCTATCAAGCCCGGCAAGAAAGGCAAGGTCGAGGTCACTTTCAGCCCTGTGGGCCGTGCCGGCACTTTCCGCAAGACCATAAAAGTGAAGACCAACTGTCCCGACAAGGTATCAACACTCACCATCACCGGCACCATAATTCCGAAAAGCAAAGAAAAATAGGTGACGCAGCTCTGGCGGCATATCACAACCTTCATGCTGGGAGTGATGGTTCTCTCGGGCAGCATGATGGCGCAGCCCGTCGCTTCATGGAACGAGACGACTCACGACTTTGGAACTTTCCATGAGAGCGCCGGCAAGCAGACGTGCCAGTTTGTCATCACTAACACTGGCGACTCGACGATGGTGATAACTCAGGTGAAATCGACCTGTGGATGCACCGTTGCCAGCCATCCCACCGACCCTATCGCTCCTGGTGCCAGCGACGGCATAGATGTCACTTTCACGCCCACAGGCCGCCCGGGTCCCTTCGAGAAAGGCGTGTGGGTATATACAAACACCACCCCTAACCGCACCCGCCTCACCATCAAGGGCACAGTGGTGGGCAGCCCTGAATCGGTGAGTCGCTATTTCCCCATTGGGGCTGGCGACCTTCAGTTCACAAACCTAGTGATGGCGGCAGGCGAGGTCAAGAAGGGACTGCTGCGCAACAGCAGCATCACCGCCTACAATTCGGGCAGCGACACGCTTGTCATCACCTTTGACAACAACACCAGCCACATCACTCCGCACGCCGTCCCCGACACGGTGCCCCCTGGCGGCATCAGCACCATGACGTTCTTCTTCGACACCATGCGCACTCCCGTGTGGGGTATCAACGACGACACCATCTTTATCAAAGCCACTCCACTCCATAGCGACAAACTCCCAATATATACCTATGCAAATATTGTTGTGAATGTTGTGGAAGATTTCTCTAACATGACTGACGAGGAACGCGCCAAAGCCCCCACATGCGAAGTCCTAACCGATAAGCTGATTTTTGACAACCTTCGTCGATGCGAGATTGCCGAGAACACTTTTTCAATCAGGAATACTGGCAAGAGCAATATTATAGTGCGGCGAGTGATGTCAACCGACAAAGCAATCACCACAAAGTGCGACAAGACGCTGCTCAAGCCTGACCAGGAAGCCACTGTCACCATCAAAGTTAACCCTAACAAAGTGATGGGCAGCGTCCTAAACTCGCAAATCACAGTCATCACCAACGACCCAGCCAATCCAATAATAACGGTGAGAGTGGTGGGAGAAGTTAATTAATGCACAATGCACAATGCATAATGCACAATTCATAATCTAGAATATCTAGAAAGTCTAGAGCATCTAGAAAATCTATATAAAAGAATAATAATAAAAAATGGCAAGCAGCAAGATAACGCAACACACAGTAAACGAAGATGATAAGCGGTTCTTCTCTCAACAGGAACAGGAGGAAATCGCTAAGCACCACAACGTGGAGACACCAAATATCGAGCATCCCGAGAATGACGCTCAATATACTGGGCTGCAAGTGAATGCGGGCATCGAGCAGATGCCCATCGTCAATCCATATATGAAGCGCCGCAAGCTCAAGCCGCAACTCACAGTGGGCGACTATGTGGAAGGAATCCTCAAGGGCAACACCACAGTGCTGGGACAGGCGGTGACGCTGGTAGAGAGCCTTAACCACGACCATCAGGTGATAGCGCAGGAGGTAATCGAGAAATGTCTGCCGCACACCGGACAGTCGCGCCGCATAGGCATCACCGGCGTGCCAGGAGCGGGTAAGAGTACCTCAATCGACGTGTTCGGACTTCATGTGCTGCAAGACGAGAATGCCAAACTTGCGGTCCTCGCCATCGACCCTAGCAGTGAGCGCAGCAATGGCTCTATCCTCGGCGACAAGACCAGGATGGAAAAGCTATCGGTGCATCCGCGAGCCTTTATCCGCCCTTCTCCATCGGCAGGATCGCTGGGCGGTGTGGCACGCAAGACGCGCGAGACGATTGTGCTGTGTGAGGCTGCTGGCTACAACAATATCTTTGTGGAGACTGTAGGCGTAGGACAGAGCGAGACCGCCGTGCACTCGATGGTTGATTTCTTCCTGCTCATCCAGCTTGCCGGCACAGGCGACGAGCTGCAAGGCATCAAGCGCGGCATC
>ERZ842401.3893-NODE-3893-length-18042-cov-11.163340_pt1 | contig 18042 bp, 23 predicted proteins | sample MGYA00521270_ERZ842401 | MGnify/ENA primary metagenome ERZ842401 (study PRJEB31892, sample SAMEA3878208) | bioreactor metagenome | biome: Moose rumen | place: Sweden | collected 2011-10 | study: EMG produced TPA metagenomics assembly of the PRJEB12797 data set...
AAAACATTAAATATTTACGAAAGTATTTCTGAGGCCGCCAGAGCGGTTGGCGGCGACAGTAGTTACATTAGTAAAGTTTGTAGAGGAATACAAAAATCTTCAAAAAGATTTGGTTGGCGTTTTAATACTTGACTAAAAGCCAAAATCGTGTTATAATATTTACATAAGGTCGGGGCTGACGGCCAATAAATTTCCGCTTCCTTTAAAGATACAATAAAGCTATCCCGTGCGGGACAAGATAGCATCAGCCATTATATGGCCTCGTGGTGGAATAGGCAGACACCTCAGACGAGCGGCGTCCAGTGACTTTATGCGAGGGCAGCACTCGTGCCGTTCACCATTAAAATCTGATGCTCGCAAGAGCGTACCGGTTCAAGTCCGGTCGAGGCCACTTTATGGCGCGCTAGTCCAACTGGCAGGAGACAAGGCACTCAAAATGCCTACAGTGAGGTTTCAAATACCTCGCGCGCCACCAACATCGCCTCCCACGATGTAACCTAAACCAAATTAAAGGCTCAGGTAAGAGAACCTCGTAAGTAGTTGATAGTGGAACAATAACCTTTAATATTTGACTTTCTTTTAAAATCATAGTATAATAATTATAGTAAAGGGAAAGGATAATAAATAAAATGGATTTAATTGAACAACTCGAAGCCCTTCGTATTCCAGATAGCATTTTTGGAGATTCTGCTGAACAACAGTATGTTTGTGCAGAAAAAAACAAAATGCTTGATGATTGCCTAGAAATTGTATGGAAATGGATTCGTGAAAGAGATTTAAATATTTGACTTTTATCTAAATCTATATTATAATAATTTTAGAAAAGCGGTTACAGCAATTTATTTGATTTACATATGGCATTGAGATGTATATTAAACCGCTTTGTTTATCATCAATTGGTGTTAGTGGGAGCACAGCGCCACGAAGGCGCCGGCAAAGGTTCGATTCCTTTATTGATGCGGGATTGGAATGCTGACTACAGGCTGAGAATATGTAGTACGTGTTAGAAATGAAGTTGTTACAGCAATTTTATTAAAATCGACAAATTAGTAAGATGATTTATTACAAACAACTTCGTCTATAAGGCGCGGACAGCAATATCTACTTTATAACAAGCTATTTTTTAAAGTAAATTCTGCGCCTTGTTTATCATTTAAGTGGAAGTGTCTTACCACTTTAAAGAAGGGACTTGCGCACAGTAGACCTGCAACGGGGAGAGAAGGTCGTTAATATTCCCTTTCCACCTGGCCCATTCGCAAATCGGAATTGCGCGCGGCTGTGCGAAATAGAATTAAGTCCTTGTGAAGTGCAAGACTTCAATTTCGCGCCATAACCGCGTTAGAGTGGTTCAACTCCACTATGGGCCTCTTACTTAAAAGCCTTTACTGCAATATCTTTTAATGGATAAATTATTTTGCGTTTGATATACAAAATGAGAGAAGGTTCAAGTCCTTCATATTTAAAAGGCTTTGTTATTTATTGAAGCGGCTACAGCAATTTATTTGAAAATAATTATGTGTTATAGGTTCAACTCCTATGCGGCCATATCTGGCCACTAGCTCAACAGGTAGAGCAATAATCAATTTTAAACCGCTTAGTTATTTTAAGGAGTAAAATGAAAATTTATACATCTTACTTTTATCAAATTCGTTTTTTTAAGCCCTATCAAATTCCTTTTTCAACCGCCCTTTATAATCCAGGATGGTTTGGTGAAAGAATTGGTAAAAATGGTGTTTTGTATGGATTGCGCGCAACACCATTCATTCCTGGACCCCTTTGCCGCAATGATTGCCACGGACGTGAACACTGTTTACTAAAACCTGGCAATTGTTTATTTTTAGAACATTATCGCAAACAAATTTACAGCTTGAATTTCAACCGCGTTATGTATAAACTTACTAATATTGTTAAACAAGTTCAAGCTGATTTAGGTTTTACAGAAGAACCTGAAATTATGTTTATTGTATATGAAGCACCTGATAATCCTTGTAGCGAAAGAGGAGTAATTCAAGATTGGTTTAGGGACAACGGTGTGGATATACAAGAATACAGGCACGATTAATGTAGTGGTAACATAACTGCCCTCCAAGCAGTATTCGCCCGTTCAAATCGGGTATCGTGCTTATAGGCGATTAACATAACAGAAGTGTGCGTGGCTTTGACCCACGATGCGCAGGAGCGTCACCTGCATCGCCTGCTAAATTTAAGAACCCGCGAAAGCGGGTTTTATTTTTTACGGAGATGAAAAGTATGGCAAGATATGAATTTTATCCGCAATCTGTGCCTCAAAGAGCATTCTTTTTTTCTTCTTTACGAGAAAAGACGAATCCTGAAGCTCAACGTATATTAGCAATAGGCGAAAGCCGTATAAATATGTCATTACAACAAAATTTTGATGAACAAGATTTTTTACAAGAAACATATGCCGCTATAGATTTTTTAAAACAAGCGGCCGAAATGACTTTAGCGAATGAACATAAAATTTTTGAAGAAAAAATTATTCCCGCTTGTAAAGGAACCAAATATGAACAATTAGCTAGAGAATGCTTCCAAGATAAACAGGTTGACTATCCAAAACTTCTTTCTTTAATTAATTTATTAAATGATGACACAAATGAAGCAATAATATTAACAAATGACCTTTATAATTCAATGAAAAATTTTAATGAAATCGCAAATGAAATTATAGGAAATCAATCTTATACGGAAATTAAAACACAATATAATAATATAACTACGCAAGTTAAAGATAACGCTAAAGAGAATCAAAAAAAAATAGTTTCAGAAAAAGCAAAAATTTTTGCTGCTCAATTAGATATATATAAAAATATTACTAAAGATAAAAAAAATGATAACATTAGTTTTTTAAAAGATTTCTTATTTACACATTTCTATGATTTATTTACTAAAAGTACAAAACAATATAAAAATCCTCGACAAAAAGATATTTATATGACTGAATTAATTTCCGCAGCAACAGAATTTATTGCCGCACATAAGTTATTAAATAATGATGATAATCCCGATTATTATATTACCAGTTTAATTACACCTTTTTTAGAAGAAATTGAAACAGACAATAAATTACAAGAACAATTTTTAGAATTTTTGCGAAAAAAAAGTCAAGATTTAGATAAACATAGTGAATTATTACAACAAAAAGCCAAGCAATTAACTGACATACTTAAAAGAAATGAAGAAAAAACTATAAAAGGAACGGATTTTGATAATTATATTTCTGGTTTAACATTAGATGTTAGAAGAAAATTAGCACAATTATATCCAGAGCTTGCTGGCGAAAATAATAAATATATTCAAGGATATGTTGTTCACTATGATGAAAACCATCATCCTATAAAACAATTAGATTTTAATATGAACAGAAAGGCAGACAGAAATGAATATTTTAAACTATTAAGAAAATTTTTTAAAGATAAAAAAGAATCTGAAATTATAGACGAAATAAATATACAAATGCAAACATTAAATAAACGAACTGAAGTAATCACTATCGCTTCTGAATGGGATGCTGCAAAAGTAATTCAAGCCATATTTGGAACACAGACTAATTTAACCGGGAAACAAAATTTAAAAAACGACAGTACAAGCTATACACTTGGGACAATCACTTTGGAAACGGATGAAGTAAAAAATGAAAAAATAATTCAAACATTATCTAATCTTTTACGCGACGCTGCCAGTCAAGATGCTCAATATGGCACCACTTATCAATTAAATATAAAACAAAAAACTGGCAAAAAAAGTAAAGTCTATAGATTAGATTCTTCTATAAAAACACAACAAATTGCTGAACAACGTTTTTTACAACAAATAAAAGATAAATTAGAAGATAGGCAAAAAAATAAAATTAATCCACAAGATATATTTCAAATTGATAATTCTGTTAAATTCCATGAAACATATAATGAAAAAACAGGCTTTGCTGGCGGAAGTTTAGGTAATAATATTGAAACTCAAATTAATAATATTACTGAAATGTTAAATTTAGGCGGAATTAATTTAATTGATGCAGATTTTTTAATTAACGCGGTATTAAATGCCGGAGATGCATTAATTGGGGCTTCTCAGCGTTCCGCTTTAGAAAATTATTTTTCCACAGTAGCAAGTATGCTAATGTTTAGAAGTGGGGGCCAGCAGTTAGCATCTTTATCTCAGCAAGGATTGAAAGCCATTCATAACGATACGACTAAAATTCATTTATATACTTTTAATACTAAATTTTTTCCCGAATCATTTATTTTACAGAAAACTTATGAAGGATTAATGGCTTGTAGTAATCTTTTAACTACGAGCGCAAGCAATTATGGTTCTAGGGCAACTATATATAATCCAATTTCAGAAGCAGATATAGTCTATAAAGAAAATAAACCTGCTACAACAGTAAAAGGAAAAAATTATTCAGCTATTAAAGTGCCCGATTGGTCTGAAACCGCTAATAATTCTAAAAGGGTATCCATTGATATGGTTCTGATGGGCGGTTTTTTAGATATTATGAAACAAATGTTGGAAATTATGAATAGCTATTAATTGACTTTCTCTCTATTTTATATTATAATATTATAGAAAGGAATGATAATATGGCTCAAAAAATTACTAAAGACCAGATTGAACAGATACTAACGCTTTATGAACAAATCGGAACTTATTCTGGCGTAGCAAAACAAATGGGTGTTTCAGCATCAACTGTATCTCGTTATGTAAAAGAAGCCAACTCAATTACAGAAGACTTGATAGAATTACCGCACGAATCCGCGGCAAAATCTATTGAAGAAATTGATTTTGGTTCTCTTTTTACTTTTTCTGAACTCACCAAAGAAGAAAAGGCTAGTTATAATGCTTGGCTGAAGGAGTTTGGACGATGACATATACTATGATTGATACGTATGAAAATGATACATATCATATTCGTTTTACTCACGATTTCATCAATCTATTTAAACCCTATTGTACCGGCGGCAGCTATTTTAATATCCTTTATCGACTCTTTGGACTTTTGCCGCAAGACTTCTACCATTATCTCAATAAAGAATATAACGCCAGTTTTCAGCCAAATCCATATATTAAACGTCATATTCGTGTTCAATTTAAAAATAAACAAGACGCAATAAAATTTGCTAATGAAATAGACAACCGCATAAAATACTTTGTGGACAGGGGAGATTTTGAATAAAATCTCTCCTTTTATTATTACATAGAAATAGAGGCGGAATGCCTATGGAGGTGAAAATATGACGGGACAACAGATTCTAGAATGGTGCGGGAAAAATATTTGGGCGATTCTTTTAGCGCTTTCTGCTCTTATTCAAATTACTCCGATTAAAATTAATCCTTGGTCAGCAATTTTTCGATGGATTGGAGATAAGGCCAATCACGACTTAAAAGAAAAAATTAATAAGATAGACGATAAAGTAGATGAATTAAGCAAACAGCGCAAAGAAGATGAAAAAGACCGTATTCGTTGGGAAATACTAGATTTTGCTAATTCTTGCCGCAATGGCAGGAAACATACCAAAGACGAGTATCTACATATAATAGAATTAAATACTAAATATAAAAAGTTATTAAAAGAAACTGACGATGAAAATGGCGTTTTTGAAGTTGAATATGGATATATTCAAAAGCTGTATAAAGAGCGTCAAGAAAAAAATGATTTCCTATAAGGAGGTAAATCAATATGTTTGAGCTTCTATTAAAAAACATTCAATTAATCACCATTCTTATTTTAGCCTATCTTGGCTCTTTAGGAATTAACACTCTTCTAGGCGTTTATTATAATTTAAATACTCTAAAAGAAGGATTTTCTAAAGAAAAACTTATTGCCGGTTTAGTCCGTGGCGGTATTGTGCTAGTAGGTGGATTAGCTATTACCGTAATAATTTCTCTACTTCCTGAAATTCTTACTAACTTTGGTATTTCTACCTCAAATGAATTATTTGAAAATCTTAGTATTGTAGCTATGGCGGGCGTACTCGCTTCTACAATTGCCCGTTATTTAGGTGACGCCTTAAAAAAATTCTATGCCATTCTGGATTCTCATACCGAAATTCACCCCATTGAAACAAAGGAACCAGAAGAATAATTTGACTTTTCTTTTATTTTGTAGTATAATAAAATAAAAGAAAAGGAGGTATAATTTGTGGAACGTCATAGTAAAGAACGTGTTATTCCAATAGAAATTTATACCGATGGCTCATTAAAGAAACTGGGCCGCTTTACCACTTTTGGCGGCTGGGCCTTTATTGCTCTCCAAGACAATCGTATTTTGTATGAAGCGGCGAACGGAGAAAGTAATACTACTAATCAACGTATGGAGCTACAAGCTATTCTTGAAGGATTAAAGTATGCGTATTCCGTTCGCCGCCCTATGGAAAAAGTTATTCTTTATAGCGATTCAGCCTATGCTATTAATTGCTATAATCAAGAATGGTATACAAAATGGATAGCAAACGGATGGTATAATTCTCAAGGACAACCAGTAGCTAATCAAGATTTATGGGAGCAAATTATCCCTTTTTTCGATAATTTTTGGTATACTTTTAGAAAAGTGCCGGGGCACGCAGGTTGTCTGTGGAACGAAAAATGCGATGAACTCGCTCAAAACGCCGCGCTCCAACAAAAAAAATTATATAGAGGAAAAAAGAATGGTTAATAAAGAAATCTATGAAGTTACGCGCGAAGAATATAAAGATATGTTAGAAACTATCAAACTTTCTTCTCGTGACATTCATCAATACGATAATAACGATAGTAAGGTATTTGAAATTTATAGTAAAACTACTGGTGAACTACTAATTAGTAGAGAATCTTTTAAAGATAAAAATAAACCAGAAAAATACTATATATGGAATTTACCTTCTAAAGAAGATAGTTTACCCCCACGTCCAAAATACAGATTAGTTTTAGAAACCCCAGAAGAGGTTCAAGAATATTTAAATGCTGTTAAGCGTTTCAAGGAGACACATAATGCGTGAATTGTTTTCAGATATTTCACCATCTACACGCACATTAACAGAGTTTTGGATTAAAATGGCATTAGGAAAAACAAACCCAATGGAAGGATTGTCAATGTTAATCAAATTTGAAAATTCTCTTCCTGAAAATGAGCGTGAATATGTAAATTTTTGTTTTACTACAGAATTGGAGAAAATGAGAAATGAAAGTAATAATGATTAGCGGAAAGTCCGCAAGCGGAAAAGATGAATTTGCGCGTCTATTAAAAGAAAAATTAGAATCTCACGGCCAAACCGTATTAACGATTCATTTTGGCGATGCGGTTAAAGATATGCTTACACGATACTATAAGTGGGATGGCAACAAAGATACAACCGGCCGCGCTATGCTTCAACATTTAGGCACTGAAATAATGCGTGCCACTTATCCAACATACTGGGCTGAAATCGTTGCTAAATTTATTTCCGCTACCGCGAATGATTGGAATTATGTGTTAATTCCAGACTTGCGTTTCTATAATGAATTTGAAACTGTTTGTCAATATAATGAAAATGTAATAACAATTCGCATCAACAGATTTGACAAAGAAGGGAAACCGTATTATAATAATAATATGAGGATGAATCAGCTAACTCATATAAGCGAATGTGAATTAGATGATTTTAATTTTGAATATATTATTGAAAATCGTAGTGATGTAGCCGCGCTTAATGAAAGTGCTGATTTGTTAATTGAAGAATTAGAAAAGGAGTAATTATGGACGATTTATTCTCTATGGAGCCGATGCGCTATTGGGCACCAGCATCAAGTATGGATGCTGCCACTAAGCGTCAACATCTTGAACAGATGGCGGCAAGTGGAGCTTATTGCTGGAGCCAAAAATACGATGGAAATTGGTCGCGCGCAGTTATCACTAAAGAACGCGCCGCGCTTCAAACACGCGGTATTAGTAAAAAGACTAGCACTTATGGTGAAATTCAGAATAAGGTGTTCTTTTGGGATGACGTAATTAAAGCCTTTAAGGATGATACAATTATTTTAGGCGAAGTTTATCTTCCGGGCGGTATAGATAAGGACTGCAACGCCATATTAAGGTGCCTCGACGATAAAGCGAGAGCCCGCCAAAAAGATATTAAACTTGAATGGCGTATTTTTGATGTTCTCGCCTTAGATGGTACGCTTCATCTTAATACTTCATTTGAAGAGCGAATTAAATTAATTCCAGAAGTAGCTAAGCGTATTAATAATCCACTTGTCGTTGGTATTGAATATCATGAAATGAATGATTCATTTTTTGATGATATTAATGACATATTCGCCGCAGGCGGTGAGGGCGCCGTATGCGCGCGGAAAGATATGATTTATATTCCTGGAAAACGCGGGCCAACAGCTTGGGCCACCTGTAAAGTTAAACAGGAAATTAGCGCCGATATTGATTGCTTTATCACAGGCACCGAGCCCGCTGTGCGCGAATATACAGGTAAAGATATTGGCACTTGGAACTACTGGGAAGATGAACGCACAGGTGAAAAACTTATGGGGGAATATTTTGGAGAATACCAAAATGGTCGCCCACTCCATCCTATTTCAAAAGGATATTATTATGGATGGCCTGGCGCTATTTATACCAGTGTTTATGATAAAAATGGTAATATTATACCCCTCTGCAAAGTTGCAGGTTTAACAGAAGAATTTAAGATGGAGTTGCGCGATAATTATGATGAATGGCATATGTGTCCGCTGACCATTGGAGGAATGATGATAAGCACCGCGCAAGCTTCAACTGACGGTATTGGCATTTCTATTCGACACCCGTATATTCGTTCAATTAGAAAGAATGACCTTGATGCCGCAGATTGCACCCTCTCTAAAATTCTATCTGAATAAATAAATCTATTACAAAATAGTAAGGAGGTTTCCTATGGGAGATTTAGATTTTCTATCTTTCATCGAGGACGCCAGTTCACTCGACCCAATTAAATATCAATATTTTCATCAGCTTCTACATAAGCGCACAATTATTTTTAATAGTGAAGTAGAAGAATCCATTGTTGAAAGCGTTTATTTACCTCTAAAAGAATTTGAAGAAGATGAAGGTGATGAACCAATTACTCTAATTCTCAATTCAATGGGCGGTTCCGTTTCTGATGGTTTTTTCTTTGCTAATTACTTAACTCACTTTAAAAAGAAACTCAATATTATCGTATGTGGCTATGCCGCTTCTATGGCAGCTGTAATTCTCGCAGCTGGTGGCAAAAATGATAATATTACTCGCTATTGCTATCCAAGCACTTATGGCCTCATTCACGATGGCTATGTAGCACTTTCAGCTTCTGAAGCTAAAACAGCCAATGATATTATGGCTTACAATAATCAGGTGGATGCAGATATTCGTCAATTTATTTTAGATAATACCAACATTACTGCGGAACAATATGATGCCAAAGCGCGGCATCAATGGTTCTTATCTTCTAAAGAAATGAAAGAGCTGAATATTGTAGATGTAGTAATAGGAGTTGACGACTTATGATTTTAAATTTTCTAGATACTTCTGCCATATTAAATGGCGCCCTAAGTATCTTTGATAATATATATATTAGTCCCTTAGTTCTAACTGAATTAGAAAATATTAAAAATTCTAATAGAGACGAACATACAAAATATCTCGCGCGACAAGCCGTGCGGGATATTCTTACATCTCATAATGTAAAATATTGTATTGCTCCTCAAAATAAAATTGAACGAATATTAAAAGGATATAAATTTTTATCTAATATAAATGACCACCATCTACTTTGCGAAGCAATTTGGCTACAAAAAGACACTAATGAAGAAATTAATTTCGTAACAAGTGATGGTGCGCTTGCCTTATTCGCGCGGCAAATTCCTGGAATTAATGGGATGTTTTGGGAAAAAGAAAAACAAGAACGTGAAGAATATTGCGGTTGGGGCCGTTATTATCCTAACGAAGAACAAATGGCTTTATTATATTCTAATCCAGAACTAAATATTCTCAAAGCACATACTAATGAATTTTGTGAAGTGTTTGAAGGAAACCAGATTAAAGATATTCTTTGGTGGGACGGCCTACGCTACAAGCCTTTAAAATATCAAGAATTTAAAAATACTTTTGGTGAAAAAGTTGCTCCTCGTAATTTGGAACAAAAAATGTTATTTCATTTACTTCAAGAGGATAAAACTAAAATTAAACTTTGTCTTGGCGGCTTTGGAGATGGAAAAACTTGGTGTATGTTGCAGCACGCCTTGAAAGGTATTAAAGATGGACGATTTCAAAAAATAATATTTGTCCGTAATAATATTATTACAAAAGGTAGCCGCGAAATAGGCTTCCTTGGTGGTTCATTAATTGAAAAAATTAAACCTTTTTTAATGCCTATCGCTGATTTAACCACTGAAGATTATTTAGATGAATTAATCCAAACCGGTGTTTTAGAGCCAGTTCCATTAGGATTTATGCGCGGTCGTGACTTTAGTAATGGTACATTAGTATTTTGTGATGAAGCAGAGAATTTAACAAAGGAAAATGTACAATTACTTATTGGACGCATTGGAATTGACTCTGAACTTTGGATGTGTGGAGATTTAAAACAAATTGACCATATGGATTTTGAAAAAAATAATGGTATTAATAAAATGATTGAATGCTTAACAGGGAATGATTTATTTGGAATGGTTAAATTAATTAAATCAGAACGCTCTCGCACAAGTCAATTGGCGGATTTAATGGATTAAAATATTAAAAACAGAGAGGAGCAAAACCGCGGAATTAGCTTCTATTATATAAAAGGAGGCGAGATAAATGCCTTATGAAAAAACGATATGGCAAACCAAAGATGTCGTTACAACCTCCAGAATGAATCATATTGAAGAAGGCATAAAGAATACAGAAGATATGGTATCTAATAGTTTTCGTTTACCTGTAATAAATACTGATAATTTTTATTGGCGGAAACAAGTGCGGGTAAATTCTTCAAATGGTAAATATGCTACCAGTCAAACTAATTATGCTGGAATATATCAAGATTCAAACAGAACATTATTATATGTATATCCAGGTAGCACTATTATGGCGCAAGACGGATATACTATGGATTATTCTGTAAGGTCGGCTCCTGATGACGACTCAAAACTTGAATATCAACGCGATGTCGCTGCTAACACAATAATAACAATTGAACACGCCGGTTATTTACGTTTATCTGTAACAGATGGAGCAAGCGTCATAAATACAGATGAATTAGCCACAAAATTAGCAAAAAAAGGATTAAAACTTAATATTATAACGGATTCTACATTACAAGATGTCGTGCAAAAAAACAGAACAGATATTGCTGAGCTTAAAACTATAATTGACACATATAAAGTAAATTCTAAAACAGGCAACACAAAATTAAGCGACCTTGTTGCCGCTCAAAAAGCCATAGCAGAAGATTGGCGGCTTGCCTTTATTAATGTAAGCGGTAATTTAGGATTAGGGTCTAATCACATTATTCCGGGCACGGCGACAATGTGGAATTCGGAAAATACAAAAGACCTTGACCAAAAGGGCGTTTGGATGAAAGACGGGGTACATCCACACCTGGGAACAGGCGTGCGGGCTATGTACGCTCAGACCATTGCGCCGCAGTTGAGTATGATAGCTCCGGACTACCGAAACGATGTGGGCCTGACGTCGCCCTCTGTATGGGCTAGCCGCAACATCCTCTGGATGGGAACCAGCATACCGGCCGGCCGAGACCCGGACACACAAAACGACGACCGAGACCCCTACCCGAAGCTTGTGGCTACAATGCTGGGAGCCACCTGCTATAACGCGGCTGAAGGCTCCTCTTGCGTGCGGATTAACGCCAGTACAGGAGAATATACCGGAATGAAATTCGTGCATTTCCTGCGGGCCTTGACGCGCACAGTCGGCGAGTGCAATGACATCATTCAGCACTGGGATAACTATAAGAGCTATTATAGTGCCCACGAGACCCTGACCGAAGACGAAAAAGAAGCGTTAACCGCCAATTCGTTTGAGAATAAACTCGTTCCCTGGCTCAACGGACTTGACCCTAACAAACCTATGCCAGACCTTTTCGTCATTGACCACGGGCACAATGACACGAACCCGCGCGGGGTGGACGGCCTGAGCGATTTGTGGATTGAGCCGACGCTGGAGATGATTCAGAGCGGCATCCTCGCCGAGGATACGTATATGGTTGCCAATGATTACGCGCACCTTAAAACCGCGCTAAACAACGACCTATCCGGCATCACCGACAAAGCGACGTTTGCGGCCTCACTGAACAGAAATTGCTTTAAGGGCGCAATGAATTTTCTCATTACTTTAATTTTATCATATAATCCATATGCTAGAATCGTCATTATAAGCGATTATAATTAACAGGAGAGCTTCGGCTCTCCTTTTCTTTTTACCCATTTGACTTTTAGTTGAAATTCGGGTATAATATAATTAAGAATAGGAAAAGGAGGTTCTCAAATGAGAATTTATTTAGCAGCCCCAATTTTTGCAGAATGGAACAGAGAATATAATGAAAAAATTGCACAACGTATAGAGAAAGAATTTCCTAATGTAGAATTATATGTTCCTCAACGTAATCAATCTATTAACAATAAAAAACTTTGCGCTACAGCAGAACAAATTTGCGAAGGTGATTTCACCAATAATCTTGACCACGATGATATTGTAGTAGCTTTGGTAGATGGAGATACTCCTGGTATTGGCACTACTATCGAATGTGGATATTTTGCCAGGCGCTGCCAAGAAGATATTGAAAAGTATGGCTATACAAATAAAAAAATTATTTCTTTATATACTGATTCCCGTGAATGCTCTCATACCAATAATAGCTTAAAAAATGAAAAACTAAATGAATTTGCGGAATGCCAGTATTCTTATTTAAATCTTCTGCTTGTTGGTGTCTTAAAACGATATGGAGTAATGTGTTATACCATTGATGAAGTTATAACAGAATTACATAAAATTTTATGAAATGGAATTTACCATACACTGTTATTACAGGCATTTATAAAATTACTAATGAATTAAATGGAAAATATTACATTGGTCAAGCAGAAGATATTTATCAACGTTTTAGAACACATTTTTGGGCACACGGTGACCATCATAATTCCGCCATAGACGCAGCAATTCATAAATATGGTTTAGAAAATTTCACTTTAGAAATTTTAGAAGAGTGCCCAAAAGAATTATTAAATGAACGAGAAATCTATTGGGGCGAACAATATTATAAAGGTAAATGTTATGTTCCAGATGGCTATAATATCGCTTTATTAGGTGGCAATCAACAAACAATTTTTTCTTGTCAAGAAGTATCACAATATAATTTAGATGGAGAACTTATTCAAACTTATATTAGTTATGCCGCGGCCGGCCGCGCAATGTCAATTTCAGCTATGGCTATTAGACAAGCTGCGATAAGAAAAGGAACAAGCAAAGGATTTATGTGGGCTATTGGCCACGAACCTGTTATTGAACCATTTAAACAAAAAATTTTTGGAAACAAGGTATATGCTTATAATGAAGAAAGAGAAATAGAGTTAGAATTTAAAAATCAAGCAGACGCAGCTCGTTATTTTGACATTTCTCCGACAGCGATTATGTATTACTTAAATCATAAAATTGGATATGTATGTTGTAAAGGTTACTATTTGGCACGAGAAAACGAAGAGCCGATTATTCGAGAACGTTTAAAAAACGTCTGTCCAGAAAATGGACGAAAAATTTATCAATATAATTTACAAACAAGAAATTTTATTAAAACTTTTAATACTATCAAATCAGCAGCCGAAGAACTACAATGTGATACAAAAGGATTAAGAAATGCCGCAAAAGGCATTCAAAATCAATCTCAAGGATATATATGGTCTTTTCAAAAATATGATGTCATACCAGAAAATTATAAACAATTAAATCTTAATTTTATTAATAAGATAAAATCTAAGGAGGGCTCAAAATGAGTAAAAATGAAACAAATGGTTGGGTTTGCCCCAAATGCGGTCGCGTTTATGCGCCTTGGATAGATAAATGTCAATATTGTGGCGGTTCTACAATTACATACACGTCGCCAACCTGTCCGTATCAGTGGTGGTGTGGGCATCCTTACACCAATACAATCACTACTGATTCTGTCACGCTAAAAACAAGTGATTTTCAAACAACTACAACTACAAATTCAACTTTAAATAATGAAGTAAAGTGTTGATGAGGTAATTTATGGAAAATTCAAACAGTAATTTAATTTATGGTATTAAAGACAAACCGAAGACGGCGAAAGAGTGGATTTTATATCCATTTCAACAGGTTATCGCCGTATTAACAGCAACATTACTTATTTCAAGCGTATGTGGCACACCCCTTGATAGCGGTTTGGCCGCAGCGGGAATTGGTACATTGGTTTACCTTATTTTATCTGGTTTTAAAATTCCAATGTTTGTATCCAATGCTGGCGGAACAGTATCCGCTGTAATTTCTACATTAGCACTAAGTGGAGGTAACCCATTTGCCGTTATGGTCGGTGGATTTATCACTGCTATACTCTATTTTTGTGTAGGCTTAGGAATTAAAAAAAGCGGCACTGCGTGGCTTAATAAACTGCTTCCAGATTACTTGATTGGCAGTATTATCTTAGTAATAGGCATCAATTTAAGTAAGTTTTCAGTTACTTATATGCAAGTAAATGGAGAATATAGTTTAATTGGAACGCTAATTGGTTTTTTCGTTATGTTTATTACCGCAGTGGTAGCAAGATATGGTAAGGGCTTTATTAAAACCATTCCTTTTCTAATTGCTCTCGCAGTTGGATATATTGTTTGTTTAATTTTGGAGCCATTTGGTATTCATTTACTAAATCTATCAGCTTTTAACAATTTAACATTATTTTCAATTCCTAAATTTGCCTTTTTAAGTGCAAACCCAGCATCTTTTAATTGGGCTTGGGTGCCACAAATTGTTATTATGTGGGTAGCGACCAGCGCCGCCTTACTATTGGAGCATATTGGCGACCACAAGAGCCTTAGTGCCGTAATTGGAACTGATGTAACTGTTGTTCCAGGCCTACATCGGAGCTTGTGGGCTGATGGTTTAGCAAGTTTTATAGGATGCGTGGTGGGGTATCAGCCCAATACAAGCTATGGCGAGTCTATTAGTTGTACAGCAGTGAGTCGCGTTGGCAGTACATACGTAATTGGTACAGCCGCGCTAATGATGATTTTAGCATCTTTCTTTAGACCGCTTATGGCGTTTTTTGAATCTATCTCATCTGTACTCTTTGGTGGAATTAGTCTAATTGCATATGGTTTTATCGCCTTTTCTGGCCTTAACACTTTAATTCAAAGTAAAATTAGTTATAATGATACTGCCAAGGTTATGGTCGTGTGCTCTGTATTAACAGTAGGTATTGGCGGTATTTCACTTATTCTTGGTCCCGTAACATTCTCTGGTGTTAGCCTAAGTATGATTATTGGAGTTTTAATGAATCTTATTTTAAATTATAAAAATCAAAAAAATATTTAAAAAAATCAGAGAAATGGGTGAAAAATAAAATATTTTCACCCCTTTCTTTCTACTTATCCAATGGAGGGATAAGATATGAATTTAAAAAATAAAATTCAATTTTTATTAGATAATGGATTCTCCTATAATCAATTAGGAAAAATATGCGAATGTCATCCAACAAGTATTTCTAAATGGATACAAACAGATTATAAAATTTCTAAACGCATGGAAGAATCTATCGAAAATCATATCCGTTCCTTTATAAAAAATTTATATGAAACATGGATGTGATTTTATGTCAGTAAAAATTAATATGGCTGGTTGGAAAATGTGGGAACATGGAGTCTTAGATAGTTTTTTTACTATTCCAGAAAATGCTGTACCTGTCAAACAAGGCAGTAAATGGTATTGGCCTGCTATATGTAAATGCGGAACAGAAAAATTAGTAGAAGGCACCAAATTACGCTCAGGACATACTAAAAGTTGTGGATGTAAAAAAACCATTGGAGTAGATCTAACAAATCAAACCTTTAATTATTTAACTGCTTTATATCCCCTTCCTGAAAGAAGATATAATAATGTAGTGTGGCATTGTAAATGCAAATGCGGAAATTATAAAGACGCAACTGTCGCAGCTTTAAAAAACGGTACTGTCCGCTCATGTGGATGTTTGATAAAAGAGGCCGCTGAAAAAAGAAGTTTACATTTAGAAAATCAAATTTTTAATAATATCTTAGTGCTAGAACGTGATTATGAATATCCTATCATTAATAATTTAAAAGATCAACATTCATATTGGAAATGTAAATGTTTATTATGCGAAAAAATATTTACCGCGGTCGGAAGAGATATAATCAGTGGACACACGTCTTCTTGTGGATGCTCTAAAATTTCAATTGGCGAAGAGAATATTAAAACAATTTTATCAAAACATAATATCACTTATCTTTTTAATTCTTGTTATTTTAAAGATTTAATCAGCCCTAACAACAACATTTTACGTTATGATTTTATAATATTAGAAAATAATAATCCTATTAGAATAATAGAATTTGATGGGCCTCAACATGTAAATGCAACATCAATTTTTGGAGAAGGAGAATTTATGAGATTACAAACAGCAGATAAAATAAAAAACAATTATGCTTTATTACATAATATTCCGCTTGTTCGCATTCCTTATAAAGAACGAGATAATATTACTCTTATGATGTTGCTTGGCGACCAATATCTTGTCAAAGAGGAATAATTTCCTCTTTGACTTTCTCTAAATTTATGCTATAATGTAATTAGAAAAAGAAAAGAAAGGAGCAACTATTATGGGAATGGATTTGGGAATCACTGTCGCGAAGTCCATTAATATGGTAATGAATGAAAACGAATGGGCTGACCATTATGATTTTGATGAAATTCGTGATAACAACCTATTTTATAATGAAGATGGCGACTTTAATTGGCCAGTAGATAAGCCAATTGATGTATGGTATGCGCGCAAATTTTATGACCTACTTGATAATGTTCCAGAACTAAAAGAATCATATACCAAGTATGTTATTCCTCTAAAGAAAGCAACTTTAAAGAAAATGATTGAATGTTACGCATTTACGCCTGATTACTTTGATAGTTTCAATGGGCTACCCCGCCTATGCGAACTATATCAAATGTATGATGAACTACAAGTAAATGGACTAAATTTATATTTTTGGAATTCATATTAAGAGGTAACTATGGGAGTAAGATGGAAACATTTTAAAACGGTATATAACCATAAGAAATTTGTATACCAGGAATGTAAAGCTTGCGGCATTACTTGGCAAGGAATTACGCACGACCTATCTAAATTTAGTCTTATTGAATTTACACCATCTGCAAAATATTTTCAAGGCAATAGAAGCCCGATAGACAAGGAAAAAGAAGAGCGCGGTTATTCTATTGCTTGGCTTCATCATAAAGGCCATAATCCGCATCATTGGGAATGGTGGATTGATTTTGGTAATAATGGTGAAATCATTTGTAATCTAATTCCCTATAAATATGTAGTAGAAATGATATGTGATTGGATTGGCGCGGGAAAAGCCTATACAAAAGATGAATGGAAAGAATCCGACCCTATTGATTATTATTATGAGGTTCGCGCGGGACGGCACTTCCATCCACGAACGGAAGAATTGATTATAAAATTTTTAAAGTGCATTAGGGATAATGGATTAAATGAATTTCATAAGATGGCACGATGTGAAAATCCATATTCGTATTTAAGAGTAGACTATGAAGAACCAGAGTTTATCCATAATTTATAAGGAGTTAAAAATATCAATGACATTTGAAGAAGTAATCAAAAAATATCCCCTCTATACCACCTATGTTGGTAATTTTTATTGCGACGAGCGCTTTACCGCGCATTCATATGATGATGTAAAGGATATAGATAGATGGGATTATGCTCCTCTTGATTGGGGTTCAGGCGTTCTACCTTTTATATATTACAATGAAGCACACGACGATTTTGAATGTTGGACTTTTAG
>ERZ842401.3894-NODE-3894-length-18039-cov-5.572731_pt1 | contig 18039 bp, 14 predicted proteins | sample MGYA00521270_ERZ842401 | MGnify/ENA primary metagenome ERZ842401 (study PRJEB31892, sample SAMEA3878208) | bioreactor metagenome | biome: Moose rumen | place: Sweden | collected 2011-10 | study: EMG produced TPA metagenomics assembly of the PRJEB12797 data set...
GGAGGGCCGGGCTGAGACCTGTCCGTCTGGTGACCGTCAATTAATCAGTGAACACCAATTAGCAGAACGCGAGTCTATGCTTCGAAAATCAGTGCAGGCACTGTTGCAAACGGGGTTGACTCCCCAACAGGTGGCTGATGCACTGGGGGCGACCATAGATACCGTGACCCGATTGATGTAGAAAAAGTTTTGTTAAACTAAGTGTCTTTCTGAAAACGGTAGGTGCGTCCTCCCTCGTCAACCCTCATCACTCAAGTGCAGCGAGCGCAGATAGCCGCTGTTTGCCGCCGCAACGGCTGGCAAGGCGACTTGTAAGTGCTACGACAGGGAACAGGAAGACGGTCTATGGTAGGATTCCATTTTATACACGCAAATTGCGAAGGAAGTCGGTATAAGATTTTATTTGTATAGAAAACGAAAATTCCCGTCTTGAGGCTTCTATACAATTTTTTCTGAGTTGAAGATAATCATTTTCAGGCAATTCTCTCATTTTTATGATATTTTTTTTGAGAGTTTCATAATCGCCTGGAGCTGAAACATAACCCAAATGATGTTGGTTGATGATTTGTTCACCTTCGCCCCCACCAGCAAAAAGGATGGGAGTTCCATGAGGTAATAAGTCAAAGATTTTAGAGGGAACGGCTCCTTTGATTCTTACAGTTAGGGGAACGATAGAAGCATGAAAACTGTTTAAAACACCATTGATGGTCTTTTTGGACTGGTAACCATGGAAAAAGATTCCATTATCACATTCATTAGCATATTGCTGGATTTCGTGTGCCTGATTTCCACCACCATATATATGCAATTCCGCTCCAATTTCTTTGAAATTGATGTTTCTAATAATACTGAGAACATCTTGTGCAACCCCCAAAAGTCCTGCATAAACGATTTTGAAAGGGGCTCGAACGGCTGGGCTTGTTTCCACCGTTTGGAGGTGCGGTTGAAGATTGCGATAAAGAAAATGGGGTTTATTGATGCCAAAACTTTCAATGTGGTTTATAATTTCCGCGCTTTGTGCTTGGTAGGCTGTGGCATTCTTATAAATGAACCGTTCCATGTATTGTAGGACTTTACAATAGAAACTGCCTTCTTTCACAGCTCCCAATTCAATAGCAGACTGAGGCCAAAGATCCGAGACATTCAAGATAGTTTGGCGTCTGTAAAGGCATCTGAAGAGCAGTGTTGCTGAAAAAGAAACCATAATGGGTGGACTTTGGATAATTACGTGATCATAGTTGCTGACTTTCCAAAATCTTAGTCCGAATATCCATATTGCGATAGAAAAAAACAGCATACCCATAATCCGCGCAATACTACTTTTGGAAACGGTAGCATATGTCCAATAGCGATAGATGCAAACGTTATTGTTGACTTCCTTTTTGTATAGTCTTTTCCTGTATCCTTCGAATATTTGTCCTTTGGGATAGTTAGGCAGGCAAGTTAGAATATCTACGTCAACCCCTTCTTTTTGCAGTCCTTCTGCCATGTTAGTGATTCGCGAAGGAGCTGCTCCAATTTCGGGTGAGTAGTAAAAAGAAACTATCAGTACCTTCATCACGTCTTTGTCCTATTGCTTGAAAATGCCACAGAAGTCGAGGATGAACTTATCGTCTCTTTTCTTCAACTGCTTGAATGGTGTGTGTGCGGTTAGGAATACAACAATATCGGCATTGTCATATGCTTCTTGGTAATGGGTTAACTTATAAACCTTGTGCTCTTTGATGTTTGGCTCAACAACTAAAATGTCAGCATTATTACATCCTTGCATTACTTTGTTGACAATATATTTTGCTGGACTTTCTCGGAGATCGTCAATGTTAGGTTTGAAAGCCAGTCCCATCATGGCTACAATAGGCTTACGCCCCTTCTGCTGCTCAAAAAGGAGCATTGCTTTTATTACCTTATTAGCACACCAGTCAGCTTTATAGTTATTTACTTCACGGGCAGTACTGATCATTTTTGATTCATCTGGGAATTCGGAACTGATGAAATAAGGGTCAACAGCAATACAATGGCCTCCCACTCCGCATCCGGGCTGTAAAATGTTGACGCGAGGATGCTTATTAGCTAACTCGATGAGTTCCCAAACATTGATGCCTACCTTGTCACAGATTATACTTAGCTCGTTGGCAAAGGCTATTTGGGAGTCACGGCAGGAGTTTTCCGTTAATTTGCATAACTCGGCTGTTTTGCAGTTTGTAGGGTGTAGTGTGCCTTGTACGAAATGAGCGTAGAATTGTTGAGCTTTTTGGGTGGAAGCTTCATCTCTGCCGCCAATAACGCGGTCGTTGTGAATAAGTTCATAGATGACATTACCTGGTAATACGCGCTCTGGACAATATGCGATGTGTACTTTATCCGTTAGCTCCGGACGCTCTGTGAAAATCAGTTCTGCCATTTTGTCTGTTGTTCCCACGGGTGATGTCGATTCAATGACATAGAGGTCACCTTCCTTGAGATAGGGCAATATCATGCGTGTTGCGGATTCTACATACGAAATGTCTGGTTTGTGATTGCCTTTGAAAGGGGTTGGTACAACAATGAAATATGCATCGCTGACCTCAGGTGTCGTACTGGCATAAAAATACCCATCCTTAATCACTTCCTGCAGCATTTCCTCCATACCTGGTTCTATAATATGCAGGCGCCCCGCATTAGTTGTTTCGACAACTTGAGAATTTATATCAACTCCGATAACTTCTATTCCGTGCTTCGCTGCTATAATGGCTGTGGGCAATCCTATGTAGCCCAGCCCCATAAAACATGCTTTCATATAGTTAGTCTTTTAATATTTCAATGATTCGTTCACATGCATGTCCGTCTCCATAAGGGTTAATCGCCTTGCTCATTTTCTCGTATTCTATTGGGTTTTCAAGTAACGTACTGACCTCACGGACAATCTTTTTATAATTAGCTCCCACCAACTTGACGGTACCCGCCAAAAGGGCTTCGGGACGCTCTGTCGTTTCGCGCATGACCAGTACGGGCTTTCCCAGTCCCGGGGCTTCTTCTTGAATGCCACCACTGTCTGTTAGAACAATAGACGATTTCTCCATTAAATATACGAACTCTAAATATTGTAACGGTTCAATAAAAAAAATATTGCCTAAACCCGTTAATTCTTTACCGAACACTTGATGGATGGGTTTACGAACGTTGGGATTAAGGTGCATGGGGTATACGAAATCTGTATCTGGATATTTCTTAGTCAAGTCTTTGATGGCAGTCATCATACTGATAAAACTGTCACCAAAGTTTTCGCGACGATGGCCCGTAATCAAGACGAGTTTCTTGCCACAGGACAATCGGCTGACATCGTAACCCGCTTCAGATAGTACTTTCACTTGCTTATTGGCTAATGCTTCATCATTCTTTAGCTTATCTACCACCATGTGTAGAGCGTCAATGACGGTGTTGCCGGTGACAGTTATCTTTTCTTTAGCAACATTTTCTTTTAAGAGATTCTCACGGCTGAGGGCCGTAGGGGCAAAGTTATAAGTGGCAATACGTCCTGTAATCTGGCGATTCATTTCTTCTGGCCAGGGACTATATATGTCGTGTGTGCGAAGGCCAGCTTCGACATGCCCTACGGGTATCTGCTGATAGAATGCCGCCAGAGCGGCAGCGGTCGATGTGGTGGTGTCGCCATGAACAAGCACAATGTCTGGATTCTCTTTTTGCAGCACATCCCGCATCCCTGTTAAGACACGAGCTGTAATATCATACAAGTCTTGTCCTTGCTTCATAATATTCAGGTCGTAGTCGGGCGTTACATCGAAGATGTGTAGTACCTGATCCAGCATTTCGCGATGCTGACCTGTGACACAAACAATAGTCTTGAATTCGGCCCCTTTCTTATTCAATTCAATAACCAATGGTGCCATTTTGATGGCCTCTGGTCGTGTGCCGAAGACTAACATAATCTTCTTCATGTTTTCAGATTTTGGTGCAAAAGTACATAATTTTTTTGGAATAATTGCTTAATACTTGAAAAAATGTGTATCTTTGCGTCAATTATGGGAAAAATCATCTTATTAACTTCGTTATTATTGCTTTTTGGAGGCGATACGCCAAACCACCATATTGTAACTTTAAGTGGTGCAGAATACCGATTAGTATTCTGCGACGAGTTTAATCTTCGTAATGGCAGTCAGCCAGACTCGACGATTTGGAGTAGAAAACCACGTCATGATGATGTGTGTAACCGGTGGAATAGTCCATCTTCACGTGTTGTTTTCATTAAGAATGGGTCACTTGTGTGCAGAGCTATTCCCAATAAGAGCGAGCCTAACGACACGGCCCGTATGCTAACAGGTTCCGTATGGACATTTGGGAAATATAATATTAAGTATGGTAAGGTTGAGGTAAGAATGCGTACAAATGGGAAATCCGGAAATTTCCCTGCTGCTTGGCTGAAATGGCAGCCAAAGGATTGGGCTAATGATCCTTATTCAGAAATAGATATTGTAGAGGTGTTTGGAAAGAAAGACCAGTCATGCCATACGATTCATTCACAATTGACGGTGTCTCATAGAAGTCATGGTCAGGTTAATTCTTTCCGAAAAACACTTGACGTGACAAAATGGCATGTTTATGGTATAGAATGGACACCCTCATATGTTACATGGATAGTGGATGGAATTCCCCTCGGCACTTATCGTAAAAGTCATGATGAGAAGCTATTACAACAAGGGCAGTGGACTTTTGATGTGCCTTGCTATATTGTGTTGAACCAAAGTGTAGGCGATTGGTCTGTATGGAATATGAAATCGGATTACAAAACAACGTATGAAACTTATTTTGACTGGATTAGAGTCTATGAACGGATTTAAGCATTAGCATTGCTTACTCTTGCAATACTGTATTTAAGACGGCTACAGAATTCTATTTCAAGCACATTGCATGACATTAATTTGTTATATCTGAAAGACACATAGTTTTGCTTTAGGCGTAAACCATTGAATCCTTCTATCTTAATCAAGATACAGCCTGCCTTGACAATACCATCAGTTTCGGATATAATTTGAACATGTGTTTGGGGACTAAAATGAATATAGCTAATCGCGTTATGGCAAGTTTGTCCAATAATATTATCTGTAATGCATAACACGTCCTCCTTGAAGCTGAATTGGCGTTGGTGGATAGCATGTCGGCCAAACCCATTATGGTGAGCCATTATTTCCGTGAAATCATCTTTGACAACAGTTACTTTTGCCCTTTTCCCCATGCGGAATCCACCCCATACCCGACTTGAGTTTTCACCCTTAACGGTTACAGTGTTATGGGCTGTAGTCCCACGCTCATATTGTCGTCGCTCGTTTTTGTCATAAGTTGAGATGCCCGTGTCAATGATGAGAGGCTGACAGTCTATGTGCAGTTCGTAGTTGAATGTGTCAGCATGGGAATGCCCAGGCTGATAGGATGCCGTGATATTTCCAATGTCTACAGTTATTTCCATGGAATTATTACCCAACTTTCTGTAGCCGCATTCTTTTAGTGGGGTTGCTTCCCATGACAGATGGAGCCTTTCTGCATACTGAAATAACTGGTTAGCGGTAGGTGCAATATCGAATGCAGAATCATTGAGAAGCGGGATGGTACCATCGTGATAAATGATACTCTGGAGGTGCCCTAACATTTTAGTAGCAATCTCTTTGAGCATGTTTGTTAAGGCTTCTTGGTCTTTAAACAATAGGTTGTTGTTAGAGAAGTTGATGCAGTCTAATAAGCGATCAAGCATGATGCAATGATACATGGGTGATTGCTCATAGTGGGCACCGTCAGGAAGAATCTGCTCTTGCAATTGTTGGCTCAACAAATGAACTGCCTTTTTGTAAAGGCTGTCATCACTAAAAAATATTGAAGCGATGAAAAGTGCGTATGCGTCTTCTAACAAGTGGTTTCCTAATAAATGATATTCCAGCCTTTTCTTTAAAAGCATCGTTTGGGCATACATGGATTCGCATCGCCTTTGGTTTAGGCATTTGGGGTGCTCACAGAAGAACTTTGCCCAGTTGATGATGCGTAGTGCCGTAGGGTATGGGTCTATGCCTATGTGGTTTTCAGGCAGTTCGTTAATGAATTTGTCAATCCACTTAAGACATTCTTCTGTGCTAATGTCTTCCTGTTGTAACCAATCCATATAGTTCAAATTGTAAGACCATAGAGGGCCATGCTCTTTTATGTTCCATCCTTTGAATTTGCTTGAAATATTTAAAAACGTGAACAGCCCATTGCCGTCATAGCACTTTATCTTAGCTATAGGAGGGTCAATTCTCATAGTGTGTGAGCCCATAGAAAAGTATCCAGCTTTTAATTTTGGTCGGTAAAGACGGAATTTCAGCTGATATATTACCTGCCGTGGACGCAGGTGTTTAATCGTCTCTAAGAATAGGGAAATATTCATAGTCGTAGTTTATGCCTTAGGAGTCATTGGAAAAGCATTGTCTCCCCTCTCTTTGTATTTTGTCATTTCCATACGGTCTTCCTTGGTCAAGTTCTCTTTGATGATGCGTGCAGGAATTCCAGCGACGACGCAATTGTCTGGAACGTCCTTTACTACCACGGCATTGGCTCCAATAATTACATTGTTGCCAATCCGTACAGGGCCTATGATTCTGGCTCCTGCGTTGATTTCTACATCGTCACCAATAACGGGTACTTCATACCATCCGCTTTTCCCGCCAATGGTTACTCCTTGCCCAATCATACAATTCTTGCCGATGACGCCCTTCCATGAATCACAACCCCAATACCACCGTAGCCAAATTTTACGCCTTTCATCAGTGTGCAGCTACCTGGAACAGAACAATTGAATAGTAAATATTGAAACCGCCACAATAGTTTTGGTAAAACCGGCACATGATGTTTCCATAGCCAGTGGCTGAGACGATACCAATGTATGAGCATACGATTAAATATTAGTTATAGTTGACAAAATACGTTCGTTTGTCTTGCCTGACTCGAAATTCTGACGAAACGCTTGATATGCATTTTCGCAATAGGAAGTGTAGTTGTCAGAGTTGAAAGATAGTATGGCTTTTGCTAATTCAGTTGGATTTTGTGGGGCAACGAGTAATCCATTGTAGCCGTTTTCTATGATTTCAGGTATCCCTCCTATCTTGGTTGAAACGACAGGAATTCCGACAGAAAGTGCTTCTATGATAATGCCGGGATAGCCCTCGCGATAAGAGGGGAGCAATAATAGGTCATAACTTGCCAGCAAGTGTACAACTTCAGAGGACGGTATTTCTCCTTTGTAGTTAGTACGATGAGCCGCCCAGTCAAAATGTTCATAGCATTTGTCCTTGATAGCACCATAGATATCAAGTTGGTAGTCTGAGGGTAGTGTCCTGAATGCTTCTAACAAATCACCGATACCTTTCTCATTAGACACATGTGACATGAATACCAACTTTTTGGAGAATTGACCAAGGCTTTTTCGTTGTGGTGCTATTTTTCGGACGTTGGGAAACCAATGTATCTTGCCTGTGTCACCAATGAGGCCCTTCAGATGGGCTATGCTGGCTTTTGTCTCAAAGAAAATGAGGTCAGCCTTTTGAAGGGCGCTGACCACCCGCTGTTGCTTCTGCTCTGGCACGTGCTGCAAATAGAGGTCGAACGAACCGCCGAATTTGCGGAGCACGACCCGCTTGCCCATTCGCCGCGCCACCTCTGAGAGCATGGGGAACATGTTCACCGTACCGTGGTCGGAGAAATTGAACATCACCGTGTCACAGAAAGGCAGCGCGGTGGCAAAGTTGGCGATGAAGTGCAGTTGGTTTGCCTTCGGGCGGAGCTCCAGCGTGCGGGGATTGACATATTTATTGGTCTGCACGAACCGGTGTTTTACGCCCTCCGCAAGCAGATAGTCGTGGAAATCTTTCATTAAGACAGTCGCTCCGCCCCACTGACAGTTGTATTTTTCACAAGGGAGGGGACCAACGACCAATAGTTTTTTCTCTCTCATCATTTTTTCTCACTCTTGGTGACTGCATTCTTAATGGCCTGTAGCCAGCCATGCCCGTATTTTTGATCTGGTTCAACGTAGTCGCCCTCACCCCATTCGTTCCAGGCTTTTAAAAAGAGAATTTGATGTTCTGGCTGTTTGCTGGAAATCAACTGTAACGCTTTCTCTACGTAGCGTTGGAATCGCTCGGGCGTGCTGTCTGTCAGGATAAATGTTCTTTTTCCAGCCCGTGGCGTACGGTCCCATTGGGGCAGGAGTGTAGGGTATATGTTCTCACCGGCATCTTCTGGCACATAATAGTTGTCCATCAGCCTGCAATAGTCAATCTTTGAATAAGTGGGGCGGAACGATTTGAAAGCAAGCATCTCTAACATCATGACATAGCGTCCTTTAGCAAGGCCTGTAGCCCTGAGAAATCCCTGTGACATCACGGCGTCAAATCCTAAGTCGAGAACAGATTGATAGTATTCCCTTGCCTTATCTGCAGAGTAATAGTTGGCATCTTGCCCCTCAATAGCCTTTCCTGTGTTTTCTGTCTGACCAACAAAATGGATGCCAGACAGACCGTTTTCTTGGGCTAACTTCTGCCATAAATCGATGAACTCTCTACATTCAGGAATGCCTTTTGGAACCCATACGGCGAATAGTGGTTTTCCGTCGACCTTGATGTAGCGTGGGTCTCGGAATGCCGGCAGCAGATGATAGAAATGGTTGATGTGGTCTTCCTTTGAGTATTCCATCTTCATAATCATCGTGTCTCGCTTCAGACTGTTGCCTTTTTCCCATGTCTTGCTGGTCCAGTCATGGTTAGCCCAACAGAGACAGAAGGGGAAGTCGGGCTTGCCGCTTTTCAGCACCTCGTTGAACGGACGCTCCAGCAATTGCTTGCCATTGCCAAACCAGTAGTGGTAGTAGCAAAAACCTTCAATGCCTGCCTCTCTGGCTAATTCTGCCTGCTGTTCACGAACTTCTGGCAGGCGCAGGTCATAGAAACCTAAATCTGCAGGAATGCGAGGTTGATAGTGCCCTTTGAACAGGGGCTTCGCCTTTGCTACATTTGTCCACTCGGTGAATCCTTTACCCCACCATTCGTCATTTTCGGGAATCGGATGAAACTGAGGGAGATATAGTGCAATAACTCTTGCTTTCATATTTTACCATAATATTGATTTTGTACTATTATTGATGAACTTATTAGCCCAAAGCCTTCCCCAAATAGTCATGATCTTTTATTATAATCCAGTCTTCTGTAGTCTTACTCTCCATGGAGAAACTGATGCCAATCTTCACAATGCGGCGCTCGTCTTGTTCGTAAGGCCGTGCATAGCCTTTGTCGTTAATCTGCCGCAGGGCTTCCGCTGCCGTACCATTGACTTTCAGTTCCAGAACATAGATAGTGTCGGGCATCCATACGATGACGTCAGCCCGCCCTCCAGCACATTTTACTTGTGTGCGGACATAGACGTTGAGCATTGAGAAAATGAGGTAGAAGGTATACTCATAAAATCCTTCTGCATTAGAAACTATTTCCAACTTACGCTTGAACCCTTCCACGTATGGTATGCCAGCCAGAAAACTTTGCATGTCAAGCATTGCTTGCTCGGCATTACCCTGTTTAAGTGCACGCCAGAATTTCAGCGCGAAGCCTGTCTGTACGCCGCTTGGGTTCAATCCGATATATACAGGAAGCAGCCCTTGTGTGTAGCCCACTCGCACTTCTTGGTTAGGAAAGGCAAGATCATAGATGGCAGATTCGCGGTCATAGTCTTTGATGGTAAGGTAGCCGCTCTGATAGAGTAGGGGAAGGGAATCCTCCATGGCCTCGGTAGGCTTGTCAAAGGCAGTGGCGGGAACCGACATGCCTTCCAATGAAGTGATGTCAGTATGGAAATGCTGCATCTGCCGTATGAGGAACGATGGTGTTCCACTATCGAACCAATAATTGTCAATTTCTCCAAACAGGAAAGCTTTCATCAAGCTGAATGGATTGTACACTTCAACCAATTGTTTTGAGAAATGGTATCCGTCGTACTGCAATTTCAGCTTGGCGTGTATTTCCTCATAGGTTGTTTCGTTTCTTTGTGCTAACAGTTCTATGTCTGGCCTGAGCGTCGTAATGAGTTCATGTTCGGTGATGCCGCAAATAGATGAAAACTCAGGCAGCATCGTGATGTTTGCCAGGTTATTAATAGTAGAAAAGATGCTCAGTTGTGAAAACTTGGTAATGCCGGTGATGAAGCAGAACTTGATATGGCGTTCGTTGGCTTTCAGGGGTACAAAGAACTCTTGCATCGCCTGTCGCATGTCTTCGAGCAGCTGTCTCTCATGAAGAACTTCTAATAATGGAGCATCATATTCGTCGATAATGACAACAACCTGCTGACCAGTCTGCTTGGATATTCTATTAATAAGACCAGAGATAATAGCCCCAGGCGTACTTTCTTTAGAAGACTTGCCATATTGTTCTACGTAAGGCTCTAATAAAAGTGCCAATCGCTGTCGCAATGCTTCCACGGAAGTTTGTCCTTTGGCTTCGCTGAGGTCTAAATGGATGACAGGGTAACTTTTCCACTCTTTCTCGAACTCCATGATTTTCAGTCCTTCGAACAGTTCGCGCTCTCCTGCAAAATAGGAGTGGAGCGTGGAACTGAGCAATGACTTGCCAAAACGGCGTGGGCGGCTCAGGAAAATGAACTTGGCTAAGTCGGCCATTTGCCAAACCAGATCAGTTTTGTCTACATACACATAATTGTTCCTGATGATTTCAGAAAATGTTTGTATGCCAACAGGGTATTTCCTTGTTCGTTTCAGTATCATGGTTTTATATTTTCTGGCAAAGGTACGGCTTTTTCTTGAAAAGGCAAAGAGAATCGGCGAAAAAATCAGCACGATATAAAGTTACCTAAGTTTATGGGTATAAAGTTACCTAACTTTATAGGGGTAGAGTTTGTAAGTTTATGGGGTTAGGGCTTGTAACCTTATGGGGATAGAGTTATAAACTTTAACCCCCTTGGCCATGTAACCTTTGCCCTGTAAACTTAGGTAATCCTTACCCCCTACGGTTACCCTATAATTGCTTAATGACCTTAGCTGGTATGCCTGCTGCCACAGCATAGGCAGGAATGTCGTGTGTTACTACACTGTTTGCTCCTATGATAGCTCCGTCGCCGATAGTGACACCAGGCATGACGCAGACGTTATTACCCAACCAAACGTTGTTGCCTATGATAACGGGACCTTTGCTGTATAAAGGACGTTCGGTAAAAGGCAGGCTCATGTGTTCACGGATACTCTGCCCATGGCTGTTGTCGGTAATGAGTACATTGGTGCCCGTCAGCAAATTATTCCCAATCGTAATTTGGTTGATGGCTGTGATATGGCTGTTTTCACGAATAGCACAATGGTTACCGATGGTGATAGATGGGCTATATTTGTTTCCGTTATGGCAGTCCCATGCAGTCAGTTGGACTCCAGAGGCAATGGATGTACCTTGGCCAACAGAGATGTGTCTTATTCCCACGAGTTTCATGGCCTTGAAGTTTATGCGGGAACCCTTTCCCCAGTGTTGAAAGAAGGGCAGATAGGCAATCGTGTATAATAAATTGACGAATGATGTAGTGAGGTGTTTCATAAATGGTTTCGCTGAGGATTCATTTTTTTGTAATTATAGTCTTTATAAGATTGAGGGTTTGTTGCCGTTCTTCTTTTGTGAGACCTATGAGGTAGACTGCCAAAACCATGGATATGATAGCTGTTGTAAATACTATGGCAAACCTTTGGAAACCAGGGGTAACCATGAAATGAGCAATATAAGTTACAATGGAGACGATTATGGTCACAAGTACGCCTGGGAGCACAATACCAGATAAGTAGGTAGAATACCTGAAAGCAGGATATAGATGGTGTAGAATGATAAGCCTGACAAAGTGAGCCATCAGGCACATGACAATCATCAAAATCAGGCAAGCATACGAAGGTGCTCCCATTTGGAATGCCAGCCAAGAAGCAGGTACGCACAATAGTAAAATAGTGTCTACTACAAGGCTATATGCTTGGACTTTTCCTGTAGACTGAACAATGGTTGTTACGGGGTTATGCATAGAAAAGCATATCATGTATACGATGATTAGTCGAGTGAAAACGATGGATTCTTCTGTCACGGAGTCTAACCACCACCCGAATATTAGACGCAGTTCTAGTGTTAATGGAATGGCAACTATGAGTAATAAGTAAAGAATGAACTTATTATTGGCGGTGAACATCTTGTAGAGTGAGGTGTTATCTTTCTCTGCATACGATTTTACCATTGCAGGACGAAAGGCTACAACGACACTGTTACTGAGTGTTTGAAAGGCATGCAGCACTTGCTGGGATATGTTGTATGCGGCTGTGGACAATGGTCCGAAAAACATGTACAGAATGATGGTGATTCCCTGTGTCAGACCTACACCGGCAAGGGCACTATACATGGTCCAACCAGAGAAAGAAAGTAGAGACTTGTAAATACCTTTTTGTGCTATATGGTGGTATCTGCATTCAGAATACCGATAATGGGCAGTGGAGGCATATAGTGTAAAAATGACAATGGCAATACCTAAAAGTCCCGCGCCATAGATAATTAGACAGTCATAGTTTATATAGCCAATGGCGATTACTAAACCGAGGCGAAGGATACATTCCGTCAGTGAAATGAGGGCAAAAAGTCCCATATCTTCATGGGCAAAGATAGCTGCGGTAAATGGTTGTTGTACCAAACTTAGCCATAGTGCCCCTATGGAAAATTGGAAGACCCAGTTGGCTGCAGTAATACGCTCATGAGGAATCGCTAATTTTGAACTGATAAACCATACCCCTATAGTCTCAAATAATATAAATAGTACGATGGATAATATAATGATAACGTTTATGCTGGCGGAAAAGATGTCAGATAACTGCTCTCTCTCGCCTTCACCTAATGCATAGGAATAAAACCGTTGTATGCTGATGGCCAAGGTGGTTGTAATGAACGCACTGGTCAATATCACCCCTGCCACTGCATTGAATGTCCCAAAATCCTCTTGGCCCAAAGTCCTTAGAAGAATGCGGATGGCATAAAGATTGATTACAGTTATCGCTAACATTCGTGCGAAGAGTAGCAGACTGTTGGATGCTATACGTTTTGATTTGGATACGTTATGGGATTTTGACATATAGTTGAGCGTATGGCAAACAAAAAGATTATTTGAGTCTGGCTGACTTCCAGAAAATAGAGAAATTAATGGATGGCATTGATATGTTAAGGAAAGCAAAAGCAACCAATATGACAAGAGTTATTCCTGCCCACTTAGGCTTTATCGTATAATATAAGAATGTATATAATAGAATACTGACGGTAAGAAACAGCAACTGTATTCGCTCTGCCATAACCGGGAATGATGATAGAGCAGGATAGGCAATAACCCCTAATCCATATATTTTTAGAATCAATGGAAACATCTTGTTGTGTTCAATAATGACATCATGATAATAAAGAAGATAATAGTATAAGAATACCATTATCAACTGTAATGGATTGAAAACATTAACCTGATTAGAGGCTGTTCCCATTTGTGTACCCCATTGGTATACGGCAATCTTATTACCTATATAGGGTAAACTGGAAGACATTTCCATAAGAATGGGCATTCCTCGGAAATATAGAAAATATCCTACAGGAATAAGGAAAGCCCAAGCAAGTCTCCAATTATTTGTTAGGGGCTTGTTGGAAAAGAATATTAAAGGGAACAAAACTAATGCAGAGTAGTGGAAAAAGAATCCTATGGCAAGTAGCAGGAATGCTTTGAGCTTCATTCCTTCACAAATGGGTTTTAATGCAAGAAGAAACATTCCCGACATGATACCAGTACGGATTTGCATTAATTCATGGAAGATGTAAAAATAGCTGATGTAGGTAATGACTGGTAAAAACCAGAATTCGCTAATTTGTCTAAATGCTATGAATTTCAATGAAACGCCAAATATGGCATAGAAAAGAAATAAGAAATGGACATCGTTGGTGAAAAGTTGTATGAACTTTGAAATAAGGGTAAAAGAATATTCTATATCTTCGCCTGAATCATATTTCTCAGGCGAGAGAAAAACCATCTCATAGGTTGAAGAATCTGGGTCTATTCCTACCTCCTTCAATGAGGCACAAACTACAAGTATTGCTCCCAGTGCTATATAAATAGGTAATTTATATTTACCGAGGTAACTCTCCATATATGCCAATAGGGAGGTGAAAAGAAACAAGAAAATAACTATGTAGCCCAGCATTGTTAATATATCATTTTACTCATGGAAAACATACTCACGGATAGAGTATAACGAGATAATGACGAAAGCCAAAAATAGCACCAAGATTACAAAAATCATTCTTTTTGGACCAGCAGGTTTGACAGGAACGGCAGCTCCCTTGAGGATTGTGAAGGCTGGAGTTCGCTCCTGAACTCTGGCTTTGGCTGCTTGCAGCTGGGTGTTCATGGTGGTATAGGAATTGAATTTCAGTTGCATGTCGTTTTCTATGTCTTCCAGCTTCATCTCTACACTTCTTAGAGACACATTTGTGCTTGCATCTGACATGTTTGCATATTGTCGGCGAACTTTTTCGTAGTCTTGTTTGGCCTCTGCCGTTAGCTTCTTGTAATATTCATAGTCGGTGCGGGCCTTGTTGGTGCGGTATTCAGTGATGAACAGTTGTAAGTGCTCTTTGACGGAGTCTGCCAGCGTTTTGCAGACGAGGGGGTCTTGGGCTTCAACACCAATGGAGATGACGCCGGTTTTCTTGTCAATAGCTATGCTGATGGCTTTTCTGGCTTTGCCGAGAAGACCGTCTTCACGTCTTGAGAGATGGTAGGGGTTGAATTCATTGGAGGTGCCTGCTTCCTCTGCTTTCTTTGGCAGCAGACTTTGTAGCCAGTTGATGGGGTAAATCCACCAAGCTACCTGCTGGTGCTTTAATAAATAGTCATGATAGGTAGTGCTGATTTCACCGTCTTGGGTGGTGACATGAATGCCCATCAGACTGGACACGAAGCCGTTGTCGTCCATCAGATCGGGGTAGAGCAGGGGAGTGATGGCATCGGTGGTCTGCATGTCGTTGAGGTCGAAACCAAAGGAGGAGGCAATGGAACTAAGTGCACCGCCCGCCCCGGAGTTCTCCATCTCTGGTGCTAATTTGATGTCACTGGTGTAATATCTCGGCAGGCTGAAAATGTAGATGCATGACAGTACGAAGACGATGGGCAGCACCTTGTAAAACAGCCGCTGGTTGTCCCATATCTTTTTGAATACAATGCGCAGGTCAATAACCTCCGGATGGTTTGTCTTGTTTTTTTCCATAGTTTGTTTATTTCGTCAGGTTGGCAATGGTGGCGGCCATGGTGCCGAGGGAGGCTGCGGTGGTGCCGATGCTGAGCCACTGCTGCAAGCCAAGGCCCTGGCGGAGCCGCTTGGTGGGCACGACAATCTGGCAGCCGGGGCGGGGCTTGTTTTTACTGCTGGCACGGGCCACCATTCCGTTCATGTAGATGATGATGGTCTTTGACTTCTTGCCTGTGCTGGTGGTGCCACCGGCCATGTCTATGTAATAGTCGACTCCCTTGCCTTCTTTATAGTGTACGGTATTGGGATAGAGTACCTCACCGTTAATCTTGATGGTGCCGTCGTATTGTGGTACGACGATGCGATCGCCCTCGCGCAGGATGGGGTCGTCGGTACTGCCAGGATTTTTAAGTGCCTTTTCAAGTTCGATGCCGACAGGATAGTTGGGCTGAGTGGCGAGCTTGGCAATGTCGATGGAGTCTTTGCCGGAGTTGCGCTGGGCTGTGCGCAGCATGGTTTGAACCATTTCGCGCTCCTCTTGCGTCATCTTGCGTAATAGTTTGGTGCCTTCGGCATAGGCACGGTCGGTGAGACCACCGGCTTGGCGGATGACATCGCTGAGGCGCTGGCCTTTGCTGGAGAGTGCATAAATGCCCTCGAACTGGACCTCGCCCTCGACGGTGACATTTTGCTGCTCAGTGTAATTGGGCGAGCGGCGTACGTAGACCTCATCGAACGGCTGGAGGGTGAAGTCGGGCTGGCCGCTGATGGTGAAATCAGAATTCAACTTGAAACTGAAGGTCTGGGCGATTTGGTCAACGGCCTCTGTGGCGTTGGGGTCGGACAGTCGGCGAGCCACGTCAACCTTGGCGAGTGATGCTGCCTCTGTGGGACCGCCAGCCTGGATGATGAGGTCCTCGATGGTCTCGTTATCGGCATAACGGTAGACTCCGGGATAGGCTACTTCGCCGTTGATGGTGATGGTTCTCTGCTCGTTACGCTCCTCGCGGCTGGCAATGTAGATGACGTCCTCGTTGCGCAGGGGGACATCGGGTACGGTGCCCTGCAGGATGCCGCGTATGTCAATGCCCTGCACTTCCAGCGTTCTGTCGGGCTTCATGCGGTGCATGACAGCATGCTGCGAGATGGCTCCTTCGGTGAGCCCGGCGGCAGCTTCGACAAGGGTCTTGACAGTAGTGATGTCGCCACCATGCTGATACATGCCTGGACGGAATACGGCTCCCTTGATTTCCACCATGTTCTGATAGCGGTTGAGGGTGGAGTCGACGCTGATGGAGTCTTCGTCCATCAGCTTGAACTGGCTGAGGTCGAACTCGCTGACGCTGAAAACCGAATACTGATGGCCAGCCTTGCGGTTGACACGGATGGCTTTGGTGTAGGCATCGCCCGTGAAGCCGCCGGCATAGCCCAACAGTGTAGCGGCGCTCTCGGTCTTCTTCATCTCGTAGTACATGGGACGCTTCACCTTGCCGGTAATATTGACCAGCGCCTCATAGGGGCTGACGGTGATGACATCGTTATCCTGTAGGCGGACATCGCCGGAGAGTTTGCCGTTGAGCAGGAAATCGTAGACATCGACGTTGGAAAGCAGTTTGCCTTTTCGGTAAACTTTGACGTTGCGCAAGGTGCCGATGTCATTGGGACCGCCTGCCATGTAGAGGGCGTTGTAGACAGTGGCAAAAGCCGACATGGTATAGGTGCCGGGAATCTTGACTTCACCCATGACACTGATGGTGATGGTGCGTGTCTGGCCGAGCGTCAACTCTATCTGGGAGCCTTGGTAGCGGGGACCGATGACGCGCTTCAGCTTGCTTTTGGCCTGACTGACAGAGAGACCGCTGAGTTGGATGACCCCGACGCCATCAACGTTGATGGTGCCGTCTGGGGAGATGGTTTCGCTGACACTCTGCTGCGAGGCACCCCAAATGTCGATGTTCACCACGTCGCCAGGCCCCAGACGATAGCTTTGGGGCGTTGCCAAGTTCATGCTGCTCTCAAAGGTCAGGTTCTTGTTATTAAATACGTCGTGGCCAAATATTTTGCGCTTCGAGGGCGCCGTATAGTCGTAATATCGGAGCGAGTCGGGCATCATGAAGTCCACGGCTGCGTCCATCTCCACGAACTCTCGGTCCTCGTCGTTAAAGGTGTGGCGCTTTATCTGGTTAGCCGGTTTGGTGTCCTTCAATCTATATTGCGAGGCATTGCTCTTGTCGCGTGCCGCCTGCTCCTCGCGCAGTTTGCCGTTGGCCTCGCGCATGCGGGTCTTGGCCTCCTTTGTCCCAGCAGTGATGTCCTCGGCCCCCAAGGCCCCGTTCTGCATCTGCTTCTGGTATTTTTTTTGGATGCGGCGTATCTGTTCGATGGTGACTCCACGCTGCATTAGTTGGGTGACGATGTGTTGTCGGGAGACCCCCTTCGAGTTTTGGTCTATCACGTAGTCCATCACTTGGTTATCAGTCATGCCCGACTGCGCCAGCACTGAGGCAGAACCGAGCAGCATGCTGATCATGAGAGTAGCTATTCGTTTCATGTACGTACATTATTTTATATAAAAACCCATGTAGAGGCGAAATATTGCGGAAAATTACGAATATTTTTTTGAAAAACATGTCGATATTGAAAAAATTGTGTACCTTTGCAGCCGATTTATTGTATTTGTCTTGGGGTTGACTGGATTTGACAGCGGGCTGAGGTGGTACGTAAGC
>ERZ842401.3895-NODE-3895-length-18039-cov-5.469640_pt1 | contig 18039 bp, 20 predicted proteins | sample MGYA00521270_ERZ842401 | MGnify/ENA primary metagenome ERZ842401 (study PRJEB31892, sample SAMEA3878208) | bioreactor metagenome | biome: Moose rumen | place: Sweden | collected 2011-10 | study: EMG produced TPA metagenomics assembly of the PRJEB12797 data set...
CATGATAAAAAAAAAGTATAGCATGTGCTTGTGTGAATTGCACTACCCGAATGGGTGGGAACGGTTCAAAGCCTGCTACTGGCAAGGTCGGAAGATTTGCGCTATACTGAAGGCATGGCAGAGCGAAACAGTTCCATGGATGCACTTATACTCAGCGTAAAACAGCAGGGCGAACAGAACTATTCGGTCTGCATGCTCAGTGCGGAATTGGGAGTATTTTACGCAACCCTATACGGAGGGGCAAAAAGCAAAAAGAGGGCCTTTGTGCAGCAGTTTAACAGCGGCAGGCTCTACCTGTACACGGACGAAAGCCATCACTTAAAAAAAATAACAGACTTTGATGTAAAGGACATGCACCTTTCGCTCCGTACAAACCTTTACAAACTTTGGGCGGCAAACCTCGCCTCGGAAATTGTACTTAAGACCCAGTGCGCCGGAGACTTTAAAAACGCCTTTATCTTGCTGTCGGCATTTTTGGACGGAATTGACAGAAGCACAGAAAATGGGGCAAGGCTTGGTACCCTAAGGTTTTTGTGGCGTTACCTTGCCCTTCTGGGAGTCCAGCCTGATCCAACTTCCTGCGCCCACTGCTCTTCTCCTTTGCAGGGTGGAACCTACACAGGTTTTTCAAACGGATTTTTATGTCACGACTGCTCACCACAAAGTTCACTTACACCTACGGAAGGAAGCCTTAGCCTAAGCAGAGAAGCCCTTGCCTACCTTGACGCAATCAATTCAAAAAGTCCTAGGGAAGTAAGGGAAACTCCCCTTAGCACAGAAGACGCCCTAAGCATAAAGCACCTTACATTCCGCCTTATTGAACAAGCCGCTGGCACAAGGCTAAAGTCTTTGGAAAGCGGAATGGGCATACTGTAAGGCTAGCAAAACAAAGGCTTTTCTGATACACTTTCTTTGTAAAATTTTTTTTGTGAGGTACAGTATGAATTTAAAGGGACGAAATTTTCTTACGCTAAAAGATTTTACTCCTCAGGAAATTACAGGGCTTTTGGACCTTGCTGCAGAACTTAAGGACAAGAAAAAGAAGGGGATTCCCGTTGACACTTTCCGCGGAAAAAACATTGCCCTCATTTTTGAAAAGACTAGCACCCGAACCAGATGCGCCTTTGAAGTTGCGGCTCACGACTTGGGAATATGCACCACCTACCTTGCGGAAGGAAGTCAGATTGGAAAAAAAGAAAGCATTGCAGACACTGCTAGAGTTTTGGGCAGAATGTTTGACGGCATTGAATACAGGGGCTACGAGCAGGAATTCGTGGAATCCCTTGCAAAGTATTCTGGCGTTGTTGTGTGGAACGGACTTACCAACGAATACCATCCCACCCAGATGCTTGCAGACATGCTTACCATAAGAGAACACTTTGGAACCCTTAAAGGACTTAAGCTAGTCTACTTTGGAGACGCAAGATACAACATTGGAAACTCCCTGTGCATTGTGTGCTCCAAGATGGGACTTAACCTTACCCTATGCGCTCCCGAAAAATACTTTCCTGCAAAGGCTCTTGTGGAAGAATGCTCCCTTTGGTGCAAGGAAAGCGGCGGCTCAATCACTTTAGAAAAGGATGTCTCTAAGGCAGCGGAAGGCGCAGACATAATCTACACCGATGTTTGGGTAAGCATGGGAGAACCTGATTCTGTCTGGGCAGAGCGTATTTCTGACCTTAAGCCATATCAGGTAAATGCTAATGTAATGAAGAAGGCTAAGCCCACTGCAATCTTCATGCATGATCTTCCTTCCTTCCACGACCTTAACACAAAGATAGGAAAGGAAATAGGCGAAAAATTCAATTTGGATGCCATGGAAGTTACAGACGAAGTTTTTGAAAGCAGCCAGTCTCTTGTCTTTGACGAGGCAGAAAATCGCATGCACACTATAAAGGCCGTGATTGCTGCTACCCTGCAGTAGAATGCAGAAAAACTTGTTGTCAAAAAGAGCTTTTTGCTCTATAATATGCTTAAATCTGCCGATATTGGACGGTAAGAACATTTACCCTTTAAGGAAGGACCTATGAAAAAGATACTTTTAGCACTCGTTATTGCATGTGCAGCAGTTTTGCCGGCATTTTCCCAGTCTGACTCTACGGCTACAAAACCTATTTGGGATCACGGCGACAATGTTGCAGAATTTACATACCGCAATGTACGCATCTACAAAGTGTACGACTACAAAACTGCCTATGTGGTTCTTTACGAAAAAGGCGGTGTAAATGTTGGTACCGTAACTATTCCAAAAAAATGGTACTCTAAAAACGGTGCAGAACGAAAACTTGAATTCCGCAATCTGTCTGGAAACCTTGACCCCTACATGACAATCATCTACAAGAATGATGAGTTCTACAAGGTGTGGCTTACACTTCCTCTTGCCAGAACCGCAAACTCTGTATGGGGAGTCCTTCCAACCTACACCGAGGTTCCCAACACTGACGCCGAAACCCTCGAAATAGAATTCTAACGGTATAAAGGCATGCTCAACATAACACCTCAACAGATCGACTCTTTTAAGAGTTTTATTGGTAGCCATGACAGTTTTATTATAGCAGGACACAAGGAGCCTGACGGAGACTGCGTGGCAAGTTGTTTGGGCATGTCCTACATTCTTGAGCATTTTAAAAAGCCCTACATTCTCATAAACGCAGGACCATTCAAACGACCCGAAATAAAAAAATTTACCGACTGCTTTAAGGACGCCCTCCCCTTTATGACTCAGGGAGAGCGCAACAAGTGCGGACTTATAATTGCTGACTGTTCTGAACTTTCTCGTATAGGAGACATTGACGGAGACCTTAAGGGTTTTGACACCTTTATTGTAGACCACCACAGAACAGCCTCTGCAGGGGGACAGAACACCATTATAGATGCTGATGCACCGGCAGCAGCTTGTTTGGTACAGATTCTATACGAGCAGACTGTAGGCCCTTTAAACGGAAGTCAGGCCCAGACGATTTTCTTTGGAATGGCAACCGACACTGGATTTTTCAGATTCTTAAGGGAAGACAGCGCCCCCCTTTTTACAAACACGGCACGCCTTGTTGAAGCAGGGGTAAATCCCAGGGACATCTATGCAAAAATGACTGGCGGCAAGCCTTGGAACACAAGAAAACTTCTTGGCATAATGCTTGACCGAGCAGAGCGGCACTGCAACGGAAAACTGGTGGTAACCTGGGAAACTCAGGAAGACACGAAAAAATATGGCACAGAAGGCAGGGACAGCGACGCCCTTTACCAGCTCATGCTTGCGGTTGAAGGCGTAGAGGCAGTTCTCTTTGTACGGCAGGATACGGACCACACCTGTACTGCAGGATTCCGTTCTCTTGACGCCTGCGATGTAAGCGCCATTGCCTCAAAATTTGGGGGCGGTGGTCACAAAAATGCCTCTGGGGCAAGCATGGAAGGCAGAATAGAAACCCTGCTTCCTGCAATAATCAAAGAGTTTTCTAAAGTTTTATAAGGCAACCTCTAAAAACTGTAACTTGAGGTTGCCATCGAGTTTAAAAGCCCGAAATTGCGGGCTTTTAAGCGTCGCATTTTCAAAGTTGCCTCTAAAAACTGAAGTTTTTAGAGGCTCCCATAATTCCTTCCACTATATTCTTTAAGGCACGAGAAGCCTTACCCCTATGGCTTATGGCATTCTTCTGGTCAGGAGTAAGTTCCGCAGCGGTTTTGCCAAAGTCTGGCAGGTAAAAGAGGGGGTCATAGCCAAATCCGCCTGTACCTCTGGCGTCCTCAATGCGTTCAACAATAGTTCCTTCCATAATTTCTTCCGCAACATAAAGCCTGTCGTGTCCCAAATAAAGCACCATGGCGCAAGTGTAGTGGGCTGTCCGCTCTCCCAAGGCAAAGAGTCCCTGCTTTTTACCCTGCTCCAGATCCACGCCCTTTTCCAAAGCCTCGTTCAGTTGAGAAACAAGCATTCTGTTCTGCTCTGCCTGAGGAACTTTTTTTCCGTCAGGTGAGCCCTGCATAAAGTTTGGCCCTGCATAACGGGAAGAATAAATTCCGGGCGCACCACCCAAAGCGTCAAGACATATGCCTGAATCATCCGCAATTACGGGACAGTGCACCATAGACCAGAGAGCCTTTGCCTTTATAAGGCTGTTCTCGTAAAAGGTAAGACCTGTTTCTTCCGGATCAAAGTGGAGCCCTTCGTCGTTGGGCGTTACTATAGTATGCTGAGGAAAAATTTCCTGCATTTCCCTTTTTTTGTTCAGATTGCCTGTTGCCAAGTAAATTTTCATGACTGGCATGATAGCAGTTTGAGCGCATAATGTCTATGTTCCGTCCTGCAAGATCAAGTAGGGTCTGCACCCTTCTAGGACTTATTCTTAACGCTTCTGCTACGGTCTTGTTTGAAGGAGTCATGCTGAACAGTTTTTGCGAAAGTTTCCTGTTCTGCCTTTTCCAAGTTTCGTCCTGCCTCTTAAACTGGCTTTTAACTTTTTCTTCCATGCAAGAGCCGTCCTTTAACTTTAACAAGGAAAGCATGTACTTGCGCCTAAAAAAATAGGCGTTATCCCGTGATCTTATGCAGGCCTCCCTCCTCCGCCTTCGCTTCTCCAGAGTAGAAAGAACATATTCCAGCATGTCCCGAAATTTGTTTTCTTCGCAGCCTGTTTCCGCACACACTTTTTCTATAAGGTCTTCAGTAATCCATGCAGCGCTTTTTAGTGCCAGAACTAGCAGGGCCGTAGTCCTAACTGACTGGAAGTTTTCTGTCCAGTAGCCCACATTTGCCCTAGTTCGTCCAGGCTGAGGAGTAAAGGGAATGGGAGAGTTATCGCCTTTTTCTGAACCGTCAGAGCTAACATCCTCTTCCAAAGGGAGTTCAAAACCCTCATCATAAGGGGCCTCGCACATAAGGTAATTTTCCTTTAGTTCTTCCAAACCAATTGCCGAATTCATGCAGGAACTTTCACGAGCACACTCTTCCTGTAAAACCCTACGCTGCCAGTTAAACAAGTTGAATCGGACGCAACCATACATGTAGCTAACAAAGCAGGACCGTTCTGGGTCGTAAACCGAAAACATTTCCTCAAAACGGGGAAGCATGTACATAAGGAAGTCGCTAAATTCCTCATCCTCTAAACAGGAAAGTGCAAAACTTCCTTTGTAGCGGAACACCAGATCCATGCAGGCCTTTGCCCCCTCTTCGTGTGTAAGAAGTCCCGAGCGAACCTTTACAAAAATAGCCTCGGCTTCATTTCTAAGCATAATTTGTACCTCCGTAAGATCTAGGCAGATGCAGTGCCATGTTTTTTCCCTCAAAAAGGGGCTAAGGTTGGATAAAAATCTTGCCTTTTTAGCAGGATTCTTGTCTTTCTTTTAAAAAATTCCTTTTTACCGTCCAAAAAACATGTTGAATTCAGGAAAAAATTCAAAAAAAATCAAAAAATTCGTAAAAAATTTAAAAATTTTGCTAAAGTTTTTAAGAAGTACCTCCGATAAAAGGAAATGAAGGACTATGGGCGAAAGGTTCCGTATGGAAACCGCACTCAAGAACTTCACCGTAAAAGCAGAGCAGATGTAGCCTTGTAATGCAGATGCTCTTCTTTTACAAACAGGTAGAAAGGATTCTGCCTGACAACAATTCCACGGAGGAACAAACTATGGTCATCAACCACAACATGTCCGCAATGTATTCCAATCGCGTGCTTGGAAATTCAACACTTTCAATCACAAAAGATATGGAAAAACTCTCATCAGGCGAAAAAATCAACCGAGCAGGCGACGACGCTTCAGGACTTGCAGTATCTGAAAAGATGCGCAGCCAGATCCGCGGCTTGAATCAGGCTTCACGCAACGCCCAGAATGGAATCAGCTTTATTCAGACAACAGAAGGTTATCTGCAGGAAACTGAAGACATCATTCAGCGCATTCGTGAACTTGCCGTACAGTCAAGCAACGGTATCTACACCGACGAAGACCGCATGCAGATTCAGGTTGAAGTAAGCTCACTTATTGCTGAAGTAGACCGCATTGCAAGCCATGCACAGTTCAACGGTATGAACATGCTTACTGGCCGCTTTGCACAGGCTACAGGCGAGAATGTCCCGACAGCTTCCATGTGGCTCCACATTGGCGCAAATATGGATCAGCGCACTCAGGTATTCATCGGCACAATGACAGCAACCGCTCTCGGACTCCGCGAGCAGGGAACTGAAGGCATTATGAGTATCGCGGCTCCGGACGAGGCCAACCGCGCAATCGGCACACTCGATGAAGCAATCAAAAAGATTAACAAACAGCGTGCAGACCTTGGTGCTTATCAGAACCGTCTTGAGTACACCGTCAAGGGACTTGATGTTGCAGCCGAAAACACACAGGCTTCAGAATCAACAATCCGTGACACCAACATGGCAGCTCAGATGGTTGAATTCACCAAGAACCAGGTTCTTACACAGGCAGGAACAGCTATGCTGGCCCAGGCAAACAGCCAGTCACAAAATGTCTTGTCATTGTTAAGATAGTGGTGTATAATAGTCAGTGGACCGCAGGGAATCTTTTAAAAGGCTCCCTGCCCCGCTGACTGCGCGGTTTTTCTTTCTTTAGAAAATCCGTTTTAGCAGAAGCACTTAGTCTGCATTCAGCGCAGGCTTTGATCTTTGAAAAATAGCTCTTTATGAGTCTGTAACAGTATGGACGGTTGTTCATTCATGTCGTACAAGGAGACAGGAAGGGAGCAACGGTTCCTGCTGAAAGGGGCTGAACGGAAATCGGGGGCGCAAAAACCGGTTTCTGCCCGTACAGACAGGCATGAGGCATGAAGCCTCTTCGTAGAGAATCATGGAGGGCACATTATGGTAATTAACCACAACATGAGTTCAATGTATGCCAACAGAACTCTGGGCGTTTCTAACGACCAACTGATGGGCAGCATTGAAAAGCTTAGCTCTGGCGAAAAAATCAACAGAGCTGGCGATGACGCTTCAGGACTTGCCGTATCTGAAAAGATGCGCAGTCAGATTCGCGGTCTTAATCAGGCTAACAGAAACATTCAGAACGGTGTTTCTTTTATCCAGACCACCGAAGGATATCTGCAGGAAACACAGGACATCCTTCAGCGCATCCGCGAACTTTCAGTTCAGTCTGCTAACGGTATCTACACTGATGAGGACCGCATGCAGATTCAGGTCGAAGTTTCCCAGCTTGTTGCTGAGGTTGACCGCATTGCAAGCCAGGCACAGTTCAACGGTATGAACTTGCTCACAGGCTCATTTGCAGCAGATTCAGCAAGCGGACGCATCATGCAGTTCCAGGTTGGAGCAAACATGGACCAGAATGCTCGTGTTTACATCGGAACAATGACCGCAGAGGCTCTTGGTCTTCGTGGAACACAGGGTACTGATGAACAGATAAGCATTTCATCACCAGACAGCGCGAACATGGCTATCGGAACGGTTGATCAGGCATTGAAGGCAGTTTCTCGCCAGAGAGCAGACCTGGGTGCTTATCAAAACCGCTTTGAAACCGCTGCCAAGGGAGTTGCCGTTGCTGCAGAAAACACACAGAACGCTGAATCAGTGATCCGTGACACCAACATGGCTGCAGAAATGGTTGAGTACACAAAGAATTCCGTACTTACCCAGGCCGGTACTGCAATGCTCGCACAGGCAAACAGCCAGTCACAGAATGTATTGGCTCTGTTGCAGTAGAATAAAGTATGTTTTTTGTTTTGAGAGAAATCTGGATGTCTTCTTTTGAAGCAAAAAAACCAGCATAGAGTGAGGAGGGGGTGCGCCCCCCTTCCCCATCTCTCTTTTTCAGGAGGAAGGTCCATGAATGCAGTGAGTATGATTGGACAGACAGTGGCAATGGATGGCCGCGCTTATTATTCAGCACAAGTTTTGCCTTCAGGAAGAGGCAGGACGGAAGCAGTTCAGGACGGACTGTTTCCCGATAGTTCTTCCGAAGTGGCACAAAGCATTGCCCAAAGACTGTCCGAAACAAAGGCAAATGTTCAGGAGCTCCAGAAGCTTTCTGACATGGTAATGGGACATAAGCTGCAGTTTAATGTTAACGAACAGCTTGGTCGAGTAGTCGTAAAAGTTATCGATTCGTCCACTAATGAAATCATTAGGGAAATTCCTTCAGAGGATGTGCAGAAACTGCAAATTCGCATGAAGCAGGCAATCGGTGTACTTTTTGACGAGACAATCTGACGGCAAATACGCTGTTACAAGGCGGCGTATTTGTTGTTTAAAAAAGTGAAACATCTCAACTAAAAGGACTGGTACAAGATGGCAAGCAGCAGCGGAATAAGCATACCTGGCGTCACAAGCAAGTACGGAACCGATGAACTTGTCGAGTCCCTTATGGAGGTGGAACGCATTCCACTTAAAAGGGAACAGGAAACTCTTGAAACCTACAAGACTCAGCAGTCCGCATGGCAGGATGTAAACCGCAAAATGTCATCCCTAAGGGACAGCGTAAAATCCCTTTACTCTTTTGAAAATCCCTTTAACTCAAAACTAACCACATCTTCAGACGAAAGTGCAATTACGGCGGACGCAAACAGAGATGCAGACTTTGGCACCATAAAAATTGATGTAGTGCATCCAGCTACTGCAGACCGTTTTATGAGCGGAAAAATAGACAACGACACCGAAGTAGCAGAAGGTCGTTACACTTTTTCTGTAGGCGAAAAGACAGTTGACTTTAACTGGAAGGGAGGAAAACTCTCTGACTTTGTAACAGCCCTTAACAAGAGGGGTGGCAATACTGTAAAGGCAAGCCTTATAGGAATCTCCTCCAAGAAAAAAGCTCTCGTAATAGAAAGCCTTGTTCCCGGCGAAGAAAATAGGCTTGTGTTTAAAAACGATGCCCTCACATTTGCAAAAGACATAGGAATGATTGCAGATGTTCCTGCCGACACCACAGACTTTTCTGATTCAGTTTCTTCATATAAAACTCCGGCTACAAAAGACTTGCGCACTCAGCAGGGAATGCCGTCAATTTCTAAAAACGGAGTTACTATTTCTCAGGGTACAATCACTGTGCCTCCCCGCGGCGGAATAGAAATCCCCATACCAGAAGAAATTCGCGGAGACTCTAGCCAGCAGATTGTCTTTACATTTACCCAGACAGACACTCAGGACATAACAGAAGAACTTAACGCAGGAGCTAACGGTCCAAAACTTCCCGATGCAGGCGGAATCTTTTTTGGTGGCATTTCAGTTTCTAACAACCAAAGCGACACTACCCTTTCGGTGCCCTCATCTTCCCAGCAGAGAACAAGGGAACTAAAGCCTATTTCTGACGACAGAATGCTTTTTGTAAAGACTACAGACGGCATGGAAATTCCTGTAGACCTAGAAGAATACGAGGCTGACTCTGAAACCGGCGAAACAAAAATTACCCTAAACCTTAGCGACTACAACGGGGCACAGAGCATTGTGGTTCGTAACAGCAATACAGCAAAGACGCTTTCTCTTTCTGTTCCTCAGGCAACCAACGATGCAAACGCTCTAGGTTACGCTCCCCTTAACGCAATTTCTACGGCACAGGATGCAGAATTCCGCTACGAAGGCATTACCCTTTACAGAAGTACCAACGACATAGACGATGTAATTCCCAATGTTACCCTACACCTTCATGACGCTACTGAAAAAACCGCAACCATAAAAATTGAGCCAGACAAGGAAAGTGCAAAGGAAGCCCTTATTACTTTTGTTGGTCAGTACAATCAGTTGGTGGCAGAAATAAATATTCTTACCCAGACAAAGACCGACATCATTAACGAGTTGGAATATCTTTCAGACGACGAGGTGGAAAAGGCAAACGACCGCCTTGGCATGTTCCAGGGAGAAATGTCCCTTACCAGCGGAAAAAATTCCCTGCAGAGGATTGTTACAGGAAACTACCGCTATTCAGAAGATGCAACCGTTACCATGCTTAGCCAAATAGGAATTTCTTCAAACGCAAGCGGAGGCTCCTCAGGCTACAACGCATCCCAACTTAGGGGATATTTGGAAATAAACGAAAAGACGCTAGACTCATTCCTAGAAAACAACCTTACCCAAATAAAGGATTTGTTCGGCTACGATTCTGACGGCGACCTTATCATAGACAACGGCATAGGCTACCTTTTGGACAAGCAGCTTACGGCATGGGTTCAGACTGGTGGCATAATAGCCACAAAGCTGTCTTCGCTTAACACCCGAATAGAAAGCTCAAACAAAAAAATATCTCAGTTGGAAACACAGCTTGAAGAAAAGGAAGCGGACTTAAAGAGCAAGTACGCAACCATGGAAAGTACTCTGAACAGCCTTGAAAGCCAGCAGACTTCCATTTCAAACTGGGCAAATTCCAGTAACAGTAACAGATAGGAGGCAGGCATATGAAGCTGATTGTAAACGGCAACGACATAGACATTACTCTTGAAAACGAGCGCACCGTAGGCGAAGTACTTAAGGCATTTGAGGAAGAGGCGGCAAAAAACGAAGCCACTACAGTAAGCATTTCCATTGACGGAAAAAACATTTCTGCACAGGAATTTGACGAAGCCATAATGCAGCCCCTTAAGGAAGACACGCTTATTGAACTTTCAGTGGTAAGCAAGGCAGACATAAGGGCAGCCTTTTCTGCATCAAAAGAAAAATTTGCAGAACTTTCCGAATCCCTTAAAAATGTAAGTGTACTTCTTCAGAGCGGCAAAGACGGAGAGGCAAACGCAACCATAGCAGTTCTTGCAGGAGAAATTGACCGCTTCTGCCACACAGCCACACTAGGAGCCCTCTTTCCCGAAGAATTCCAAAAGCTTCTTGTAAACGGCATGGATGTAGGTTCCTTCTTTGAAGAATTTGCCCCAGTACTTAAGGACTTTGAGGACGCTCTTTCTGCAAAGGACACCGTTACCATAGGCGACCTTGCGGAATACGAAATAAGTCCTAGGCTTAGGAACATTGCAGATGCAATTGAAGTACTGCTAAAATAAAAAGATGAGGGAATGCCAATGCAGAGCACAGGAATGCTTATTGAAAACAGATCAAATCCCTACATTTTCCTTGTACTGGGCATACTGATTACGGTTGCCGCAGTTCTGGTACTGGTAAGGATTTTTTTTAACATCATAAAAAAACAGCATTCTTCCGCTGAATGGATTGAAGCCCAAAAGAAACTTCCCACAAAAAAGAAAAATGTTGACGCTGTTGCCACAAGCGCACGCCTTACCGAACTGGAAAAGAAAGTGCTCTTTGACATGTGCAGGAAATTTGAAGCGCCCAACATTGAATACCTTATAAGGGATGATGAGGAAATTAACACTCTCTGCAAGGACTACTATGCCCTACTTGCCACAGGAAACGCACCTTGGGACGAACAGTATGCCCTTTTTACACTGCGCTTCAAACTGCAAAAAATGCACGATGGGGCTACAATAATTCATTCCACTCAGCAGGTTAAGGAAGGACAGGTTTTCTTTTATCTTATTCCCGACAAGACTCGCAAATATCCCCTTACAGTTGTAAGTCAGGACAACAATGGACTTTATATTTCACTTCCCGACCAACTGCTAGAATCTGATCAAAAGCCAAAAGAACTTTCCAAGATGAACCTTACCTTTACGGGTACCAGCGGAATCATGTATCAGTTTGACACCAGAGCAGTGCGCTACCAGTCGGCAAAAGACGGAAAGACCATTCTTCTTGTTTCCCATGCACCCACACTTACCTCCTTCCAAAAGAGGCAGACAAAGCGCATGATTTACAGCGCCCCATGCACCTTTAGCGCAGCAAAAGACAGCGGACAAAAGGACAAGAAGGGAAACATCATATTTGAAATAAAAGAAAAAAAGTACGAAGGAAAGATGCAGGACATTTCTGCAGGAGGATGCTGCCTCCTTATAGGAATGCCAATCGTAAGCAGGCAGTACATGAAAATTACCTTCCCCCTTGACGGTGAAGACAAGACGGTAATAGGCTTTATTGTAAACTCAAGGCAGTCAAAGGAAGACGGTGGCTACATTCTGCATGTCCAGTTTATCAACCCGGGACTCAAACTTATGACACAAATCTATGCGGATGTCTACGGTTACAGACAGTAACGGCCCTTGCAACAAACTAATTTTTAAGGTACAATAAACAATATGACTGTTTTGGGAATTGAGCAGATAAAAAAGGACGATGGCCATATTTTTTACCGTCAGAAGTATTCCGGTGTGGCAACAATAGAAGTAGTCTCTAAAAACATTTCATTTCCAATTACCTTTATCATAGACATGAATCCGCTTGGAATAAAAACAATAGAAATAGGAATTCTTCCTCAGGATGTTCCCTATCCAGTAGTGCCACTAAAAAAAGCCCTTAGAGATTATGTAGACAGTCTTTCCGAGCAAGGAAAACTTCCGTAATGGATTCCCCCCTTACCCTTCAGTTCACCACAAAAAGCGCAGAAGAAACAATCAGCCTTGGAAAAAAAATCGGCTCGCTATTAAAGCCCGGTGACATTATTGCCATGACGGGAACTCTTGCCGCAGGAAAAACCACAATCACAAAAGGAATAGCTCTGGCTTTGGGCGTAACAGAAACAATTACAAGTCCCACATTCTGCCTCATAAGCGAGTACGAAGGAAAAATGCCCCTCTACCACATGGATGTTTACAGGCTTGACGGAGCAGAAGACTTTGCAAACCTTGGCGCGGACGACATGCTCTACGGAAGCGGAGTCTGCATCATAGAATGGAGCGAAAAAATTCAGGAAGAAATTCCATCCAAATCAATTTTTCTTGACATTCAGACAAAAAACGAAAATGAGCGCCTTATTACCATAAAGAATTGGCGCTACGGAGAAATAAAGCAATGAAGGCACTTGCTGTAGATTCCGCCTCCCAGACACTTACGGTTGCGGTTCAGAACGAAAACGCATTTTTCCAGACCACGCTAGAAATGGGACTTTCCCAGTCAGAAAAACTGTTGCCGGTAATTGACAACGCTCTTAAGGAAATCCGCCTTACTCCAGATCAGCTGGACTTTACTGCGGTAACACTTGGTCCGGGAAGTTTTACAGGCTTACGGCTAGGGCTTGCCACACTAAAGGCCCTTACGCTTTCAAACGGAACACCCCTTTACGGAATTAATTCTCTGGAAGCATACGCCTTTCCCTACAGAAACTTTAAGGGTGCAGTGCTTTCCCTTGTAGAATCAAAAGACAGAGAATTTTTCTACACTGTCTACAAAAATGCAAAAAGCTGTAACGAAATACAAGCCTCTACAGCAGAAGAAGTTCTTGAGGCAGTAAAAGACGAAGATTCTGTTATTGCAGTGGGACCGGGGGCAAAAAAACTCAAGGCTCTAACCCAGGCAGAAAGCCTTGCTACAGAAAACATTCTCTTTGTGGAACCAGCATTTACAGACGGAAGGGCTCTTCTTTGCCTTGCGGAAGAAATGATTGAGCAAAAAAAACCGGCCCTACAGGATTATGACGGACCGGTCTATTACAAGCGCAGTGAAGCGGAAATTGTTTTGGAAGCAAAAAGCGCAAAGTCTACTTGAGTTTTGTAGAAAGCATCTTAAGGACTGAATCCATAGACTTGGGCTCTGTCTGAACTGCAGCGGCCTCTTTGTTTTCCTGCTGGATCGCCTCAAAAACTTCCTGACGAAAAACCTTTACATTCTTCGGAGCCTCGACACCAACCTTTACCTGATCTCCGTTTACCCCTATTATGGTGATTGTAATATCGTTGCCGATTTTTATCTTCTCGTCAATTTTTCTCGAAAGGATAAGCATTAACGCGCCTCCTTTTTCTGAACGGCTGCAAGAAGATTATGCTTTGTAGTCCATCTGGTGTCGCTTAAGACGGCCTGCATGCACTGTCTGTTTTTTCTGTTAATAATTAGGGGACCCTGAAGATTTGCAGTTACCGCTGAACCGTCATTGGGAACAGTTACGATTGCAAACACAAGGACATCCAATGGATCGTGTATTCCTATTTTGGAAAGAGACTTGTCGTCTATGTCTGCCTCGTAGTCGCTGCAAATAAGGAAGGGGTCTATAAGAAGAAAGGCAAGATTTTTATCCTGTAGTGACTGAAGCCAAATAAAAGGCTCGTACTCACTTTCTACAAGAGCAAAATCAGTGTATTCCTCAAAGCCAAAAAGGCCTGACGGAATGGTAATGATTCTTTCTTCGCTTACTTCTACAATTCCCTTTGTCTTAGTGTTTACCTGCATCTTCGGTTCCTTCCTTAGCGTAAGTAGTCAAGCAGTGTGCTGGAATACATTTTTCCCGCATTGCTCAGTGTTGCCTGATTTACTGTTTCCAGCATCTTCAAATCCATTATTGCGCTGGTCATGTCTATGTCACCTTCGCGGCTTACAAGGTTGGTAACATTAAGAGCAGTCTTGGAGTCTCGCTCTACATTTACCATTGCGCGCTCGTAGTCGCTACCAAGTTTTGCAAGCCTTGAGGTAAGGTTTGACATTCCCTGATCTATGGCACCCAGTACCCTTCCTCCTATGGCCTCCTGGTCTCCCCTAAGCATTGCGTCTCGAAGGGCAATTACAGTGTCAAAGAGAGAACCTCCAGAAACACTTACACCTGTGGCAATGTTGTAGGGAGGCTTCTGGCTAGAGTCTTTTATTATTCCCATATCCTCAAGAACAGTTCCCGACTTGTCCGTAAGCCAAAGCTGACGGCTGTCTGTAGTAACAAGGTCAAGGCCGTGGGTAACAGGGTCTATGCTTGCCTTTACCGCTGCACCGCTGTTGTTGATTTTTGCTGCAACTGCATACACATTGTCTCCTGCGTTAATTGCAATGTCCTGTCCGTCAACAGAAATTACGGAATCTCTCTGAGCCTGCCATGAACTTAAGTCTCTTGCAGAAAGAAGTTTCTGTGGTTCTGCCCAGAATGTACGGTTGCCACTGTTGTCAACAGGAAGATAGGAGTTTTCGTCCACTTCTATTTTGTTTGCATCCACATTACCCTGATAGCGAACCTCGGCAATAAGGGGATAGCCTGAACCTTCCACATTTCCCATTACCACATCAAATGCAAGAGTCTTTGTGCTTGTGCCAGAGAATAAATAGTTTCCGTCTGGACCTACAGCGTTTGCATTCTGAACAAGTTCCTTTAAAAGCTCGTCAACTTCTGTGGCCATGTTTTTAAGGTCTTCATCGTTGTAGATTCCGTTTGCACCAGTAACTGCAAGTTCCCTTACGCGCTGCATAATCTGAAGGTTCTGGTTTACATAGCCTTCCCTTACCTGAAGCTTATCTGCCATGGTCTGAGCGTTTTTTTCAAACTGATTTACGCGGGAAAGAAATGACTTGTAGCGAACAAGATGACCTGCCGCAATGGGGTCGTCCCTAAGTTCCTGTATACGGTTTTGGGTACCCAGCTGGCTCTGAACTTTTGCAGAGCGCACTTCCTGAGAACGAAGGCTGTGCTGGGTATTCATATTGTTAAACTGCGAACTGATTCTGTGCATGTTGGTCTCCTTACCTTAATTAAACTTCAATCAGACGCCCAATCTGTTGATGAGCGTGTCCAAAAGCTCGTCTTGTACTGTAACAAAACGGGCAGCCGCATTATATCCGTGCTGGAACTTGAGTATGTCTGCAAGTTCTTCGTCTATGTTTACACCGCTTATGCTGTCGCGCAAATTCCTAAGATCATCCATAATTGCATTCTGACTTGCAAGCATGTTTGCTGCCTGTTCGCCCTTAAGACCCACATTTGTAACAGAGTCTGCAAAGTAGTCGTCAAAAGTGCGCTGACTTCCAATCATAACTTTTGTGTTGCGAATTGCAGCAATTTCAACTGCGGCACGAGCGTCTCCCGGTTCGGCATAGCCCTGCTGGTTTGCAAAGGCGGCCGCTACGCTAGAAACATCGTTGTGCAGCCTGTCGTTGATTTCAATGTATTCGGCAGGATTCAGAATTGGAGAAACAGCAAACTGTGCTCCTGCAAGAGAGTCAACTGCATTTGCACGGTTAAAGTCAAAAGCTCCACCTTCTCCGCTGGCACTAAGAATTCCTGCATAGCCTGTAAGGAACATGCCAGAATCTTCCACATGACGGATTGTGTAGTCAGGATTTTCAATGGCTTCAGAACTTGTGGCCTTAAGCACCAGATTGTTGTTGCGGTCAAGATAAGCTTTTACTTCCGCCTGACTGTCGTTTATGCGGTTTATAATTGACTCAACTGTATCGGTTCCGTAGTAGGAAATGGAAACATTGCCTTCCTTACCGTTAAGAATAATTGTTCCCTCAAGGCCAACTTGCTCTGTAGGCTTAAGAGCGTTTGTTCCCGTAAGTCGGAAGATGTAGGAGCGGTCTTCAACTCCGTCGCCGTCAGTGTCAAAGTTTCCGTTTGTGTTTTCTACAAATGGATGCTGAACAAACATGTCAAGTCCGGTAACATTGTTCTTTCCAATTGCATTGCGGTGAATGTCGTTTACCAAGTCCGCAAAGTTAAGGGCAACAGTGTTAAGGTTCTGGATTTCTTTTCTAAGATCAACATCACGAAGTTCCACAAGGGCACCCAAAGAGCCTCCCTTAAAATGGGCGTCAACATTAGTGTCGTGCCATACCAGTTTTCCGTAGCCGTTGTTGTCCAACTGGGGTTCGTAGTCAAGCTGACGGGCTATTCCACCCTGCACCAAAATTTGACCGTCGGTGTGAACCATGAATTCGTCTGGGTCTTTCTGGGTAACGGTTACATTTACCAAGTTTGCAAGTTTTTCTACAAGAAGGTCGCGTCTGTCCATAAGGTCGTTGGGATTGTCGCCCAAAGCCTTTACACGGACAATCTCCATGTTAAGGTCTGCAATCTGCTTAGAATAGTCATTTACCTGCTTAACTGTGGCACGAATGTCTCCGTCTATCTGGTCTGCAATTCCCCTAAGGCTCTTGTACTGCTGCTGGAAGGAATTTACAAGGCTGTCTCCTCTGGTAATTACTGCCATGCGAGCGGCGTCACTGTCGGGGTCTACGGTAAGTTCCTGCCAGCTGTTCCAGAATTTATCCATATTAAAGCGGACAGAAACATCATCTGGCTCGTTGTAAATCTGCTCAATCTGAACATAGTATGAGTCGCGAGTTGCCCAGTAGGCTTCCGTATTTGTTTGGCTTACGATGCGAGCGTCAAGAAGTTCGTCCCTAAGGCGGTTTATGCTTTCGGTCTGCACTCCCTGTCCAATCTGACCTGCCACCTCTGCCCTTTCCAAATCAGGACGATAAAGAGGTTCAAAGGTAGAAACGGTTACCCTCTGGCGAGTATAGCCTTCCGTGTCTGCATTTGAAATGTTATGGCCAGCAGTTGAAATCTGCGTTGAATGAGCCATAATTGATCTTTTTCCCATTTCTATGCCGGCAAATGTGCTTCCCATACAGTAGCCTCCTTACATCAGCCTGTTAACAACCACACTCTGAACGGCGGGCTTCTTTACATTTCCAAAGCGGGTGTATACCGTATTCCGTTCACGAGATGCACAGGATTCAATTACTCCAGTAACAAATTCCTGAGTTGCCTTTACATAGGTTGTAAGGGCGTCGTTTTCTATGCGGCTTTTTACAAGCTTGCTTCTTACATTTGAAACAAGGTCTGAAATTTCCTTATCGTTAAGAAGTTCTTTATAGTCGCCAAGAGATTCCCTTTTCTGGTCAAGGTCAAGAAACCCCTTACCGTAAGCTTCCATGCGGCTCATGTGGCCTTCCATTCCTTCCCAGCGGCGTTCCTGAACGCTTTTGTGGATACATGACTGCTCGTAAAGCATTCCGTCCAAAAGTTCCTCTTGAGAGGCGAGAATAATCTTTAATACAACTTTAGTTTTTTCCATAAAGAACCTCACCTGTGATTATCGGAATTTAAAGGAGACACTTTAGGGATAAATAAATAAAAAACTAAGCATAGATGTACGATATAAAGAGTGCGTAGGGAAAACACTTTATGTCATACATAAATGTTTATTTTCATTTTTTTTATTTTCAACCACTTGACAAAGTATAAAACTTTTTGCTATAGTGCTTACCGTCGATTACATGGTGCCTGTAGTTCAGTGGTAGAATCCCAGATTGTGGATCTGGT
>ERZ842401.3896-NODE-3896-length-18037-cov-4.547436_pt1 | contig 18037 bp, 9 predicted proteins | sample MGYA00521270_ERZ842401 | MGnify/ENA primary metagenome ERZ842401 (study PRJEB31892, sample SAMEA3878208) | bioreactor metagenome | biome: Moose rumen | place: Sweden | collected 2011-10 | study: EMG produced TPA metagenomics assembly of the PRJEB12797 data set...
CTGCTGCTCCATCTGGATCTGCGTGTTGCGCAGGATGTTCTCCTTCTCGGCAAGTTCAGCCTCCGAGTTAAGGATTGAGAGGTCCAGATTGTCGTTGGAAAGTATGAGGATGGGGTCTCCGGCCTTGACGGGGGAGCCTTCTTCGATCAGGATGGTCTGAACTATTCCTCCTTCCTGGGGGGAAAGCTGGATAGTTGTCATCGGCTGGACCCTTCCGCTTATGCGGATGTAGTCATTGAATTCACCCAGAACGGCTGTTCCGACTGAAAATGAATCCGCGTCCACTCTCAGTGTCTTTTCATTCGGACGTGCCACCAGATAGATGATGAATATTGCCAGAGCGGCTCCCAACCAGTAGGGGAGAGCTTTCGCAGTGAATGCCGTCCTTATTCCTTTCTTTTTTTCGATTATCTTGTCCATTGTGCCTGTATGTTACTGGTTTATGTAAGGAGTGCCTCCGTAGTATTTGACCACTGCGCTTTTTATGAGGTACTTGAAAAGTGAGTTCATTTCATCGGCCTTGGCTTTGAGGTAACTGTTGTTCGCAGTCTGGAACTCGAGAGGTGAAATGAGACCCTGCTCAAGTTTCTTGAGGTTGAGGTTGTAGGCCTCTTCCTGGACCTCGGACCTTTTTGATGCCTGGCGGTAAGCAGCACCCGTTCCGTCACGGTCCTGTATCGCACGCCTAACTTCGCCCTGTATGTCCCGCAGTTTCTGGTCATATTCGGCGGAAGCCTTCTTGAGGGCATTCCTTTTAGAGGATATCCTGGACTGCCTTTGGAGTCTTCCCCAGATGGGGACCGAGAGGGCAAGTTCTACGTATTCTCCGGCATTGTTGCGGAACTGGTCATTGAAGGGGGTTGCCGTGGCACCTTGGTAGGTGTAGTAGCTGGTATTCCACCCGGCATAAAGCGACAGGGTGGGAAGGAGCTGCCACTTTGTGGTGGAGAGTTCCATTCTTGCCTTATCGACACTAAGGGAAGCTATCTTTACTTCAGGGTCGTTGCTCTCGGCATAGGAGAGGATCTGCTCTTCTGTTGAAATCTCCTGCTCCCATTCAGGGAGGGAAGTGTCGATGAAAAGGTCTTTGTCAATGGGCCAGAACATCAGGTCCGAAAGGGCTGTCTTCTGCTCGCAGTACATGTTCCAGGTGGAAGTGAGGTCATATTCCCTGTCGGCGAGGTCAGCCTCCATCTGTACGACGTCCGCATGTCCTTTCTGTCCCAGTTCTTCCTGTCTTCTCGCCTTTTTGAGGGCCGTTTCGGCGGTCTGTACCTGCTCCTCGTAGATGTCGTGGAGTCGGCTGTAGTAGACTACGTTGTAGTATGCTTCCATCACGGCAAGGCAGATGTCGGCTTCGGCCTGGAGTTCTTGGGATTCACTGATGGAGAGTCCCGTATTCGAAATCCTTATGTTGTTGACTGCGCTGAACCCGTTGAACAGGTCAATGCCTGCGCTTACTCCGTAACTGTTATGGAAAGAAGTCGTGTTGAAGTAGGTGTTCGTCTGAGGGTCGATGCTTCTTCCGAAATTGTAGTAAGCGTAGGTGCTGGCAGAGATGTTCGGGGTGAACGCTGACAGGATGGCATCCCTTTTTGCGATTCTGGCGTCTCCTTTTTCGGCTTCACGTATGCGCATCTTGGTCGAATTGGATACGGCATACTCCATACAGTCCCTAAGGGTCATGACTTCCGGCTCGGGGGCTTGTCCCAAAAGGGAGAGCCCCGTCACCGACACACACAAAACTGTAATGAACGTTTTCTTTATCATGATTGTAATCTTCTTTTCAGTTTACGGTATAATGGCAGCATTACCTGTGCCAAAAGACTTAATTATTTGGCGTACAACTATTTGAGTTGATTTTGGGGAGTGTAAAGAGTGTAAAGGCTTTTGGAAAGTGTTTACACTTTGACTTTACACACTAAAAATCTTTTACACCCCCTCATCCTTTTACAGATGTTCGGTACCGAAGGACAGGCCGAATACCACCTCCTCTTCGGGGACGACATCATCGCCAGCGTCCGCCGACTGGGCCTCATCACCTTCCGCATCGCGATGGTCCTCTCCGCGCTCCGTCTGGGTGACACCGGCGAGGAAGTCAGCACCCTCATCTGCGACGATGAAGACTTCAGCTCAGCCATGGCTATCTCCAAAGTCCTCATCCGCCACACCGTCCGCGTCTATCGCGAACTCTCCAGCGCCGACCTCACCAAACCTGCCGCCGAGCGCACCGACCGCCAGCAGCAGTTCCTCCGGAGCCTCCCGCTCACCTTCAGCACCAAGGCCTTCCTGGAGCACGCCTCCCGTCTCGGCATCCCCGGTCCCACCGCCGAACGCTACATCAAGAACTGGTGCCAGATCGGCCTCATCCACAGAATCAAACAAGGCAATTACGAAAAATCTGCACAATGAAAATCCTTCTTGACCCCGGCCACGGGTGCAACACCCCTGGCAAACGCAGCCCCGACGGCCGCTTCCTGGAATACCGCTTCAACCGAGACATCGCCTCAGCGGTAGCAAAACGACTCACCCTCTCCGGTTACGACGCCACCATCCTTGTCACCGAAGAATACGACGTATCCCTCCGCGCCCGCGTCGAGCGCGTCAACACCTGGTGCCGGCAGCTGGGCAAGCGCAACGTCTGCCTGGTCTCCATCCACGCCAACGCAGCCGGCAACGGCTCCCAGTGGATGAACGCCCGAGGCTGGAGCTGCTACACCTCCCGTGGCCGGACCCCCGGTGACAAGCTGGCCACCTGCCTCTACCAGGCAGCCGAACTCCACCTTCCGGGCCACAAGATCCGCAAAGACTACTCCGACGGAGACCCCGACTTTGAGTCCGATTTCACCATCCTTTCCCGAACCCTATGCGCCGCCGCCCTCACAGAGAGCCTCTTTTACGACAACGCTGAAGACCTCCGCTTCCTCGAATCCTCCCTCGGCCGCCAGGCCATCATCAACCTCCACGTCAGGGGAATCATCAACTATGTGTCCGGGAGATGATTTTCTACCGAGCCCTTCCCGATTCTCCGTAAAAATCAGTAAATTTGCCAAACTATGACTTCTACGCCATGAAAGAATTGACGATAAACGACATACAAACCATCATCCACCGCGACGAAAGCCGCTTCCTGGAAGTCAAGAAGACCACCGGCGAGATTGTGGCCGGTATGCAGTCTGGTTGTGCGTTCCTCAACACGGAGGGCGGCTGGCTCTTTTTCGGCATCCATCCCAAGACGTTGAAGATACTCGGCCAGGATGTTGCCGACCAGACACGTCAGGACATAGCCAGGGAAATGCGCAAGTTCACCCCTGCGATTGATCTCGCTGCCCAGTATATCGATGTCCCTGGACGTCCTAATCAGAAGGTTATCGCTATCTGGTTCCCTGCGCCCGTTGGGTTTGCCGCGCCTTACACCTACGACAATAGGCCGTACTACAAAGTCGAGAACACCACGTCCATAATGCCCCGTGAGATGTTCGAGGAGCGCATCCGCCTGAGCAATCCCAAGAAGTTCAGTTGGGAAAAGACGTCCTGCCCGGATGTTGACGTGAGCAGTATCAGCGCCAAGACCCTCGACGACATCATCCTTTCCGGCATCAACAAAGGCCGCATCCCCCGTGAAGCCAGTCGCCTCAAGAACCGCCTGGAAAAGCTTGACCACCTGGGCCTTCGCGCAGCAGACGGCTCCCTGACCAATGGCGCTCTCGTGCTCTGCGGCAAGTCTCCTAACCGGGAATTTACCCAGTGCAAAGTCCGTCTTGCCCGCTTTGAAGGCACCGATATGGACAAGTTCCGCGACCAGGCGGTCTGTTACGGCAACCTTTTCGAGCAGTACGATGCCATCATAGCCTTCTGCCAGAAGCATATGTTTTTGGCGGGGAATATGGATCAGATCGAGCGCATCGACACGCTGACCGTCCCCATCAAGGCCATCCGGGAAGCCACCCTGAACCTTCTGGTCCATCGTACGTGGTGGTCTGGCGCCAGGACTCCGAGTGTCGCCATCTACGATGACCGCATTGAATTCATGAATCCCGGCAGTTTCCCTCCAGGAACCACCGCTGAGGATTTCCGCAAACGTCCGCACTCAGAACCCATCAATGAGGTCATATCGAGCGTTTTTTTCAAGAGCGGACTGATGGAAGCCTGGGGCCGCGGCATACCGGATATCTTCAATGAATGCAAGGCCGCAGGCCTTCCTGCGCCCGAATTTGAGAGTATTCCCAACTTCGTTTGCCTGACTATTCGCTTCAAGAATCCGCTGATACCATATCTCACCGGTGATGGCGAAAATGATAGGTTAAATGATAAGTTAAATGATAGGATAAATGATGAGTTAAACCCGTCAGTGCGTTCCACCTATCTGATTATTAAGGAGAATCCCGGTATTCAGCGGAAAGAGTTGTCCGAGAAGACTGGCAAGAGCATCCCGACCATAGACCGCCATTTGGCTGAACTTCAAGAGAAAGGATTCATCGTGCACGAAGGCTCACGGAAAACCGGCGGTTACCGTGCAAAATAGCAGTTTCCATCATTCCCTCACTTCCATCAGTTCCATCAACTGATGGAAGTTATTTTTTGTCCGGACTATCAAGAAAAAACCATGCTTGGTACGCGATATTTATATTTACTTATGGTTATTTCGGCATAAATCATTAAATTTGCGTTTACAGCAAATAAATATTCCTGATGAATCAAGACATTAATCGGCTTAAGGTCGTCCTTGCCGAAAAAAAGCGTACCAACAAGTGGCTCGCCGAGCAGCTTGGTAAAGATCCGGCTACAGTATCAAAATGGTGCACCAATAAGGCCCAGCCCAATCTGGAAACACTCATTCAGATTGCCGCCTGCCTGGAAGTGGATGTCAAAGACCTCCTTCGTTCAACCATCTAATCACTTGGACTATGGACATCTTGAACCTCTACGAACAACTGAAGAGCAGCTACAAGGATTATCTGGAGAGCTTTGTCTCCATCAAAGACAAGCGTATTGAAGAGCGTGTGCACGAAGCCATTGCCAAAGAAACTCTTTGGCCGGATGCGCTTATCCAGTTCAATCCAAATTACGAGAAAGGGAAAACCATAGCCCAGATGATTGACGATGGCCTGCCAATCGATCCGGGGCTTTCATTCTTCTTCGAGAACAGTTTCTACAAACATCAGCAAGAAGCCGTCGAACTGGGCTGCCGCGACAAAGAATTCATCGTTACCTCCGGTACTGGATCCGGCAAGTCGCGCACCTTTATGGCCACCATTTTCAACTTTATTCTCAGGAATCCTGCCAGGTACACAAACAAAACGGTTGCCATCATCGTTTACCCGATGAACGCCCTCATCAACTCCCAGTGGGAGGAACTGAACAAATACAAGCAGGCCTATGAAGAAAAAACCGGAGGCAAACCTTGTCCGTTTACCTTCGACAAATACACAGGCCAAGAGGATGATGTAGCCCGAGCCCGCATCCAGCAGACACCGCCAAACATCATCCTGACCAACTACATGATGCTGGAACTCCTGATGACCAGGGCCGGACGTGAAGAAGGTCTTCGCAGCTGCTTCCTTTCCAACCTGCATTTCCTGGTTTTCGACGAATTGCACACATACCGTGGAATGCAGGGCAGCGACGTTTCGTTCCTGATTAGGCGCATCAAATCCCAAGCGGCCGGCAAGATACTGTGCTTCGGTACTTCCGCAACAATGGTCTCTGATGAAAGCCTGTCCCGTCATCAGCAACGCCAGAAAGTTGCCGAAGTGGCATCCTGCATTTTCGGAAGCAAGTTCTCACCCGAACAGGTTATAGATGAGACGCTGGCTGTGGGCCTGGAAGGCAATTACACCACATCTCAATTAACTGCTGCCGCTCGTACAAGAGTGTCAGATGCAATTACCTTCGACCAACTTAAACATCTGCCAACTGTCCTATGGCTAGAAAAGGAAATTGCGCTTGACTATGACACCCTTGAGGGTAAATATCACCGCGGTAATCCCGTTTCGATTGCCAAGATCGCTAAAAAACTTTCCCTCTCAACCGATGTCCCGGAAGAGACATGTCTTGGCCATATTATGCGCATCCTCAACCTCTGTAATAAGTTCAACGTCGAGGAAGGTACCAACCTTCTCCCATACAAGATTCATCAGTTCATTCCGCAGACCGGCAACGTTTACACGACCCTGGGGACGCCGGAAAGCAGAAGGATTACCGTTGAGGAAAAACTCTATTGCGAGGAGCTTTCAACAGGCGAAAGCAAAGTAATGTATTACCCCGTCGTATTCAGCCGTTTAAGCGGTCACGAATTTTATGTGGTCCGGCTGGATGCCGAAAACTCCAAGATTCTTCCCCGAAACTTCGATGGCCGCCTTCTTACCGAAGACGAATCCAACCAGAACGACGGCTACATCTTGATTCCGCACGCTGGCGAATCGCTCGATGACTATAAAGTCACGGCAGATTCAGAAGACATCCCCGAAGAATGGACAACCGTCTCACGTGGAATCCGTATAGTAAAAGGGCCTCATCAGGGCAAACTTCCCAGCAGTATCTATTTCTCTTTGGACGGATACTACACCGAGACGGAACCGCTTCCCGGGAGCGGCTTGATGGAGGGGCTGTTCATAGCAGCACCTATGGCCTTCGACCCCTCCTCTCGAGCTGTTTATAAAGGTAAGCAGTCAGAGTGGTCCAAACTCGCCAAGATTGGCGGTGAAGGTAGGAGCACGGCAACTACCGTCCTCTCTTATGAGAACATCATGCGGATGGCCGAGGCTGGTGTTGAGCAGAAAGACCGCAAAGTGATGACTTTTGTCGATGCTCGCCAGGACGCTGCCCTTCAGTCTGGCCACTTCAACGATTTCATCCGCATCGGAAAGATTCGCTCCGCAATTTGGAAGGCCATCAAGGAGGCCTCTGAACCGGTCGATAGGAATAATATCTCCCGCTTGGTATTCCAGCACCTCAACCTGCGTTTTGACGAATACTCCTCGAATGCAGGACTCTCCGGCCGGAGGGCAGAAGACGTCAAGGACCTGATGGTGAAATATCTGTCCACCATCATCTATGATGATCTTGCCGGCAATTGGAGTGTCATAATGCCGAACCTGGAGGACTGTGCTCTCCTCGACATTTCGTACAAGTACCTTCACGATGAAATATTTGGAGAGAACGGCTCTGAGCGTCTCTACGACATTGACCAGTTGGCCGGGTTGTCTGACGAACAAAAGGAGGAATTCCTCATCCAGATATTCGATTTCTTCCGTCACAAGCTTTGCATCCGCACGCCGGAAAGGACGGAACGTGCTGTAAAAGATACGGCCGACGAAGTAAGGCGCACGCTGAAAAGTCCTTGGACCCTCGACGAGAACGACAGCATCGATCCTGCTCACGCCCTCTTCCTCGTGAAACCGCAGCGCCGCAATCTCTATAACCTTGAAAGTGGAGGTTACACCAGCAAGCTGGCCACCTTCGTGAAGGATTATTTGGCCAGAAATGCCGGCATCGTATTCAGTGCCAGGGATGAGTATGTTGAGTATATGGAGGGCCTCTTCGGCAGTCTTCAGAATTACATTCATCAAGAAAATGGACTCTATCAGCTTGATTTTGACTCCATTTTGTGGCAGCTGGGTGACGGCGAGCATACTCGTCGCGACCAAATCCGCATCCGCACGCTCAGCACCGATGACAGACTCATCACCAAACCCAACAAATATTTCCAGGCCTTCTATATGAATATCCCTGCAGGGACGGTTACGCTTGAAGCCAAGGACCACACCGGGCAGGTCGCCAAGGATGAGCGTGAACTCCGCGAAAAACAGTTCCGGGAAGGAGAGTTCCCCATCCTGTACTGCTCCCCGACAATGGAGTTGGGTATCGACATCAAGGACCTGTCTGTAGTGGGTATGAGAAATGTCCCTCCGACACCGGCCAATTATACTCAACGCGCAGGTCGTGCAGGCCGAAGCGGCCAGGCTGCTTTAATCTACACCTACTGCCGGCCTCGGAATTCTCACGAGAACTACTATCTGCATAATCCCCAAAAGATGGTTAAGGGCGATGTGAAAGCCCCGAAAATGGAACTCGTGAACGAAGACCTTTTCCGTACACACCTGCATTCCACCATCCTGTCGCTTTGCCCGATTCCGCAGCTGTCCGATGGTATTTCTGCCCTTGTGGATTACTCTGACATCAATCATATTGTTTTGCTGGATACCGTCAGAATCCATCTCCAGCTCTCTCCGGAATTAAAGGAGCAGATCAAGGCCGTATTCTCCAAAATTATCGCCGACACATTCCTGCAGGACAGAATCCTTCAGGAGCGTCCCAGCTGGTTCTCTGATGCCTGGATGGACAAGGTCATCAATGCCTATGAACACGATTTTGACAAGGCTCTGGACCGTTGGCGTGCACTTTATAAGAGGGCTCAGACCCAAATCGAAGAGGCTACCACAATCATAGACAATCGCATCTATGGAGAGAACTCCCAGGAAAAGAAAGACGCCCACACAAAGTTGCGCAGAGGCGAGAACCTTCGTGACTTGCTGTTAGGGGCCAATCAGGATCGCAACAAAGAAGAAAACGAATTCTACCCTTATCGTTATCTGGCCAGCGAAGGTTTCCTCCCCGGATACAACTTCACCAAGCTCCCTCTCAGGGCAATGCTCCAGTACCGTAATGATGACGTAGAATATTTGAGCCGTCCCCGAGCCTTGGCGCTTTCAGAGTTCGGCCCCCAGAACATCATTTACAACAGTGGTGGCAAATTCCGTGTCTCCCGGATGATGATACAGACAGACCCGATAGACCATCGGTTCTTTATCAATCCCAAGACCGGCGTTATCTACAAAGATCAGGAGAATGCTGTTCACCATACCGACATTATCACGGGAGAATCTCTCGATGGGGTCGCCCAGCTCATTCCCGGTCACTGCATTGAAGCCCAGGATATGATTGCTTCGGAAACCGAGAAGATTACCTGTCGCGAAGAGGAGCGTAACCGTAAATACTACGTAACCAAATCGTTCTTCTCCTCTGATGATCCTCGTGCTATCCGCAAATGTGAACTCCTCTCCGAGGACCAGCATTTGGCAAATATCAGCCACATACCAGCCTGTCGCATCACGTACATACTGGAATCCAGCAATGACGATAACGGCAACGGTTTCGCGCTGGATACCAAGACCGGCGACTGGGTCAGTGGCGACCGCCTGAGAAGTATTCAGCAGGAAGCTGAATCCCATCCCGAGCAAGCCGGTCGCATCAAATTCGTGAAGCTCTTCACGGAAATAACGGCCAACGCCATCTATATTCAGCCGATGGAGGCCCTGCTGCTGCGGGACAAAGACGCTGTCAGAACCTTCCTCTACGCCTTCAAGCAGGCAATTGAAGATGTGTTCCAGATTGAAAGCAGCGAGCTCGGTGCCGATGTGATGGGCGAAGTCAGCATTCCCAATATTCTGATCTACGAGAATGCACAAGGCTCGCTGGGCGTGCTCTCACGTCTGGTTGAGGAGCCGGAATCCTACCGTGCAGTTGTCAGTCGCGCTTATGAAATCTGTTATGACACTTTGGAGGAACTTTCTCCCGAAGATGTTGACAGCCTTACTCCTGCCGACTATACCAACCTCCTCAACTACTACAACCAACCGTTCCATCCTGTAATTGATATCCGTAAGATATACAATGCCCTGCGTATCATGATGGCGGCGAAGGTTGAAGTGCGTAGCGCCGGACAGACACTCTCTTATGACGAGCTTTACGAGCGATTAGAGGCAGAAAGGGACCACAACAGTTCCACAGAATATAAATTCCTGAAATACCTCCACGATCATCGGCTCCGTCTCCCCGACAAAGCCCAACCGATGTTCCCCGGAGAATACTACGTGCAGCCGGACTTCCAATACGGCGACCGTATCGTGGTCTTCTGCGACGGAACTCCGCACGACCTTCCAGAAGTTCAGGAAGATGACAGAAACAAACGCGAAGTGCTCCGCAATGCGGGCTACATCGTACTGGCATGGCATTACGCTACTCCGCTGGAGCAATTCATCAGCGAAAATACAGACATATTCACACCGGTAAACTAAATCAATATGGAATACAAGACCGGAACACTGGTAGAGTTTAGAGCACGTCCTTGGGTTGTCCAGCAATCCAACGATGAGAACCTCTTGATTATAAAGCCTCTTGGAGGGACAGACGCCGAAACGGTAGGTATCTATCTGCCACTCTATGGAGACCAGTTGACCATCAAATCTTATAATTTCAGCAAGCCCTCAGCCGAAGACCTCTCTCGTGGATATCAGTCCGCTGCACGTACTCTTTACGATGCTTGCCGTCTGTCTTTTCGCGACATCGCCGGACCCTTCCAGTGCCTTGGCCGGCTCTCTTTTGAGCCGCGACCTTACCAACTGGTTCCGCTGATTCTGGCACTCAAGCAGGAAAAGATTCGCCTGCTTATTTCGGATGACGTGGGTATCGGCAAAACACTTGAATCCCTGCTTATTGCAAAGGAACTCTTGGACCGTCACGAGATCAGCCGGTTCGCCGTTGTTTGCCTGCCGCATCTTTGCGAGCAGTGGCAAAATGAAATTAAGGATAAGTTTGGACTGGATGCGGAAATCATCCGTTCCTCGACCGTCAGCCGACTGGAGAAGAAACTCCGCGCCGACCAGAACATCTTCCGCGACATTCCGTTCCAGGTTATTTCCGTGGATTATATCAAGCAAAAGGAGCGTATCGGAATATTCCTGGAGCACTGCCCGGACTTTATAATTGTCGATGAAGCCCACACTTGCGCTCGCCCCAAGGGAGCCAATATGTCCCAGCAGCAGCGCTACAACTTGCTTCACCGGCTATCTCAAAAGGAAGGTCAGCAGCTTGTACTTCTCACCGCGACGCCCCATAGCGGCCAGAACGAAGAATTCCAGTCCCTCCTAGGCCTGCTGAAGCCTGAATTCGAGCGGTATGACCTGGACACGGCCAAACAGCGCGAAGAATTGTCCCACTATTTCATCCAGCGAAGACGTGCCGACATCAGCCAGTATCTGGGTGGGGAAATCGTCTTCCCTCAGCGCCTCCAGTTGGATGACAACGAAGACTATTCTTTCGCCCCCGAATACCGCAGGCTCCTCAACGACCTCATCGATTACATCAAGGAAGGAATTCAGTCCGTCAAAGAGGCGGAGAAACGCAAGCAGCGCTACGTCTATTGGGACCTTTTGGCATTGATGCGTGGCGTGATGTCAAGTCCGGATGCAGGTATCAGCATGCTGCAGAACAAAATTGCCAAGAACGAAGACGATTCTTCATCCTCAGAAGGCACTGACAACCCGGAAAACGTGTACATTTTCAACGATACCTTGAAGGATATGCTCAATGCCGATGATATCGTTCCTGAAGCCTACGAAACAGCGACCCGCTCCGACAAAACCCGCTTCAAGGAATTCATCGCCAGCCTGCAGCACATCAAAGACACCGGTGCCGACAACAAGGTGAAAAAGGCGCTGGAAATAGTGTCGTTCGCCCTGGATAACAACAAGAGCCCGATAGTCTTCTGCCAGTACATCCAGACGGCAGAATACGTGGGTAATTACATCGCGGAGCATCTTGCGGCCAATCGCAAGACAAAAGATGTCGTGGTAGGTACTATCACCAGCCGTCTCTCCGACGAAGAGCGAAAAATGCGTATCGATGAATTGGCCACGCATAATCGCCACGTTCTGGTGTGCACGGACTGTCTCAGTGAAGGCGTCAACCTCCAGCAGGGTTTCGATGCCATCATCCATTACGACCTCCCTTGGAATCCCAACCGTGTGGAACAGCGTAACGGCCGTATCGACCGCTTTGGCCAGACCTCCGAGACTGTGATGATTTCCACAATGTACGCAGAGAACAACCCCGTGGACAACATCGTCCTCAATGTTCTCTATAAAAAACAGGACGAAATCAAAAAGAAGTTGGGCGTCTATCTCCCCATTGCCGACAATGACGCATCGCTGATGGAAAGCATTATGGAGCGGATTATGACGATTAATGCTCCGACCCAGACCGATTTTATGCAATTGTCTCTCTTCGACACAGAGGATTTCTTTGTGGAAGAACAAAAAGAACGGGAACTCCAGCTCAAGCGCATTGAAGAAAACGAACGCCTCTCTCATACCTATTTCGCACATAATACCAAACAGATGGATCCTTCACGCCTTACGGCCACGCTGGAAGAGGCCAAGGCCGTCGTCGGAAGTGTGAAGGACACGGAGAACTTTGTCATCAGCGAACTCCGCGATGCCGGAGTCAACATCAAGAGCGACGGGAATATGTGCTACCACTTTAACCAGCTGGAACTCCCACCCAATCTGCGGCACTATTTCCCGGTGATTGGCTCCTCCAGTATTGTAAAGATATCCTTTGCTTCTCCTACGCCCAAAGGCTATATGTACATAGGGCGTAACCACGTTTTTGTAGAGGACCTATCCAGGGCCGTTGTTAATGACACCATTAACGGAGGCAATCTGGCCGCATCCCGTGCGATGGTGATGCAGACGGCTGATGTCCCCGTTAAAATCACGGTCCTCCTTATGCGGGTCAGAAGCGTGATTCGGGATAAAAAGGAAACATCCCGGGAATTGGTCGGAGAAGAAATGATTTTCTTCGGATATAGAGGCGATATCAACAAACACGACTTCCTCACCCAGGACGAGAGCAAGGTCCTCTTCCTGGCAGCCCAAGCCTCCGGCAATATCGATTCGCTCAGCCAGAAGACGATTTTCAGAGCCGAATTGCAATGGGCACAGGACGAAGCCGGACTTCGCAAGCATACTGATGAAGTTGCCATGGAACGCGCCAGCCATCTGGTCGAAGCCTTCACCCAGTACCGAACGTACCTCAATGCAGCAGAATACCAGGTCGTAGAACCAGTACTGCCGATGGATATGATTGCTGCCTACATCTTCCTCCCTAAAGCATAATCACGATGGACTATACAAGTATTCACGTTTACGGACATCTCCTCTCCGACGACATCCTGAATGCCGTTGAGAAGGACACCACCCTTGCAGGAAACAGGGAACAGGACTTCGGGATAGACTCCCGCGTCTCCCAGGCCATTGACTATGCTTGGAGCAGCTTGCGTAACGACTGGCGTTTCTTCAAGGAGCGCTCACTTATCAATGATCCTTATGGTACCCGCCGTTCCCGTGACCTGATGGAACGTCTGCTCTCCAGCTTTGGTTACAAACTCAGCCGTCAGACTTCCTTCATCAACATTAACGGCAAGGGACACGACATTACCTATCTCTGCGAGTCCTTGGGGAATCTGCCGATTATCGTAGTGGGTGACAAAACAGGTGACGCCGCTATCGACACCTTGGACAAATGCTCCCTGGACTTCCGCGCCAAAGGCGACCGCCAGCGCAAGTCCCCGCACGCCACAATGCTGGAGTACCTCAACAACACGGAGAATGTCTATGGTATCGTGGCCAATGGCCAGACCCTTCGCCTGCTTAGGAACACCGGCCAACTGGTCAAACTGACCTACATCGAATTCGACCTTCGCCGGATGCTGGAAGAGGACAAATACACCGAGTTCTGCCTTCTGTTCCGCCTGTTGCATGCGTCGCGTTTCCGCGTGAGTGGAGATGAAGCCTGCATCTTCGAGAACTGGTTCAATATGAGTATCGCCAGCGGCAATCGTATTCGCGACGGACTTTCCGATGCGGTTAAAAAGACGATGGAAATCATTGGTCAGGCCGCTATCCGTGGGAATGGCCCTGGTAATGATGCATTGCGCCAGGCCTACCTCAATCACGCCTTGACGGCTCGCCAGTACAACAAGGAGCTGATTCATTTCATCTACAGGCTTCTCTTCCTTTTCATCATAGAAGAGCGCAACCTGGTCTACCAGATTCCGGACGCTTCCCATCCGGACTATGACCGTCTGTGCAAATTACAGGATATCTACAAGAAATATTACGCCGCTTCCCGCTTTCGGGGCCAATCAGAACTGATTTACCTCCAGGACCGAAGATATAATGACCTATGGCAGAGCCTGATGGACACCTTCCGCCTCTTCGAATCTTCCGGGTTTGGAGACAAACTGGGAATCAAGCCCCTTGGTGGTCTTCTGTTTGACGATGACACCCTTCACTATCTGAAAGATTGCACCATTGACAACGAGCAGTTCCTGAAGGCTTTCCGAACGCTTCACGAATTTACGGACGAGAAAGGCAATCGGGTCAAAATCAACTATTCCTCTCTCGACGTAGAGGAATTCGGCTCTGTTTATGAAGGCATTCTTGAGATGCAGCCCATTCTGAAGCCGGCCGCCGACACGGTATCCTGGGACTTCGGCTATGTGGGCGGCCTGGACCGAAAGAGCACCAGCAGCTACTATACCAGGCCGGACCTCGTGCAGAGCTTGATCCGTACTACGTTGGAACCTGTAATCAAAGAAAAGATTGCCCAGTATCAGACCAAGGAGGAACAGGTAAAAGCCCTGCTTGCAATGAAAGTCTGCGATGCCGCTTCCGGATCGGGCCATATTGCGCTGGCAATGGCCCGTACCATAGCCTGGTATGTCTGCACCATCCGCACCGGCGAAGACAACCCGGCATCTCTTGATTACCGCGAAGCACTCCGGGAGGTTATCCAGAAATGCGTCTATGCCGTGGACTTCAACCCGGATGCCGTAGAACTCTGCAAAGTGGTTCTTTGGATTGAAGGCTATTGCGCTGGAATGCCGCTTTCCTTCCTGGATCACCATATCCGCTGCGGTAACTCCGTTGTCGGTGTCACCGACTTGGATGTCCTGCTGAAAGGCGTGCCGAAAGAAGCATTTGCGGCTGAAGACAACGACACGCTCCGGCAGATTAAGGCCCTGAACAATGCCGCCTTGGCTGACATCAAGGTTATGGAAGCTGATTCCCAGTTGTCCGGTATTGGCGGCAATCTGTTCAGCTCGGAGCCAATGATAACAAGGATTGATTCTGAGCAGATTAGCCTCGCATCCAAAGTCAAAGAGATTTCCGCTCTTCCGGAAAACACGCTCCTGCAGGAACTCACCAAACAGAGGCGCTGGGAAGACCTGATGCAGTCTCCGCGTGTAGAATGTCTGCGCCGATCTTGCGATATCTACTCGTACTCATTCTACAAACAATTCACGGAAGAAGACCTACATGCCGAAGATCAATTTACGGCTCCGGCCTCCATTCCATACACCCGCACGGTGTACCGGGCTCTGGAAGAAATCAAACATTTGGATGAGAAGGATTCCACATTCAAGCCCTTGGATCAGAACTTCAAGAACGAGGCATTGGTTGCAGCCAGGCGCTACCGCTTCTTCCACTGGTGTATCGAGTTTCCGGAAGTCTTTGCCAATGATGGCGGCTTCGATGTGATGTGCGGCAACCCGCCGTGGGATAAGATTAAAGTGGAAGACAAGAAATGGTTCGAAAGCCACGGACGTTCCGACATCGTCAATGCCGGTACCGCCGCCCAGCGGAAGAGAGCCATTCAAGAACTTCCGCATACAGATCCGGAACTCTATGCGGAATACCAGCAGGCCCTTCAGGATGCCGAATCAATGAGCCGTTTTGTCCGGTTCGGTGGACGCTTTGAGCTTACGGCTACGGGTGATATTGACCTCTATCCGTTATTTGCGGAGCTCTGTCTTACCTTCTCCAAAGAAGCCTGGGGACTCGTCCTGCCTACAGGAATAGCAGTCAACGATACTAACAAGGCCTTCTTCTCAAAGCTGATAGATGAGAACCGACTAGTTTCTCTATATGATTTCGAAAACCGTGAGGCGCTGTTTGACATTCACAGAATGTTCAAATTCTGTCTCCTGACGGCAGGAAAGAAACAAGAAACCCCTAGAAATGTGAGTGGTGGATTCTATCTCACCAGACTTGATCATCTGCTTGACCCTAACAGGATTTATACCCTCAAAACCAGCGACTTCGCGCTGCTGAACCCCAACACGAAGACTTGCCCGATATTCCGCACATCGAGGGATGCAACTCTTACGGCCAAGATATATCATAATTCCTCCATTCTCTGGAATGAGAAGACAAACAATAATCCCTGGAATGTCAGATTCTCAAGAAACTTTGACATGTCCAATGACTCAAGTTTCTTCCGGACATATGACCAACTTACCGAACAGGGTGCCATCTTGCACGGGAATCGCTTTTACACTCAGGAAGGTATAGTTTATGTCCCTCTATATGAGGGCAAAATGATATGGCACTACAACCATCACTATGGCACATGGCCGACTGGCGGGGAACGCCCCAACGCCATAGATTCTCCATCTCCGGGATGTCTTTCAGATTCTTCTGACAACATAATGCCGTGGTACTGGGTCCCTCTCACGGAGGTAGAAAACCGGAAAGTGAAAACAAACAATGACGGTTACGTGCTTTGGGAATGGACACATTCCTGGTTGCTGGGATATAGAGGGATTTGCCGTAGTGTCGACATCAGGACCTTCATTATATCCCTCATGCCTGCCGAATCAGGTGTTGGCAACAGCACCACTCTGCTGTATGCAGATGGTGCTGTGGCCAACACCTTGGCGCTGGCAACAGCATCTTCCTTGCCGTTCGATTATGTGGTGAGGCAGAAGGTGGGTGGCATCAATATGAGTTCCTTCTTTGTCAAACAATTCCCGGTTATTCCTTTCGACCAAATCCCCGTGGACCTCCAATGGGAGATTACCCGTCGCGTGGCAGAGCTTACATACTTCAACCACGACCTCGATGGCTGGGCTCAGGAGCTCTACGACGAACTGACCCCCGTTCAGCAGCAGGAACTTCCGCAACTCAGAGAAAAGGAGCCCTTTATATTCAACCCCGACCGCCGCGCCGTCCTCCAGGCAGAACTCGACGCCATCATCGGCCACCTCTACGGTCTCAACACCGAAGATATGCGCTACATCCTCGACCCCGAAGACGTCTGCGGCCCCGGCTGCATCAACGAAACCTTCCGCGTCCTCAAAGACAACGAACTCCGCCAATACGGCGAATACCGCACCAAACGCCTCGTCCTTGACGCCTGGCACAGATTCGGCTTCAACAAATAACATTAACACAGGTTATGAAGTGCATAAGAACGAGCCTGGCTTTCTATTGATAATGAGTGCTTTTAGAATATAATAGATGCTATATCTTGGTATTTGTTTGACGCTTATTGCTACAACCGTTATCGATTTTCGAATATCTAATCAACAATATGACAGACTACGTGACAATGCCGGATGGTTCTAAGGCCAAAATAGTGGTGGCTTACTCAATGACTGAATACACCGATCTGTATAATGCCGTTATAGGGCTCCTGAAGAAAGATGGCTCTTTGGAGGCGCTTGAGAATCTTCTTGCAAATGAACAAAAATTGCCCGCGTTTGTACACGATTATATGCGGGCCAAGTTCCACGTTTCACATGATGATTACGCGGCAGCTTTGCCATTCATTGAGAAATCTCTGGAGCGGTTAGAGTCACAGGACATTTCTCCAGCCATTATTGTTCCGCAGGATCACTTGATAATGCGGGATGTATATGGTATGGCAGGAGAGGTGTTTGCCAATTGTGGGAAAGTGAAAGAAGCAAAAAGGGCCTATGAGGATTATCAACTCGTCATCTGTCGCATTCACTCTGATGATTCATACGAAGATAGTCTCCTGACTTTCCGAAACTATAGCGTTTTTACACTACAGGATTTGATTAATGGGACATTGACCGTATGCCGCCCTACAAAGTTGAACGATCCTTACGATACGCTGCTACTGAAATGGGGAGAAATCGTCCGTCAGAATAAATCAAAAAAGCCACACGCAAGTTTTCTGTGCGATTCCTTTAATGCATACCGGATTCGTTCTTTCTGCAAGTTGAAAGACAAAAACGGTAGGTCTGCCGTCACGAATGTATTGATGTGGTCACATTACGCCGATGAACACAGGGGCTTTTGTATCGAATATAATCTGAGTTTTGCAGACTTTTGTACTAATAAATCGTAAAAACCTTAAAATAAGCCTGTAACGATTTGGATTT
>ERZ842401.3898-NODE-3898-length-18023-cov-4.796472_pt1 | contig 18023 bp, 11 predicted proteins | sample MGYA00521270_ERZ842401 | MGnify/ENA primary metagenome ERZ842401 (study PRJEB31892, sample SAMEA3878208) | bioreactor metagenome | biome: Moose rumen | place: Sweden | collected 2011-10 | study: EMG produced TPA metagenomics assembly of the PRJEB12797 data set...
TCCATTATACATAATCAGACATCAATCGGACATCGCGTTCTATTTGACGTGCGAGGCGAGGCGCATCATGGCCTTGCGCTTATACTCGCTCACACTCATTCCCTCAACCTCGGCAAACTTCCGATAGAAATAACTGCGGTCGCCAAAACCCGCATCATGCGCCACCTCAAGGATCGGACGGGTTGGATCGCTGTCAAGCAACCGGCAGGCGTGATTCAAACGCAAACGAATGCGCCACCTCACAAAGTCCTCTCCCACCACCTCGCTGAAGTACTCGTTCAGCTTCCTGATGGTGGTGCCTAGCTCGGCCGCCACATCCTTCACGGCTACGTCGCTGCGCAGATAACGCTGCTCCGCCACCCACTCCTGTAACGACGCGCTCAACGATACCCACTTCACCGGAGTATCGGCAAGCGACTTCACAGCCGGCTCGTCGGCCGGAACGGCCACGGCACCGACAGCCTCTACAGCCGCCTCTGGCTCGCCCGCGGGCTCGACGGCGCGCATCACGGTCAACACATACTGACCATAGTTGATAAAGCTCACCGTCAGGTAGATATAAAACGCGGTATAAATCACAATAAACACACTGTCGAGCAACCGCACTCCGCTCAACGACAGGAACACCAGGCACCCCACAGCAAGCGACGTGTAGAACGTATGGCTGATCCAACGCAACTGACGATTTAAATCCTCCTCCTGATAATATGCGTACATCTCGGCCTTGAAACGCCTATGGCAGACCACAAAAGCCACGTGTAGTAACTCAACTGACACACATACAGCAACGAACACAGAGCCAACACATAACGGAATTGAACATACTCCAACTGACGCTGGCACAATATCAAAACGGCTCCGATAAGCGTTATCACGGCAAAATGCAGGCGCAAACGAGGACGACTCGCGTCGCGAGGACTGATAAACAACACTAACGACGCTGTGAAACACAATGCCTGATACGACCCCACCACAAGAGCGATGCACGACGTCAACTCATCGTCGCTCGTCTTCGGTATCAGCACCTCGGCAACCTTCAGCACGCCAAGCACCACAAACGCTATGCTCAGATACACCCGGGCCAAACGATAATGGCGGGTGCTCGCCTGCGCCGAAATTCGAACACCGGCTATCACAAGTCCTAACGACCCGACTATCAAAGCCGAGCCTATATTCAGTATATTATACACCGTCGATGTCATCTGTCTTATGTTTCTTCCGGCAAACTCTCGTTATTTCTCTTGATTTTACGCCGCAAATTTAACAAATTTTCCCGTCACACAACCCTTACACAAAAAATATTCAAAAAAAATGTGAAAAAATTTGGCCAATCAAGCATAATGTTGTAACTTTGCAGTCGCAAATAAGAATTTTTGCGCTTACACGGTGCGTTAGTTCAGTTGGTTAGAATGCCTGCCTGTCACGCAGGAGGTCGCTGGTTCGAGTCCTGTACGCACCGCTCAACAAAGGTTAGGCCCCACTCACGGAGCTTAACCTTCTCTTATTATACAACCGACACAAGTGGACAAGTGTCCCGGATAACGAGCAACGAGCAATGGAGTACGATAAGATAATAATTGGTATTGACCCCGGCACTAATGTGATGGGATACGGCATCTTGGGCATCAAAGGCAAAACTCCGGCGCTCATCGCAATGGGTGTGCTCAAGCTCGACAAGATGGACGACCATTATATGCGACTGCATCGCATCTACGAGCGTGTGCTTTCGCTCGTAACTCAATATCTGCCCGACGAGATGGCAATCGAGGCTCCGTTCTATGGCAAAAACGTGCAATCGATGCTGAAGCTCGGGCGCGCTCAAGGCGTGGCCATGGCCGCCGCTTTGGCACGGCAGGTGCCCATCCACGAGTATGAGCCGAGAAAAATCAAGATGGCGATCACAGGCAATGGAGGCTCAAGCAAGCAGCAGGTGGCCGCGATGCTGCAGCGCATACTCAACATCGCGCCGAGCGAGATGCCCGAATTCCTCGACGCCACCGACGCCCTCGCCGCAGCGCTCTGCCACCACTACGAGAGCGGCAAACCGGCCTTCGCCAGGGGCACAACCTCATGGAAGGCGTTCATAGCGCAGCATCCGGCACGCGTGGTCGACAGCGAACGCCATAAAAAATCTTGATTTTTTGCCTGTTTTCGCATTATTTGCTAATTTTGCACGATTTTAAGCAGAAAATATTTAAAAACAGTCTTTTCAAATGTCAGTAGAAATAAGACAGATAGCGCCCGGCAAACGGGAATTGTTGCCTTTTGTGCATTTCCCCATCGACGCGCTGTATAGCGACAACCCATACTACGTGCCGGCTCTCGTCACCGACGAGGTGGACACGCTACGCCCCGACCGCAACCCGGCTTTTGAATTCTGCGACAGCGTATATTTCATGGCCTACGTCGACGGCAAGCCCGTCGGACGCATCGCCGGCATCATCAACAAAGTGGTGAACGAACGAAAGGGTATGAAGGAACTCCGCTTCGGCTTTGTCGACTTTATCGACAGCGACGAGGTGGTCGACGCGCTCTTCAAGGCCGTTATCGATTGGGGCAAGAAGCAAGGTTTGACGCGACTCACCGGACCGCTAGGCTTTACCGACATGGATCCCGAGGGATGTCTTGTCGAGGGCTTCGACCAGCTCAGCAACCAGGCCACCATCTACAACCACCCCTACTACTCGAAGCAATTCGAACGTATCGGAATGGTCAAGGATGTCGACTGGGTGGAGATGAAGATTACCGTGCCGCCCGAGGTGCCCGAGAAGATGGCGCGCGTGGCGGCTATCGTGCGCGAACGCTACAACCTGCGCAATATCAAGTTCAAGAGCCGAAAGAAACTCGTCGACCAATACGGCGAGGCCATTTTCAACCTGATCAACGAGGCATACGACAGCCTATTTGGATACTCGCCGCTCTCGCAGGCGCAAATCGACCACTACATAAAAATGTACCTGCCATTTCTACCGCTCGACGACCTCTCGCTGGTGGTAAAAGAGGACGGAACGCTCATCGGCGTGGGCATCGCAATCCCTTCGCTCTCTCGCGCGCTCATCAAGTGCCGCGGACGGCTATTCCCCACAGGCTGGTACCACCTGCTCAAGGCGTTCAAGACCAAGAACGACATCGTCGACCTCATGCTAATCGCCGTCAAGCCGGAGTACCAGAACAAGGGCGTCAACGCAATGTTCTTTGACGACCTCATACCCTACTTCAACAAGTTCGGCTATAAATGGGCCGAAAGCAACCCCGAACTCGAAGAGAACCAGAAGGTGCTGCAGCAGTGGAAGTTCTTCGAACTCGAGCAACACAAGCGCCGCCGCGCATATACTATGGAAATTTAACCCTACAAACGACTTATACAATAATGCAACAGACCATTAAGATTGACAATCGTGCCGCACTCGGCACCATCACAGAGAACGACGTAAAAGCCCTGGAGCCAGCGGCCCGCAAGGCTATCGACACACTCGAGAACGGCAACGGCGCCGGAAACGACTTCCTGGGATGGCTACACCTGCCATCTTCGATTAGCGCTGACGAACTGAACGACATCGAGGCTACCGCAAAACAACTGCGCGAATGTTGCGACTACGTGGTGGCTATCGGCATCGGCGGCAGCTACCTCGGAGCTAAAGCCGTGATCGAGGCGCTCAGCGACAACTTCGCCGCCTACAAGCCCGCCGAAGGAGCGCGTGTACTCTTCGCCGGCAACAACATCGGCGAGGACTACCTCTACGACCTCATGCGACTGCTCGACAGCAAGAATTTCGGCATCGTGGTAATCTCCAAATCGGGCACTACCACCGAGCCGGCCATCGCATTCCGCCTGCTAAAGGAGAAACTCGAGGCGCAAGTGGGAAAGGTCGAGGCGGCTAAACGCATCGTGGCCATCACCGACGCCAAGCGAGGCGCACTACGCTCGCTCGCTACCGAGGAAGGCTACAAAACCTACGTCATCCCCGACAACGTGGGCGGACGTTTCTCAGTACTCACTCCCGTGGGACTGTTGCCCATTGCCATCGCCGGTTTCGACATCAAAGCTCTCGTGGCAGGAGCGGTCGACATCGAGCGCGGCGACAACGACAACATCATCCGCTATGCCGCCACGCGTAACGCTCTCTACCAAGCCGGTAAGAAAATCGAAATTCTCGTCAACTTCAACCCGCAACTGCACTTCCTGGCCGAATGGTGGAAACAACTCTACGGCGAGAGCGAAGGTAAGGACGGAAAGGGCATCTTCCCCGCTAGCGTGGACTTCACCACCGACCTCCACTCCATGGGTCAATGGATTCAGGACGGCGAACGCACCATCTTCGAGACGGTTATCACCGTCGAGAGCTCGCGCAACGAGGTGGTGATCCCCAGCGACAACGACGACCTCGACGGTCTCAACTACATCGCCGGAAAGCGAGTCGACCAAGTGAACAAGATGGCGGAACTCGGCACGCGACTGGCTCACGTCGACGGCGGTGTGCCCAACTTGCTCATCTCCCTGCCCGCCCTCAACGAGCGCTACCTCGGCCAACTCATCTACTTCTTCGAGAAGGCTTGCGGCGTAAGCGGCTACGTACTCGACGTCAACCCGTTCAACCAACCGGGCGTCGAGGCCTACAAGAAGAATATGTTCGCCCTGCTGGGCAAGCCCGGCTACGAAGAGGCCACCAAAGCCATACAGGCCCGCCTCTAACCCCCGCCCGGCACCCGCCGCAACAACCCCCAAACAAACCTGTCCCGCCACCCCCACTCGTGACGGGACAGTTTTCCATCATCTTGCTGACTTTAGTGCATGTTAGTGTCTGGCAAAGTGAACTTCACATTCAAAGCTGTTTCAGATATGGAAAAGCAATTGGGAATTTAACTTTTCTTGGCGACTGCAACAGAGATCCAATACTCGTTTTTTGCCAATGACTCAACAATAAATCGTGTTATGGGCAAACTAAAATGCCAAAATAGCATTAAAATTGAAAGTTTTCCCCGATTTTATTTGGATAAAAGCCGATTTTTTGTACCTTTGCAGAAAAGTAATGAACATTACAGTAATAACGAATACTTTTTAAGTCGTATGAAGTTCTATGATAGGGAGAGTGAGCAGCAGACGCTGCAAAACGTGCTTCAGCAAAGCAAGCGTGAGGCACGGATGACTGTGCTGATGGGGCGCAGACGTATCGGAAAGACGGAGCTTTCGCTCAGATGCGGCGACGACACGGTGCTGTATTTCTTTGTAGGCAAGAAGGCTGAGACACTGCTATGCCAGGACTACGTGCGAGAGATACGTGAGAAGCTGGATGTGCCGATACTCGGCACTCCAAGCACTTTTCCCGAGGTGTTCCGTTTCGTACTTCAACTGTCAGAGAGTCGCCCGTTCACGCTCGTCATCGATGAGTTCCAGAATTTTCTGAAGGTGAATCCCACTATCTTCAGTGATATTCAGCGATACTGGGACTTGCATAAGGGCAGGAGCCACCTGAACCTCATCATCAGCGGATCGATATTCACGTTGATGAAGAAGATCTTTGAAGATTACGAGGAACCTCTCTTTGGCCGTGCCAACGAGAAGATGACTCTTCAGCCGTTCACGACCGACGTGCTGAAACAGATTCTTTCCGACTTCAATCCCGACTATTCGCCCGAGGACTTGCTGGCACTCTACAGCATTACGGGTGGTGTGCCCTGGTATGTCTCGCTGCTGCTCGATAAGGGTAAGACCCGCCGTGACGATATGTTGACGGCGTTGACAGAGGAAAACTCGCCGTTTATCAATGAGGGGAAGAATATCCTGATAGAAGAGTTCGGCACCGACTATGTGACCTACTTCTCTATCCTGACCTGTATAGCCGGCGGATTGAAGACCCGCAGCGAGATAGAGAACGAACTAGGCTACAACAACATCGGGCCGTATTTGGTGAAGCTGGAAGACTACTATAATATTATCACTAAGTCGCTCCCCATCTATGCCAAGGAGAACAGCAAGAAGGTGAGATACCAGCTCAACGACTGTTTCCTGATATTCTGGTTCCGCTTCTTTTACAAGTATCAAGCACTGGTAGAGAACAGGGCATTGAAGGCTCTTGGCGATATTATCCGGCGTGACTACAGCAGCGTGTCTGGCTTTATGATGGAACGCTACTTCATGAAGAAGTTCCAAGAACAAGGCCGTTATATCGTCGGCAAATGGTGGGATAGACGAGGCGGCAACGAAATAGACCTGATAGTTGTTGACCCTATCGCCAAGGAAGCCTGGATTTATGAGTTGAAGAAGCAAGGGCACAGATATAAGGTGGAAGAGTTACGTGAAAAGGTGGATAACGTGTTGAGTCAGACACCGGAACTGCAAAAGCTGACCGTCCACCTCGGTTCGCTCACTTTGGAAGATATGTAGCGAGGGGCAAGAATTTATCCTTAATTGTGCCGCAAGCTCACGGTCTCCCGCAGCTGACAAAGATGCTCTGTCATCTCGCCCACAGCACCACAGATTATAACATGCCCGTTATTACGCAAGAAGGAGGTGCCGTTCGGCACCTCCTTTGCTTGCGCTTCAAGATGGACTTGAACCAACGACCCCCTGATTAACAGTCAGGTGCTCTAACCAACTGAGCTATTGAAGCAATTTTGCAATGTTTTTCCCAACTTTTTGAGAATTGCGGTGCAAAATTACAGTCATTTTTTGAATTGTGCAACACTTTTCGCCAAAATATTTTAAAAAATCGTCGAATAAATGATTTTTCACGTCTTTTTACGTTCTATTTGAACAAGAAATATTACTTTAGCAGTCCCAAATGTTTTTTGAGGTTAGAGTTGAGAGGGAAGAGTGGAGAGAGGAGCGCTTATTGGAGATTGCCTCGTCTGTTTGTCCTCTTGTCAGCTATGAAGTCGCTTATTCGAACTATTAAATAAAAGATACAAGACATGAACAATAGAAGAGATAGAGATAATGCCATAGAAAAAGTAAAACAATCTCCTGTACAAATGCCTGACGCAGATTTGATAAAACTTGCGGATAAGATTGTGTCGGTAATAGAAATGGGCAAACGTCAGTTGGCAATAAGTATAAATCAGACAATAAAGTCCACGTATTGGAATGTGGGGCGCCACATTGTGGACTTTGAACAACAAGGAAATACAAGAGCTAAGTATGGGACAAGTCTTCTTTCACGTCTTGCCCAAATTCTTCGTGCAAGAGTTGGACGGGGATACAGTCGTCCAAATCTGAATAATATGCGGAAGTTCTATCTTTTGTTTCCAATTTGTCAGACATCTGACAAATCTAAGCTTTCAATTTGTCAGACGTCTGAAAAAATAACTTGGTCACATATATGCGAACTTATAACTATTGATGACCCTTTAGAACGTGAATTCTATATGAATGAATGTGTTGCAGAGGGATGGACTGTGGGGGTGCTTCATCGTCAAAAGGAAAGCGGGTTGTTTATGCGATTAGCGATAAGCAAAGACAGAGAAGGTATTTTGAAGCTTGCTCATCAGGGTCAACAAATTCAGATGGCAGAAGATGTGGTGAAAGAAACCTATACATTGGAGTTTCTTGGAATTGACATCAAGAAGCAATATAAAGAAAGTGAATTAGAACAGAAGTTGATAGACAACATGCAGACGTTCTTATTAGAGTTGGGCAAAGGATTTACTTTCGTGGCCAGGCAATATGCACTTATAATCAACAATGTTCATTATCATGTGGATTTAGTTTTCTATCACAGAATTTTGAAATGCTTTGTGCTTATAGACATCAAGCGTGGTGCTGTGAAACACAAAGACATAGGTCAAATGAATATGTATATGGGGTATTTTGCCAAAGAAGAAAATGTAGAGGGTGATAATCCCCCCATAGGTATTGTTATGAGTCACTACAAGGATGAATTAATGGTAGAGTATGCAACTTATGGCATGGATTCTAATTTGTTTGTTTCTAAGTATGAATTATTCTTGCCAAATAAAGAAGAATTGCGTAAACTAGTAATGAATGCTCTAAAATGATACAAAAAAAATGAGCAAAATCTTTGAGAATATCGAATAGTCGTCTCATTGCTCATTATTTTCAAAAGTTTCTTAAAAAAAAGTGCTTTTTCTCCTTTAGTCCAACTATAAATAGTACTTTAGCAGTCCAAAATCAGATTTCAGACATCAGATTTCAGAATGCGTTGCCTTTAAACACATTACTGTCTTCGATAAACGAACAACGATAAACGAATAACGATATGCACTTGCCTCATCAGCTTGTTTACAAAAATAAAATTATGAAAAATAAACTCCGAAATTTAGTTCTGATTTTTGCGTTGCTTGCCGTGGTTGGTCAAGTGGCAATGGCCGATGATAGCGACAACAGCGTGCGCGACACCCGCATAGCTCGCAACCTTGACATCTTCAATGCCCTGTTTAAGGAACTCAACGCATTCTATGTTGATACTCTCGACATCGACAAGTCGATGGAGACCGCCATCAACGCGATGCTTGAGGACGTGGACCCTTACACCGAGTATATCCCCGCCAAAGACCGCGAGGACTTCATGGTGCTCTCTACCGGTGAATATGGCGGCATAGGCTCCTACATCTTTGAGCGCGACGGCAAGGTATATATCAGCGAGCCTTACGAGGGCAGCCCGGCGGCAAAAGCGGGCATGAAGCCTGGCGACCGCATCATGATGATTGACGGCGAGAGTGTAGAGGGCTGGGGCAACAGCAAGGTCAGCGACCACCTCAAAGGCCAGCCCAGCACGCCCATTTCAATCACAGTGGTGCGCAAATACGACTCCGACAGCGTCAAGACGTTCACCATCACCCGCGAGAAGATAAAAGTTGACCCCGTGAGCTACTATGGCATTATTCATGAGAATATAGGCTACATCTCTCTCGACACTTACAATGAGCACTCGGCAGCCAATGTCAAGAAAGCTTTGCTTGAACTCAAGGCTAATCCTGTGGTGAAGTATATCATCCTTGACCTGCGTGGCAACGGCGGCGGACTGCTCGAGAGTGCGATACAGATTGTGGGGCTTTTTGTCCCTAAAGGCACACAGGTGCTGCAAACTCGCGGCAAGACTAAGCAGCAGGAGCGCAACTACAAGACCACCGAGGAACCGGTAGATACCGAAATCCCGCTCGCTGTGCTCGTTGACGGCGGCACGGCATCGGCAGCCGAGATTACCGCCGGTGCCCTCCAGGACTTAGACCGAGCCGTGGTGCTTGGCACACGCTCCTTTGGCAAGGGTTTGGTGCAATCGACACGACAACTGCCGTTCGACGCTCTGTTCAAGGTTACAGTGTCGAAATACTATATCCCCAGTGGACGTCTTATCCAGGAGATAGACTACTCCAACAAAGATGAGGAAGGCAATCCTAAACACACCGTTGACACCACCGCACAGCAATATCACACATCCCACGGCAGACTGGTGAAAGGTGGCGGTGGTATCACACCCGATATCATCATAGAGCCTCAAAAAGCTAGCCGACTAGTCTATAACATCGTGCGCGACAACTGGGCGTTTGACTATGCTGTGAAGTATGCTGCCGAGCACCCCACTATTCCCGCTGCCGAGGAGTTTAAGATTACCGACGAGATTTTCAACGACTTCAAGGCTTTCATCGACCCGGCGAAGTTTGAATATGACAAGGTGTGCGAGACCAGCCTGGCGTCGCTCAAGAAGACCGCCGAGGACGAAGGCTACCTCAACGACGAGACCAAGGCAGAGTTTGACCGCCTCGAGAAGCTGCTCAAGCACGACCTTAACAAAGACCTTGACCTGCACCGCGACGACATCGAGAAGCTGCTGGGCAAGGAGATTATCAAGAACTACTACTACCAGCGTGGCCAGATGATTTTTGCCCTGGGCAAAGACCGCGTCACTGCTCGTGCCAGCGAGATGTTTAACAAGGAGGGTGAATATGAGAAGATCCTGAACTTGCCTGTTGCTAAAAAAGCCTCTGCACCCAAGAAACAATCTAAGAAGAAAAAGTGAAACCATCGCCACTTCAGCTAAGCGAGCTGAGCCAGTTGCTGTTTACCACGGCACAGCGTGCTGCCCTCAAGCGACTGGTCACCGGCAAGACCAACCGCGTGATGGTGGTTGACGGACTTGCCGGCTCGGCAGCGGCGATGATGTTCACGGCGTTGCCAAAGGGTGCCTCACCCTATCTCATCATTGCCAACGACCTCGACGAGGCGGGCTACATCTACAATGACCTGTGCCAGCTCACCAGCGAGGCGCAGGTGCTGCTCTTCCCCTCGGGCTACAAGCGCGACATCAAGTATGGTCAGGTCGATGCTCCGCAGCAGATTCTGCGCACCGAGGTCCTGAACCGCTGGCACACCGACGGCGACCTGCGGTGGGTGGTGACCTATCCCGAGGCGCTTGCCGAGAAGGTGGTGCCGCGCGAGAGCATAGAGAAATCTACTGTCACCCTCGAGGTGGGCAAGGAAAAGGACCTCACGCAAGTGGCGGTGAGGCTGCGCGAGCTGGGGTTTCAGGAGGTGGATTATGTGTATGAGCCAGGGCAGTTCTCGGTGCGAGGTTCCATCCTCGACGTGTATTCCTATAGCAATGAGTATCCTTACCGCATCGACTTCTTTGGCGACGAGATCGACAGCGTGCGCACCTTTGATGTGGAGACGCAGCTCTCGAAAGAGAAGCTCCAGAGCGTGAGCATCATCAACAACACATCGATGCAGGCGGCTGGTGCCGGGGTGTCGCTGCTACACTTCGTGGGAAGCGACGTGACGTTGCTCGTGCGCGATGTGGAGTGGCTGCGACAGCGCGTCGAGGCCATAGGAGAGGAGACGTTGAGCCATAGTGCTATCGAGGCTCAGGAATGTGACCACGAGGCGATGCTCAAGGTGGTGGATGTGCCGCAGTTTCTCGCTGCGCTCAACGCCATGCGGCGACTGGAGTTCTACTATGGCGAGAGCCAAGCCAGCGGCAACGCCAAGTTGTCGATGCACTGCTCACCGCAAGGTATCTATCACAAGAATTTTGACCTCATCAGCCAGTCGTTCACCGATTTCCTTGAACGTGGCTACACATTATATATTCTTAGCGACAGCGCGAAGCAGATTGAGCGCCTGCGCGTCATCTTCGACGACCGTCACGACGAGATTGTGTTCACTCCCGTGAGCAAGACTCTGCACGAGGGTTTCGTCGATGACGACCGCAAGATGTGCGTCTTCACCGACCACCAGATTTTTGACCGCTTCCACAAGTACAACCTCAAGAGCGAGCGGGCGAGGTCGGGCAAACTGGCACTGTCACTCAAGGAGTTGAACCAGATAGAGACTGGTGACTTCATTGTGCATGAAGACCACGGCATTGGGCGTTTCGAGGGGCTGCTGCGCACCCGTCTCAACGGCACCATGCAGGAGATGATCAAGTTGTCGTACCTTAACGGTGATGTGATTTTCGTCTCGATTCACGCCCTGCACAAACTCTCGAAATATCGCGGCAAGGAAGGCGTGCCGCCCAAGCTCAGCAAGCTGGGCACTGGCAAGTGGCAGACCATCAAGAACCGAACCAAAGGCCGACTCAAGGACATCGCTCGCGACCTTATCAAGCTCTACGCTCAGCGGCGTGAGGAGAAGGGCTTCGCGTTCTCGCCCGACGGCTACTTGCAGCAGGAGCTCGAGGCGTCGTTCATCTATGAGGACACCCCCGACCAGCTGCTGGCATCGCAAGCCGTGAAGGCCGACATGGAGCGCGACAAACCCATGGACCGCCTGGTGTGTGGCGACGTGGGCTTTGGCAAGACCGAGGTAGCGATACGTGCTGCCTTCAAAGCCGCCGTCGATAGCAAGCAGACGGCCGTGCTCGTGCCCACCACCGTGCTGGCCTTCCAGCACTACAACACCTTTAGCGAGCGCCTCAAGGACTTCCCGGTGCGCGTCGATTACCTGAGCCGAGCCCGCAAGCCCAAGGACGTGAAGCAGATTCTCGCCGACCTAGCCGAGGGTAAAATCGACATTATCATTGGTACTCACAAGCTCATTGGCAAGACGGTGAAATTCAAAGACCTGGGGCTGCTAGTCGTTGACGAGGAGCAGAAGTTTGGCGTCGCCGTCAAGGACAAGCTCAAGCAGCTCAAGGTCAACGTTGACACCCTCACCATGAGTGCCACACCCATACCGCGCACCTTGCAGTTCTCGCTCATGGGAGCGCGCGACCTGAGCACCATCAACACGCCGCCGGCCAACCGCTATCCCATCCTCACCAGCATCAACGCCCTCGAGGACGATGTGGTGAAAGAGGCCATCAACTTTGAGCTCTCGCGCAACGGGCAGGTGTTCTTTGTCAACAACCGCATCGACCCGCTGTTCAACCTCCAGGCTATGATCAACCGCCTGGTGCCTGATGCGCGCGTGGTGGTGGCTCACGGGCAGATGCCACCCGAGCAGCTCGAGCAGCGCATCATCGACTTCACTAATCACGACTACGACGTGCTACTGGCCACCACCATCATCGAGAGCGGCATCGACATGCCCAACGTGAACACCATCATCATCAACAACGCGCAGAACTACGGCCTGAGCGACCTGCACCAGCTGCGAGGCAGGGTGGGACGCAGCAACCGCAAGGCCTTCTGCTACCTGCTCGTGCCGCCGGGTGTGCCACTCACCTCGGTGGCAAGGCGACGCCTCCAGGCCATCGAGAGCTTCAGCGACCTGGGGTCAGGCATTCACATCGCCATGCAAGACCTCGACATTCGCGGAGCCGGCAACCTGCTCGGTGCCGAGCAGAGCGGCTTCATCGCCGACCTGGGCTTCGAGACCTACCAGAAAATTCTCAAGGAGGCTGTCCTCGAGCTCAAGACCGAGGAGTTTGCCGACACCTATATGGAGCAGGCGCAAGACGACATTGCCCTGGGCGGCGACGGAGAAGTGGAATTTGCCGCCGACTGCGTCATCGACACCGACCTCACTCTCATGTTCCCTGCCGACTATGTGCCGCAGGAGAACAAGCGCATCTCGCTCTACCGCGAGCTCGACAACATGGAGAGCCAGCGCGACGTCGATGACTTTGAGGAGCGCCTGCGCGACCGCTTCGGTGAGATCCCCGACGTGGGGCGCGAGCTCATTCGCATCGTGCCGCTGCGACGCACCGCACGACGCCTAGGCATCGAGAAAATAGCGCTGATGAAAGGACAGATGTATGCCTACTTCGTGGGAGAGGAAAACAAGGCCTATTACAACTCCCGAGCCTTCGGACGCATCATCAACTACATCCAGCAGAACCCACAGCGATGCCAGTTGCGTCAAAAGAACAACAAGCGCTCAATCATTATCGCCAATGTCACCACTGTCCACCAAGCCCTCGACATCCTACGCACCATAACCGCAATGGAGGCAATGTAATCAATGCTGAATTCACAATGCATAATGCCGAATTGGCTGCGCCAACGTTTTTTTTCAAACAATTAATAACAATTTACTCTGTGGACGCTTTGCTAAAAATTTGATTAAAATTATTTAGAAAATTACATATACGCTGGGAACAAATATTTTCAATAATTTTTATTTCAATTTTCAATAAATTTTAAGCGCGCAGCGCGCCCCTTCAGCATCTAACGGATGGTGGGCGCTTCGCTAAATTTTTTTTGAAATATTAATGTGAATTGCGTGAAAATAACTACCTTTGTGAATTATAATATAAGAAGTGGCAAATGGCGACACAGAAGCAATATAAATACACTCTACCCATCGGGTACAAACTCAAAGGCGGGGAGAATGACTATGTGATTGAGGAGGTGCTTGGAAAGGGCGGATTTGGGGTTACTTATAAGGTGAAGGCCACTATTATGGTCAAGAAAATACCTTTTGACCTGCATTTTGCAGTGAAGGAGTATTTTCCCGACATCTGCAGCCGTGAGGCGGATAATGCCACCATCAAGATTCCTGAGACTAAGCACGATGAGATTGCCAATGGCATCAAGGATTTTATCAACGAGGGCAAGAAACTACAGGCTATGTGCGACCTCAATCCTAATATCGTGAACGTGAATGAGGTGTTCCAGGCCAATGACACCGCCTATTATGTGCTTGAATACCTAGAGGGTGGAGACCTGCGCAAGATGGTGAAGAACAACGGTGGCGCACTCACTGAGCAGCAGATGCTTGACGTGATGGTACCAATTGGAAATGCCGTGCAATGCCTGCACGATAATAACATCCTCCATCTCGACATCAAGCCCGACAATATAGTGATGCGCCGCAACAGCAAGGGCGAAGCGGAACCAGTGCTTATCGATTTCGGCATCGCCGTGCATTTCCGCAGCGACGGCACGCCTACGAGCAAGACACCATCGCAAGGCATCAGCCCTGGCTACTCGCCAGTGGAACAGTATTCTCCACTCAAGAAGTTTGACCCGCGCATCGATGTCTATGCCTTTGGTGCTACCTGCCTCTATCTTCTCACCGGAAAAGACCCAAAGGAGGTCTTTGACTTGAACGCTGCAATACTGAGCAACGAAATTCCAAATGATGTCAGTCCGCGTATTGCTCACGCCATCATCCATGCTATGAGCAAAGATAAGTTTGAGCGCACTGGCTCGATTGTCGAGATGCTTAAAGAGTTGGCAACCAAAAAGAATATTATTCTCGTTGAACCAGAAAAACCTTTATCAAAACCTATAAAGGACACAGTAAATCTAGATGCGCGAAAAGCCTCAGTGAAGTCCTCGCCTGTGACAAAACCTGTAGAGAATCCAATTCCAGTTGCAGAAGTCAAATCTGATGGCGATGCTTTGCCGTCTCCACACAACCCAAATAAATCGATTGATAGAAACGACTCGTTGTCACAAAAAAGTCTTGTTAAAAAGGCGATAATTGGAATTGCAATACTGCTTGCAATAGCACTGGTTGTGGGGTTGTTGGTTTTGGGAAAACGATGCACATCGTCGTCTGGAAATAAAGTTGACAATAAGGAGCAATCTGTATCAGAACCTAAGGTCACCGACTCTGCCGAACTTGCAAACCAAGAGCATGACATTAAATACATGAAAAAAAAAGATGTCTGGGTTATCGACAGTTTAAAGTCTGAGAAATACAGGAATTTTGCTATGGCTATTAACGATGGCGATTTTAATGAGTTTTTGAAAGGGGTTGAAGAACTGCGCAATATAGAAAATCATGTTATCAATGGATATTTGATTAAAATAGCTGAGATGGCAAAACTGAATCCTGGAATTGCAGCAGATGTTTTCCCTGATCCCAATGGCAGCATTGATTTAATAAGGATAAGTAATGAATTAAGCAGAAAAATAAATAGTTCTGAACCTCAAAATGACGAAGAAACAACTGTTAGTGTTGTTCCCGAAAACAAACATGATTCAAAGCGGTTGCAAGAAATTGATAATGAGATTGCTAAAATCAATCTCATTAAGAGTCAATTGTCGAGTAGTGATTTCAAAGTCCTTCCTTCCAATTTAGGTATAAATGATGTTACAATATCTGCTAAAATCAAGGATTACAACGAAAAGATTCTTCAGCGCAATAGTTTGGTAGAGAACAGTGGCAGCAACAATCCAATTGTTCAGGATCTTGATCAACAGTTATATTCTGATCGAGCTTCACTCATATCATCGCTAAATAAAAAATTGGCATCACTCAAAAAAGAGAAGGATGCCCTTTCTAAAAAGTAATACAGCGTTCCAAAAAATCAGATGCTAAATAACAATAGTGTACTTTCAGCGACCTCTCCAGTCTTAGGCAAATTGTTTCTTGTCGTTTGTGGTCGTTTGACAAAAAATGTGCGGCGGGTATTGTCGGTAATAGAAAATACTCAAATATTTTTGTCCTTCATAGTTTGAGCAAAAGAATGATTTGCGTATTTCGCAATTTATTGCTAACTTTGAGCGTTCTTTTAATAGGAGAATTGTTTTGGAAACAACGGACACGGCATGCCGTGTCCCTACGTAGTGACGACTGCCCCATGCGACATGGTAATAACGCTGCCGCTGTAGGGTCAGGGCATGCCCTGACTGCCACACGCGCGATAGAAATTGCCTCAACACGGACACGGTATGCCGTGTCCTTACAAGATAAAAAACTGATAACTAAAAACTAATAATCTTATGTTCAACAAAGAAGTTTATGTAGAGCGTCGCAATGAGTTGAAAAAGCTCATGAACGACGGTGTGGTAGTGCTCTTTGGCAATAACGAGGCACCCAACAATTATCCCAACAATGCTTATTATCCCTTCCGTCAGGACTCGTCGTTCCTGTACTACTTCGGTCAGAAGCGCGACGGCTTGGTAGGCGTGATCGACGTGGAGAGCGGCAAGGAGACCCTCTTTGGCGATGACATCGACATTGAGGACATCGTGTGGTATGGCTCGGTTGACAGCGTTGCCGACATGGCGGCGCAGGTGGGCGTGACCAACAGCGCGCCTATGGCACAGCTCGAAGTGCTTGTGAAAGACGCTGTGGCAAAGGGCCGCAAGGTGCATTTCCTGCCTCCTTATCGCCACGACACCATGATTCAGATTATGGACCTGCTGGGCATCCATCCGTGCAAGCAGAAGGAGGCAGCCTCGCTCGAGCTCATCATGGCGGTCGTGAAGATGCGATCGGCGAAGACTCCTCTCGAAATCGAAGAGCTGGAGCGCGCCTGCGCCATAGGCTACAAGATGCACACCACAGCGATGAAGCTCATCAAGCCTGGCGTGACCGAGAAATACATTGGCGGTCAAATCAACGGCATAGCGCAGAGCTACGGCGCGCAGGTGAGCTTCGGCACCATCTTCTCGCAGCATGGCGAGATTATGCACGGTGCACCATCGATGGCGCAGCTTGAGGCTGGCAGACTGGTGCTCTGCGACTGCGGTGCCGAGACCATCGAGCATTATTGCAGCGACAACACCCGCACAATGCCTGTAAACGGCAAGTTCTCACAGCGTCAGCTGGCTATCTACAGCATCGTGGAGGACTGCCACGACTTGGTGCTTAAAATCGCCAAACCCGGCGTGAAATACTTTGACGTACACATGGCAGTGTGCCGCCTGATGACCGAGCGTCTGAAAGTCCTGGGACTGATGAAAGGCGACATCGACGAGGCGGTTGCCGCTGGTGCTCACGCCCTGTTCCTGCCTCACGGACTGGGTCACATGATGGGTATGGACGTTCACGACATGGAAGGCTTAGGACAGATCTATGTGGGCTTTGACGAGGAGACCCGTCCGCGCCTCGACCAGTTTGGCACCAACGCCCTGCGCATGGGACGCCGTCTGCAAGAGGGCTTCGTGGTTACCGACGAGCCGGGCATCTACTTCATTCCCGACCTTATTGATGAGTGGCGGGCAAAGGGACACTGCGCCGAGTTCCTCAACTTCGACGCCATCGAGGCCTACAAGGACTTCGGAGGCATACGCCTCGAGGACGACCTCCTCATCACCGCCGACGGATGCCGCTATCTCGGCGAGAAGATGATTCCCTACCACGTCGACCAGCTCGAGGAGTTCCTCGCCAAGCGCTAATCGCGTCGGAATATCGAAATCTCGGAATATCGAAATCCCGTCATCCCGAAAAATAAAATTAACAACAATAATCCCTTTAATCATCTTTCAAATGAAAAAATTACTGATTTGCTTGTTGGCTGCCATCGTGGCCATGCCCACCTTCGCAGCCAAGAAAAAAGAGAAAGAGACAAAGAGTAACAAGCCCGTCTTCACCATCGTGAAGCAGTTGCCCATCACCAGCATCAAGAACCAGAACCGCTCGGGCACATGCTGGGCCTACAGCACCCTCAGCTTCTTCGAGGCCGAAATCCTCAAGAAGACTGGCAAGACTTATGACCTGGCCGAGATGTACGTCTGCAACAAGGACTACATGGAGCGCGCTGAGGTCACCGTGCGCATGCATGGCGACTGCGACTTCTCGCAGGGCGGCTCCGCTGGCGACGTCCTCATCACCATCAAGAACCACGGCATCATCCCCGAGGAGGCCATGGCACGTCCCGGCACGATGATTGGCGACACGCTGGCCAACTTCAACGAGTTCTTCGACGTAATGTCCCCCTACGTGG
>ERZ842401.3899-NODE-3899-length-18019-cov-6.046649_pt1 | contig 18019 bp, 16 predicted proteins | sample MGYA00521270_ERZ842401 | MGnify/ENA primary metagenome ERZ842401 (study PRJEB31892, sample SAMEA3878208) | bioreactor metagenome | biome: Moose rumen | place: Sweden | collected 2011-10 | study: EMG produced TPA metagenomics assembly of the PRJEB12797 data set...
GTTAAGCCTGCCGCTAGCGTTCATCCTGAGCCAGGATCAAACTCTTCATTGTATAGTATCTCTCTAGCTTGATCCATCGACTCTGCAATTCATAAAGAATTGACGCTTCTCTTATTGTTTTTTGGTACTTGCTTGTACTTTTAAGTCTCTCAATATTGTCAAAGAAATACCGTTCTCGTGGAACGGGACTGCAAAGGTAGAAACTTTTTCTTTTCTGCCAAAATTTTTTTAAGATTTTTTTACAACAGTCCCGCCTCTCTCGCTTTGAACACCATCTCAGGCGTGCTATTGACTCCCATCTTAAGATAAATATTCTGTTTGTGGTTCGTAACTGTGCGTGAAGAAATATGCAGGACATCCGCAACCTGCGATGCAGTCATACCACGAGCACTTAGACGAAGCACCTCCAGTTCACGCTCCGTCAAGCCAGAGTCTTCAACGACCTTTTTCCTATGGAGAATCAATTTATAGAAGTAATCAGATACCTCTTCACTTAGAGAAGCAGACTCTTCGACCAGTTTCTCAACAGCCTGGCGAATCTCTTGTTCGTCCATCGAATGGCTATTCCTGGCAAGCTCCATCATCTCATTGATTCCCGACAGAGAAGTGACATCCACAAGGTCGGAAGATATAGCCTCCAGAAGGTTTTTCTTGGATTTGTCAGCCTCCTCCAATGCAATTTTCTGACGCTTGATTTTATTATTATACCGATAACTCTGACAAGTAAAAAGTAAACTCAAGAGGAGTAGGCCCGCAAACAATAGCATCAACCGACGTATCCTTTCAATCTGATGTTGCTTGACAAGGTAAGTATATTGATTTTCCAACTCCTGAAGATGCGTATCCGACTTTTGCCGCATGTAAAGCTGCATGGCTTGGACATAATTGCGATGATTCTCCAGCGCAATCGCCGTCTTCCCTTGATCACCATATAAGGATGTCAACTGATCATATATCTGAGACTTTGTGAGCCAATCGGATGAATCTGAGCTCGCAATGCACCTTTTGCAGTAATCTATGGCATCCTCTATTTTGCCACCTTGCCTGAAATAACGAATTTTGAAAGAATTACTCCTCCGTAACAAATCGGTTAGGCCATTATCAGCCGCTATTCTTTCGCCCTCGCCAAGATACTCTTCTGCCTTCTGATAAAAATACGGGACGAGGGTCTTATTCCAACGATTCTTGTTGACATAGATTTCGGAAAGATGGTAACAGGCCTGGACGTGCTCTCGTAGAAGATTATTGTCCATAGATACCTGATATGCCTCGGACAGGTAGCCGATCGCCTCATCGTTCCTGCCAGTATCTTCGGAGATCTCAGAATATGAACAGACTCTTCCTTTCAGAATAAGAGCCTTGCAAAGAGGACGTGGAAGACGGTTTGACCGGGCGATTTGCTCCGCTGCGCAAGCATTCTCCCATGATTGGGCATCCCGGGTCGCCATCAGGTCAATCAGAGAAACCGTGCACAGCGCCTCAGCTTTCATCTGAATGTCACGGGATTCCTCTGCTTTTGACAATGCTTCAACTGCGATATCCATCGCAGCTTCATAATCCTGGGATGATATAAGTTCATCGGTCCTGAGCAAAAAATCAGAAAGATTCTGATTCTCTTCTGCCGTATAATGTGAGCACCCCACGAAAAGGAGCAACGCCATTAATAACTTTATATTGATTCCTTTTCCGTTCATAGGTCATTTAGAATTAGTTCCGTCGCAATATACGAAAAAAAATAGAGGACTAGTACAAATTACTCATTTTTTTGTTCTCGGCTTAAATGAGTAAAAGCATCTATTTTTATTCATATGAGGAGAAGTAATTTTGCTTTCAGACAGGCCCAGACATCCATTAAATCTCAAAACAAATAAATATGAAAACAAGCAGATTCGCAATCGTGCTCGCACTGCTTCTGGTAGGTGCTACCAGTGCTTATGCGCAGCTCAACCTCAAAGGACTGGCCGAAAAAGCAAAAAAGGCCGTTGAAGAGTCCGTAACGAATGCTACGACCGGTACAACTGGAAAAGCAACCGGCAGTTCACAGTCTACTACCTCCGGGTCCGGCCTTCTTGGCAAGGTCACTTCCGCCATTCCTGCCGCTAAAGGGAAGACCTACTATGTCAGCGTTTCGACAGGATCTGCCCGCGCCGATGGATTATCTGCATCTTCCGCAATGAAAGATCTACAGAAAGCAATCGATACCGCGGAGGACAACGATGTCATCCTGGTAGCCGAAGGCAATTATCTTGGAAACCTCGACAGGGGTTACATCCAATGCGGCAAATTCGCTGACGCAACTCACGATCTGGGCAAGTTCATCAGCATTTACGGAGGCTACTCCACTGACTTCAGTGAACGTGATATCATCAAACACGTTACAAAACTGCAGCCGGTTGATCAACAATTCTCCGCTCCACTTTTCAACATAAACGCCAGAAGGCCTTACGGATATACCGGAGCGGTAGGGACTGTCGTCATAGACGGGCTAGTCTTCGACCTAGGCGAAAATAATCTGTATTGCTCTCCTAATGTAAACGACCCCGTGACCGGGACCCCGAATGAGGGTGTCCTCACCGGGCGGTTCATTGAGCCCGGCGCCTCTCCCGGTGTCCCTAAAGTAGGTTATTCCAATGGAGATGAATATGGCCTCCACATGGATGTAGAAGGTAATGTCCGCGTCTCCAACTGCATATTTGTCAACTGCCGCGATTACGGAATTCAGGCTCTTATGGGGAAAGGCCATATGGAAATATGCAACAACATTTTCATCTCTTGTCGCTACGCGGCCTGCCAGGTCAAGGGCAATGTCAGGGATGCTGATATTCCGGAGGTTTCACTCGATTTCCACCACAATACCGTCCTATTCACATGGACCAGGACCAAGACTTTCGAGGACATGGGCCAGGGATTCCGTTTCATGAACGGCATCAGGACCATCAATGTTCACAATAACATCTTTGGCTGCAACAGCAACTGCGCTGTCGAGAGGGTTTTCTATGAATCTAACAAGGAAATGGAGAAAGCCAAAGTGAGCAACCTCTATGACAACTATTTCTTTGCTAACCGTAGAGATCTGGAACTGGCAGCTACCGGCGTAGCCTCGATTTCTGTACGCGCTGCCCAGATCGAAGAGGCCGAGCAGATCGGTCCCAAATATGAGGGCAATGTGGAAATGCCTGAAAACGAGGCCTTTATTAGTGCAATCGACCAGCCTTACCTCGAAGGATTCATGACCCTGAAGATCATCTCTTCTCAGAGTTACAATGCCAATTCAGCGGCAAATCAAGTCAATCGCCTTTTCGGTCTCAACCAGCAAGGAAGCGAAATTGTGCGTCCCAGCATGTATTGCAATAAATATCCATGGGAAAAAGCCAAGGACCTCTTCGGCAAAGTTGCCGGCTACGGAGCTCAAATGCCTAAATAATAATCTTTTCCCCGCTATTAAATCATGAAGAAAGTATTAATACTGCTTTTATCCTCCACGATGTTGTTCGCCTCGGGGTGTAAGGGACTTTCTCATGATTTCAAGTCCTATACCTTCAGGAACCTAAGTCTCAAGTATCCCAAAAGCATGGAACTCGCCGGCGAAGAAGTGTTTCCGGACAAGGATTTCGTCTCATTTTTCCTTACCGACAAGGCTGACAGGAAATCCAGAATCGAATTTGGAATCAGCGAGTTCGCAAAAGACTTTCTAAAGACGGTCCCCGATGAGGAATTGATGGGCGAACTGGCTGCCGAGGTCGATGAGATGCAGAAGAACACACTTGTCGTGGAGGATATAGAAGTTCTCGAACAGACTGAGATTCTCTGGTCAGAAAAGCCATCTTCACCGGAAGCTTATTCTTTTTACAGGATAAGGGAAGGAAATGAAATCATCTATATGTCTTTCTCGGCAAAAGTTGTGGGCAACTACTGCGTTTGCTCTATCTGCAGAAGCGGGGATCCTTCAACCATGGAACTATTCAACAATGTATTAGACTCTTTAAACAATTCATAAAATCAACTGATCATGAAAACAAAGCATCTACTCATAGCGCTAGCAGCGCTAACAGTCGCATCCGGAGCATTTGCCCAGAGCACAACTACTCGAAGGTCACAAAACCGGCGCGGCATCAAGACCCTCAACAATCAGGAGATAGAAGCCGTCATGAAGGCCTCCAATGCTACGACCCCTTCCAATTCGACGGCAGGCAATAACACCGCCGACATCAAGAGTTATCTTGAAAGCCAGGACTACAGAAGCCTTGAGACAAAGAAAGCGCTGGTTGAATGCAAATCAGAAGCGCTCCAGGATCTACCCGCTGTCATCGTCAACAGTGAAGGCGCCTTTGTCGTGGAGAAAAAGAAAGTAAACAACTCCGGCAACTCCACGGACTTTTTCGGGGCTGATCCGGGGGTAGTCTTTCCCGGGAACCTGGTGTATGTCAATCAGAGCCTTGCAGACGGCAACCCCAACCCTTGCAGCTTCGCTCCGGGAAAGGTTCGCCTGACCATCAACAAGAGTGTCCCCGGAAGCGAAAGCTTCGCTGATGTGATCAATGACTATTCACATGTGCACCAGCAGATCATTAACTGGCTCAAGCTGATGGGCAAGACGGACGAGAGTTTCAGTGGCCAATGCGAAACCTTTTACTACTCGAGCGCATCTCACATGGCCGCTGATATGAATGTCAGCGCGTCATATCTTCAGAACAAAATGAAAGTAAGTTTGAGCACCTCTACGAGTGAGATGAAAATCATCGCTGTGGAAAACTTCAGCCAGGATTTCTATACGGTTAGCGCCTCAGCCATCAACAACGATCCGACTTCACTCTTCGGCTCAACTGTCACTGCCGCCAACTTGAAATCCGGAGTAAACAGTAATGGCCCTATCGGCATCATCTCAAGCGTCACTTATGGAAGGCGTGCGTACAGGTTCCGCGAGTTCCAGTCCAAGGACTTCACTTTCAAGGGGGATGAGAGTGTTAAAGTGTCTTCTGGTGCGGTAAATGTCAGTGCCGCCAGCACTCAGGAGGTTACCAATTCCGAAAAGACCAGCAAGTTCTGGGCTTTTGTTCAGAGCGGAAACTCCTCGGATAAGGAAATTTTCAACAATAATGACGCAAAAGACGGCAATTCGGATTTCATGAAAGCCGTTACCAAGAATTCGAGCTATTCCGCATCAAATATCGGCATTCCGAAGAACTTCACTGTTCGTTTCCTTAGAAGCACCGCTGAAGCGACTCGAAAAGTGACGGATGTGTACTATGAAACGAACTATGTGCCCTGCCCCAAAAAAATAAGCATCGAAATGAAGAAAAGGGCGGACCAGGTGTCCGGAAGTTCCATAAACTGCAGAATCAGTTACAAGGTTATCCACGTATCGGAAAGCAAAAACAAAGATGGAGAAACCGTTTACAATTATGAGCTTTGGAATACGCCGCACAACGGCAAATATGCCAGTGACACTCCTTCGGGATATGCAGACTTTACACGCAAAAACTTCAGCCAGGGCGAGGAAAGGATAACCCGAGTAATACCCACCGATGATGTGACTGATTATGAGAATTGCTATGTTTACGGCATTCTTTATTGCAAGCTCGAAGGTAATCATGCAAGCGGTCAGAAATGGACACAATGGGATGAGCATTATCTCCCGGTTACCGCCATTCCTGACGACCCTTCAGGGGCAGGGAAAAAAGCTCATATCTATATCAACGGTAGCAACTACTCCAAGAAAAACCCCTACTTCCACTCTGATACCACCGGTAAAAAGTAACCCACTGAGAGTAGGATAGTAATGGTGATATAATAACCCATTATATCGCGAATTAGTCGTATATTTGCCAGAGTATGGAGAATAAAGTTCCGCTCTGGCAAATATTTTTTGCTTTCGCAAAAATCGGTGCATTCACGATCGGCGGCGGATATGCCATGATACCGATCATTCAGGACGAGATGTCCCGGAGAAAATGGATTCCGGAAGAAGACCTTCCGGACATAGTTGCCCTGTCCCAATCCGCCCCAGGAGTAATGGCCGTAAATATCTCTATATTTGCCGGGTATCGCCTGAGGGGAATAAAAGGCAGCATCGCAGCCACTCTAGGCTCCATCCTGCCCTCCTTCCTTATCATCCTTCTGATTGCAATGGTATTCTCCGCATTCAAGGACAACCCCATTGTCGAAAGGATATTCAAAGGCATCCGACCTGCGGTAATCGCACTCATAGCTGTCCCTATGGTCAAAATGGCGAAAAAAAACAACAAGACCTGGTGGGCATGGGCGATTTCGATTCTCTCCCTCGCGCTCGTGGCTTTCTTGGGGATCTCCCCCATCTATATCCTCCTTGTCATCATAATTATATCATTATCAATTACTTACTATAAAGAACACAGATAATGGACCTTCTGGCAATTATATTTCAGCTTGCCTGGACATTCTTTGTCATCGGCCTGTTTACCTTCGGAGGAGGCTATGCGATGCTCTCTCTCATCCAGAATGAGGTAGTAGTGGTCCATGGATGGCTGACTGAGAGCGCCTTCACCGACATCGTTGCTATCTCCCAGATGACACCGGGGCCTATAGGAATCAACTGCGCTACCTATGTAGGCTACGATGTGGTGGCGAAGATGACAGGAAGCCATATTCTCGGCATTGTGGGTTCAGCAACAGCCACTCTCGCTCTTTCATTGCCGTCATTCATTATAATGCTTCTCATTGTCCGGTTCTACACAAAATTCCGGTCAAATACCCTTTTCGAAGGGGTAATGAGCGCACTTCGGCCCGCTGTTGTCGGTCTCATAGGAGCAGCAGCCATCATCCTGATAGTCAAGACTTCATGGAACGGAGCGATGCCCTCTTTCGCCCTTGTCGAAGAAAACTTCCCGGACTGGAAGAGCTCTCTCTTTCTCGGAGGTGCTTTCGCCGCCTCTTTCTGGGGAAAAATCAACCCAATTTATATTATTATAGGAAGCGGAGTGCTTGGATTGATATTATATTGATTTTTGGCTATATTTGCAAGGATATGCCCGTCCATTGGATGTGCCTCCTTAGACAAGACACGGATAACCAATTCTATATGAAATCTTTAACTATTATTTCCGCAGTAGCGATGCTAGCAGCCGTCGCCTGCACCAAAGCACCGAAAGAACCGGTCAGCATCATTCCACAACCCGCTGAAATCACCGTCAACGACGGCTATTTCAAGATTGCCGGAGCCCCTGTATGCATCGCGGAGAACGTTCCCGAAGAAGCAGTAAAGGCTATCAACGATTTCGAGAACCAGCTAGCACTTGTTTCAGGCAAAAAAGCCGTTGTCGGTAATTCTCCTGTTCAGAAGGGAATTACCTTTATGTACAATGGGAATGTAGGTCCCGAGGATTATGCCCTCAATGTCACCAAAGAAGGCGTCACCGTCGAGGCTTCCGCATTTAATGGCTTCTTCTACGCTATTCAGACAATGAAGCAAATGCTCCCCGCCGAGATCTATGGCAGCAAGAAGGCAAAGGGCGACTGGTCGCTCCCTCTTGTCAGCATCATGGACAGCCCCCGCTTCGCTTATAGAGGACTTCTCCTCGACTGCTGCCGTCACTTCTTCCCCGTCGAAGAGGTCAAAAAGATAGTCGACCTCATGTCAATCCACAAGATGAACCGCCTCCATTGGCATCTGACCGAAGACCAGGGATGGAGAATCGAGATAAAGAAGTATCCAAAGCTCACCGAAATCGGAGCATATAGGAACGGTACCCAGATCTTCCGCCGTCCCGAGACCGACGGAGAGCGTTATGGTGGTTTCTATACCCAGGATGAACTCCGCGATGTAGTCGCCTACGCAGCAGAAAGAGGGATTACAATCATCCCTGAGGTCGATCTTCCCGGCCACATGGTTGCTGCCCTCGCATCCTATCCGGAGTTCGGTTGCACCGGAGGTCCATATGAGGTGATGCAGCGCTGGGGCATCATGCCCGATGTCCTCTGCGTCGGAAAAGAAGAGACCTTCACTTTCCTCGAGGATGTCCTCACCGAGGTTATGGACATTTTCCCGTCCGAGTACATCAACATCGGCGGCGACGAGTGCCCGAAGGTACGCTGGAAAGAATGCCCGCTTTGCCAGGCCCGCATCAAGAAACTCGGTCTCAAGGACACAAAAGAGTTCAGCAAAGAGCACTATCTCCAGAACTATGTCACCGCACGCATCCAGAAGTTCATCAACGACCATGGCCGCAAGATTATCGGATGGGATGAGATTCTCGAAGGCGATCTCGCCGAAGGTGCTACCGTAATGTCATGGAGAGGCACCAAGGGCGGAATCAAGGCTGTCGAAAAGGGATTCGACGTAGTCATGAGCCCGAACACCTACTGCTATATCGACTATTATCAGACCAAAGAGCACGACAAAGAGCCTTACCGTATCGGTAAGTATCTTCCTATCGAGACGGTCTATGGATATGAGCCCATGGAAGGCATGCCTGAGAATGGTGAAGACCATATCCTCGGTGTCCAGACCAACCTCTGGACCGAGTTCATCAAAGATCCTGAAAATCTTGAGTATCAGCTACTTCCCCGTATGAGTGCAATTACAGAGGTCCAGTGGTGCAGTGCCGACAACAAGGATTTCGACCGCTTCCGCATATCTCTCGACCACATGGTCAAGATCTACGAGAAGCTCGGATTCACCTACTGCAAGGCTCTCTGGGGCAAGGTTGGTCTCCCTGGACATGAGATTCCTGCCCGTACCGCCGAAGAACTTGACACCCTGGACTACAACAAGGTGCCGCTGATGGAGCAGTAATAAAATAGCCTGAGACACTTTATCGCCTGTGGCCACCCTCGGCCACATAAGAGGGAGGGGCCCATCATATGAGACGGTGGCAAGAGAGTGCGCCGGACGGAGAATTACCGGCAGAAAAAGTCAGTTATTTTATTGCTCTGTATCGGGGCCGCAAAAGTATCAGGCAACAGGCGCAGTATCCGAGAATAAGGAGAGTGTTGATACCGATCTGGAGCCAGTGAATACCTGCGCCCGGGAAAGCCCGGCCGATAAGAAGAGCAGCTCCGTAAAAGATGCCCATAAGGGCAAAAATGAGAAGAATATTACCCCATTTATAAGGAATGGGGTAATATTTTGCACCAAGGGCTGCGCTAATGATAAACATCACAAGATAGCTTGCCAGGTGACCGAAAGCCGATGCCCAATAAGAATATTTCGGCATAAAGACGACATTGACCACCGCTGTGACCAAAAGGCCTATTAGGGTGATCCAGATGGCCATATTGGTCTTTTCAGAGAGCTTATACCACATCGAGACATTGAAAAGCATACCAAGAAGCATGTACGAAAGTAGCATTATCGGTACAACTCCGACTCCGACTCTGAAATCGCGGCCGAGGAAAAGGGAGATTATGTCTATATAGAGGATTACTCCGAGAAAAACCAGACCGCAGAAAGCCGTAAAGAACTCCATTACAATGGCATAGAGATCCCTCGAGCCCTTATCCCTTGCCCTCTGGAAGAAGAAAGGCTCAGCAGCATAGCGGAACATCTGGATAAAGAGATTCATTATCACCGCGAGCTTGACCGCCGCCTGATATACTCCGAGACTCGCCCTCCACGCTTCGGAACTGATATCAAAATATCGGAAAAGAATCCTGTCGAGGAAGTCATTGGCGATGCCAGGAAGCGCCGCTACCATAAGCGGAAGCGAATAGAGCATCATTTTCTTCATTACTCCCCTGTCGAAGGTGAAGCGGAACCTCAGAAGATCCGGAAGGAAAAGTAGCAGACAGACGACGCAGCTTATGAAAATGGCGAAAATCGGATATGAGAAATCCGGCGTCGGCGAGACGAAGGAGCTTATAAGGTTGGCCGGATGCTTTGCGGCAAAGGCCGGGTATAGGAAGAAAAGCAGCAAGTTGGCACCGGTCTCCGTGAGTATCTTTATTGTCTTCAGGATAGCGAATTTCACCGCTTTGTGCTCTTGGCGAAGCTTGGCAAAAAGGATTGCAGTGATGCTGTCGCAGAAAAGGATTCCGGCGGTGTAACCAATCATGCTCTCGTAGCCCGGGTAGCCAAGTGCGTTTGCAATAGGACCGGCGAAAGCAATCATGACCGCGAGAAAGGCGGCATTAATTCCGAAGACCGCAAGGAGAGCATTGGAATAGACCGTCTTCGGATTGACCCCTTCCTTATTGGCGAAGCGGAAGGATCCCGTCTCGAGCCCCATTACCAGAACCACCTGAAGGATAGCGATATACGCCATAAACTCGGTAACGACACCATACTGAGCCTGAGTCAGCATTCGGGTATAAATCGGCACGAAAAGGAAATTGAGTATTCGTGCCAGAATCGAGCTGAGACCGTAAATGGCGGTCTCGCCGGCGAGTTGTTTCAGAGGATTTGCCATAATAATGCAAATTTAGTTAAATTTGCGAATGGAAAAGGAAATGAAAATGAAAAAGGGAATCATATTGATGTTTGCTGCCGCTTTTATTCTCGCCGGCTGCAACAATTCCGAAAAAAAGGCCGAAGAAGCGTCGGAGTCACCTTCTGATACTGTCGCTACTGCAAAAAGGGCAGAGAAGAAAGCAAAAGAGGTCGAAGAGCAGGCAAAGACTCTTGAAGAAGAGCCTCTATTCGACATTGTTACCAGCATGGGGACCATAAGGGTAAGGCTTTACAGCAAGACGCCAAAGCACCGCGACAACTTCATCCATCTCGCGCTCTCTGGATTCTACGACAGCCTTCTTGTCCATAGGGTTGTCCCCGACTTCGTCATTCAGGGCGGAGACCCGTATACCAGAGATTCTTCCCACTTCGAGCAGTGGGGCCAGGGCGGACCTGGCTATATGATTTCTCCGGAATTCGTCCCCGAATACACCCACAAGAAAGGCGCACTTGCCGCTGCCAGAAGCAGCGATATCGCCAATCCGATGAAAGAATCCCACGGCTCTCAGTTCTATCTCGTCGTTTCTCCGGACAACTGCAAACATCTTGACGGAGAGTATACCGTTTTTGGTGAGACAGTCTCCGGACTCAATGTCATAGACAGGATTTCCCGTGTCAGGACAGACAAGTACGGCCGTCCCCTGAAACCGGTCAGAATCAAGTCAATAAAGCCCAGCAAGGCCAATGACAGGCGGCAAAGACCTACAAAAAGAGCACAAAATCAATAATTTTTACACCATTTATCCCCTTTTCATGCTTCACTTGCACCCTGCTTGGCACGAATTTCGCTGATATAAAAAGCGAATAGTTTTTTCATAGGTTAAGTTTTAGGTTAGAATTGCGATCGCCGCTTGCTGGGAAGCACGCGGCGATTATCTTTAAAGTAGTTGGCGGGTTGGACATTCTGGGTGATGAAAACCTTGTAATCAATTGTATGGTAAATAATTATGGAGGTTATCAATAATGGAGATTATCCATCACCACAAATGTCCAAGTGACCTTAAAGTAAATAAGTTTATACTCCAAATGAGATATATTTCTGATGACCAGCCATGCTGTGAGTCGCCACCAGCTACGCCGTGAGTCGCAACCTACTTATTGGCAACAACTTACGACATTTAAACTTGGATAATATGGGAGTTTAATTTCTATAACCTTCTACATATCAGCACCTTCTGTCTCACGCGATTTAGGACTTAAAATCATTTCTGATTACCAAATAGCGCAAGGACATTTCCTTGGCAGTGCAGATCCCCATTAATAGTTCTTACTATCTACTCTTCCCCCAGCCCGTCCATGAAAAAGGCGGCTATTCATGGATGAGATTGATGGACTATGAGTTCTCGCCGGTCTATTTCATCAGTTTCATGGACTTTTCTCTCCATGAAGGGTCTGACAATATGCTTTACCGATACCAGTTACAGGAGAGAGAGACCGGAGAGATAATGACGGAAAGCCTTCAGTTCGTCTTCCTGGAGCTCACAAACTGCAAGAAGGCGCTGACTCCTCAGGCGACACTTCTTGACAACCTATGCTATGCCCTCCACAACATAGAGCACCTGACTGACCGTCCTGACGAGCTGAAGGAAGAAATCTTCAAGCGCTTGTTCAAGACCGCCGAAATTGCTACCTTTACATCAGAAGAAAGGATCATTATATGGCGCAGGTGCTTTTTTTGTGAAGCTGACCTGCGCCATGCAATAAGGTGAAAACCTTTAGAAGCTCTGGAATGTCGTCCAACTGGTATTTGCTTCCGCAGTCTTCTCTATGCCGGAGCTGTTGTCGCCCGGGAGGTTCGTGAAGAGGTCGAAACCTGTCATCTGCTCTATATAGTCCACGCTCACGGCGTAGTTGGTGTAACTATCGCTGGTGTAGGTCTTGTGCTCAAACCAGAATCCGATGGCCGATGCCGACGTGACTGTGTTTCCACTCCACTTGACTTTCAGGAAGGCTTTCCAATAATAGTTCGGGATGGGCAGTTTGGTGGGGTTTGCATTCTTGCCTGTTGCGCCCGTGAGGTAGTCGATGGTCTCGCTGCCTCCTACGGTTCTGTAGGCAGGGCCGGTGACTACATACACCGTTTCGCTGGCATTGCTGCTAACGAGCGCCCTTTCCGCGTCCTCCAACGAGCTCCAGATTCCCTGATTGAAATTCGTCTGAATCTGGGGCGTCTGGTTGGTGGCATAGTAGGTCTGCAGGTTCATAGTGGCGTTGCTCTTGCGGTCGGCATTTGGGCACTGATGGCCACGGGAGTAGGTATCGTTCCCGTACATCGTGCCGTAGCTCTTGCTTGTAATGCTCACCTGCTTGCTCTGGTCGATGTTTGGATTGTAGCGCCAGCTGCTCGTAGAGGCAGATCCTGTCGTCAATGCTTTGGTCAGCGGATAAGCTGTCCAAAGGGAGGCGTAATATGTATAGCTGTAATTGTAGCTATAGTTACGATACTCCTCCGTGGTGCCACCACTTCCGTAGAATACGCCCACATAGTCCTCACTCCCCGTTGTTGCAGGGAGCTCCAACCAGCCGGATGGAGCACCTGGGACATTGTCCGTGGTGGTGAAACTGCCAATTGAACTAGTTATCTCTATGTATCCGCCATTGCCGTCAGACACTACCATATAAGCTTGGTAGTAGTATGTTTTGTTGCGCTCAAGGCTATTCACGTCAGCGGTAAACTCTCCTGATGCGCTGTCCAGAAGGTCGTTGGTATAGACGGTCTGAAGTGTCAGATCGTTGCGGCTTGTTCCAATCCGGAATCCCGCTTCCTGCGGGGCCGGAGAGGTTCTCACTCCTTCAAACGAAGCGGTCAGGGTTGCCCCTGACGCGCTTTCGTTAAAGGAGGAGACGGCGGTGATGTTTCCATCCCCGGAGGTTCCGCCTCCGGATTCGTTTCACTCGTAGGTGACTACAATGGCATCAGCAGATGCAAGACTGTTGGTTCCACTTGCAGCTTTGCCGTTTTGATAGAAAGCAAAATAAGTAAAGTTATCAGATGCGCCCGGGGTCCAAGTCAAAGTCTTGGTTGTTGAATCCCAAGTGCCAGCGGTTCCTCCTGTCGTAGCTGTGACCTCAGATGTTCCTCCTAAAAACATTAACTTAGAAGCATCGGAAACAGTCAATGCGGAGAATGTAATAACTACTTTGCTTATCCTTCCAGAGAAAGCACTTGTGTTGTAAAATCTGAATTCATTGGCAGCAGAACTCTGATTTGTCTTGATTTGCAGGGAGCTCGGATTCCACTGATTCATCTTCCAGCTTATATCATTATAAGTGAATTCGGTCAAAGTCGTGATGTAAGCTGTAGCTGAACTCCCAGTGCTTGACTGATCTGGAGTCATGGAATATGTTCCTCCCTGGCTTTCTTCAAATGTTGCAGTGATGCTCACAGCGCTTGACGGCATGGTGAAGGATTTTGCGCTCTTGATGTCATGGTCGGAGCCGTCATTGTACACGAGGGTGGAAAGAACATATCCACTGGAAGGAGTAGTCGTTATGGTTATCGTTTCACCTGCGGCAATTTCGTCTCCGGAAGTAAGTGTAGTTTCGCCATGCTTTACAACAATAGTTCCATTTGAAGGCGTTCCGAATGTCACGGCATAAGCCTGCACCTTGTTAAAGGTCTTGGAAGCAACGCCTGTCACCAAACCATCTTTGACAGCAATGGCTTTGACATCACCATCATCATAAGAGTCGTCTCCGCCGGCACCGCCAGTGGTATCAGAATAGTTGACACCATTAACAACGCTCATAATGTTCTGTTCAAATCGTACCACGAGGAGCTCGGCCTCGGGAGATTCATAAAATTGTTTTTTCTTCATGATTAATGAATTTTTATTTGTTATTTATTTTATTTTCAGGTTGTTATATCGCCTTTGAAAAAATTTTCGCCTTGCGGAAATAAAAGTAAAATTGCCACGTTTGTTCCAACTTACAAAAGTAGCAATAAAAAATGGAAATTCCGTAATAAAAAATTATAAAACTAAATCTCCGAAGCGAATTCCTCAATCGGTTTTCGTTTACCGCGATTGGGACTGTCCTCTACGGCAGGGATGCCGACCGGGAAAAGGGCTACAATCTCATAGTCTGCTGTCTCCGGGAAAATAGTCTTGATCGCAGCGGGGTCGAAAGAGCCTACCCATACGCTGCCAAGTCCAAGGGCGCTGGCTTCCAGCATAATGTAAGTTCCTGCAATAGCGGCATCGACTTCAGCTCCGTTCTTGCCGTCCGCCTGACGCACCCATGCATCCGATGGCTTGCAGCCTACCATGAATACAGCAGGAGCATCGTAGGTATATGCCGATGCGTTTTTTAGTTTCGTGAGCGCCTCCTCGCTTTTAACCACCCAGACGTGAACCGGCTGGAGATTGCATGCGGAGGGCGCCACCCTGGCAGCTTCCAGAATGTGCCCAATCTGCACCTGAGTCAAGGGCGTATCCTTAAACTTACGGCAGGAATAGCGCTCGCGGGCGATACCCATAAAAACAGATTCCTTAGCTGCTATCCTCTTCGGGAGATCCGAGAAAGCCGCACGCTTATGAAGGTGGGTAATATCACTGATTTTATTCAAAAATTTACTCATATCGCTATCTTTTTTTAGTGTCCAAGCTAATATACATTATTTTTCCCTTTTTTACAAAAGGAATTAATAATTATATTTGAAAACGGAATTCCATAATTAAGTCATTATGCTCGAAAATCTCAAAGAAAAAGTACTTCAGGCCAACCTCGACCTTGTCAGAAACGGCCTTGTAATCTACACATGGGGTAATGTCTCAGGAATTGACAGAGAGAGCGGCCTTGTGGCCATAAAGCCAAGCGGTGTCGCTTATGATAATATGAGAGCGGAAGACATAGTCATTGTCGACCTAGAAGGCAATATCGTCGATGGTCATCTCCGACCTTCATCCGATACCCCGACCCATCTTGCTTTATATCAGGCATTTCCGTCAATCGGAGGGGTTGTTCATACCCATTCCACATTCGCTACGGCATGGGCGCAGGCGGGCATGGACATTCCCTGCCTCGGGACTACCCATGCGGATTATTTCTACGGGCCGATTCCATGCACCGATGACATGACTCCCGAAATGATTGAAGGAGACTACGAAAAGAATACGGGGACTTCAATCATAGAGCGCATGAAGGGCATCGACCCGGTAGCGACACCCGGAGTACTTGTGAAAAACCATGGGCCCTTCGCATGGGGGAAAGACGCTGATGAAGCGGTCTACCACGCGACTGTCCTTGAGAAAATCGCTGAAATCACCCTCCACACTCTTTCGTTAAATCCCAATGCAGATATCAGGAAAGAGCTGATAGAGAAGCACTTTATGAGAAAGCACGGGCCGAAAGCGACTTACGGCCAGAAGTGATTACCGCTTCTTCCCCACCGGGTCGCAGGTCAGATCCACTCCGAGTTTTTTAAAGACTTTACGGTCGACTTCACTGAGAAGGACTGTTGAATGGACCTGGCATCCCTTCAGCATAGGCAAGCATGACAGAGCCTTCTTGCAATTCTCATCAAAAAGACTCAGCATCGAAATCGCCACGAGGACCTCATCCGAGTGGAGGCGGGGATTATGACCATGAAGATAAGTAACCTTTGTCTTCTGGATCGGCTCGATCATATTTTGGGGGATGAGCTTCAAGCTATGAGGAATACCGGCAAGATGCTTGGTAACATTGAGGATAAGGGCAGCGCTCGGCCCGAGAAGAGGGCTTGTCTCGGCTGTAACTATCGTTCCATCAGATAGTTCTATAGCCGCAGCCGGCTTCCCTCCGGAAATGTCTCGCCTCTCATGAGCGGCAACAACCGATCTTCTCATCTCCGGAGTAATCTTCGTCTGCTTCATCAGCAGAGCAATCTTATTGACCTCCGAATCAGTCCCATGCCCTGTCGCAAGCGCACCGAGGGCGGTATAGTAGCGCCGGATAATCTCCTGCTTAGAGGCCTCGCAGCAGAGATCGTCGTCGGAGATGCAATAACCGATCATATTGACACCCATGTCGGTCGGGGACTTGTAGGGATTCTCTCCGTAGATACCCTCGAAGATGGCATTAAGAACTGGGAAAATCTCAATGTCGCGGTTGTAATTGACCGCCGTCTGTCCATAGGCCTCAAGATGGAAGGGATCTATCATATTGACATCGTTGAGATCCGCTGTCGCGGCCTCATAAGCAATGTTGACCGGATGCTTAAGGGGCAGGTTCCATATAGGGAATGTCTCGAATTTGGCATAACCCGCCTTCACTCCCCTCTGACTCTCCTGATAGAGCTGGCTAAGGCAAACCGCCATCTTGCCGCTGCCTGGGCCAGGGGCCGTTACGACTACGAGCGGGCGGCTTGTCTCAACATAGTCATTCTTGCCAAAACCCTCTTCTGAGTCGATCAGAGCAACATTCTGGGGATATCCTTCGATGGTATGGTGGTAATAAACTCGCCTTCCTTCCCTCTCCAAACGCTGGCGATACATATCAGCGCTGGACTGGCCATTATAATGGGTAATAACTACTGAGCTGACACAGAATCCGCGGTTTGTAAATTCATCGCTAAGACGCAGCACATCCTCGTCATAGGTAATTCCAAGGTCTGCTCTTACCTTGTTTTTCTCAATATCAACTGCGCTTATCACTATCACAATCTCCAACTCATCTTTTAGCTTTTCAAGCATCTTGAGCTTGACATCCGGTTCGAACCCCGGAAGGATGCGGCTTGCATGATAATCGTCGAATAGCTTGCCCCCGAACTCCATGTAAAGTTTATCGCCGAACTTTGCGATACGCTCCCTAATGTGCTCAGACTGGATTTTTATGTATTTTTCGGTGTCGAACCCGTACTTCATAAGAAAAATAGTTTTGGTTTGTACGGGTTGCAAAGTTATCAATTTTACCGTGAATCTGCAAAAAAAGATGAAGTAGCTATCCCTTCCTGTACAAACTTGAGAGTGAAAAGAATTATTATTTCGAGAATGAGGATATTTGTTTTCAATAAGCAGTTTCATTAATCCACGTAAATAACCTTAAAACAACATCGCAGAGGACTGTTTAGGGTTGTTTTTTATAAGGACGAGAACTTATCTTTGCCTCGTCCGGGAGAGCTACTTCCGGCTTTAACTAATACTTATTCGTATGAATGACAAACCAATCATCGGGCGATATGCCCGAATCATTATGGACTACTGGTTCAAAAGAACCTTCGGTACCGAACCGAACAAAGACCTTCTCATCATGCTTCTCAAAGAGTTGATCCCAGAGCATGATATTCAGGATCTTACCTATGTGCAGCAGGAGCACCTCAATCCTTTCCCGGGTAAAAAGAATGCTCTGATTGACGTTGAATGCGTTGATTCAGATGGGACTAGGTTCATCGTCGAGATGCAGGTGGCAAGGCAGGAATTCTTCTATGAAAGAGCTCTCTTCTATTCGACTTTCGGGGTCCAGCAACAGGTCGAGAGGAGAAGCTCTATGGACTATGATTTCCCGGCCGTCTATTTTATCGGATTGATGGACTTTTCACTTCATGAAGGGTCCGACAGGGTTCTCTACCGGTACTCGCTCCGCGAGAGAGAAACTGGAGAAATAATGACTGGAAGCCTT
>ERZ842401.3900-NODE-3900-length-17997-cov-8.379166_pt1 | contig 17997 bp, 18 predicted proteins | sample MGYA00521270_ERZ842401 | MGnify/ENA primary metagenome ERZ842401 (study PRJEB31892, sample SAMEA3878208) | bioreactor metagenome | biome: Moose rumen | place: Sweden | collected 2011-10 | study: EMG produced TPA metagenomics assembly of the PRJEB12797 data set...
ACGCTTCAATCGAAGAAAACTCATCAGGTGAATGCAATCTCGGCTTGTCCGGACTTGCTTTAATCACTTTATGCGGAGCTTTACTCTTCAAGAAGCAATAAGCTAATTCATTGTCCCCTCGCTCTCTAACGGGGGGATTTTTTTTATGGCAGCAAAATATAACATGTTCTATTTTCACGATGATTTATAAATTTTCACGGGCTTTTTCTGTTGTCATAGTATAATTATCATTGTTCAAGGGGTAAAAATTTTTTCGCAAATAAAACGAGGGAGTGATTTTTTTGAGTCGCCTTAGCATTATGAATGAAACAAAAGCTCAGGCCGCCGTCGAATCTCTTCACAAGGATTTAGAACGGCGTGTAACTGGAGCTCCTCCCGGCTTATGTCCGCTCGATGTCGCAAGCAGTTATCTCAAAGTTTGTGCTGCTCAGACTTGCGGAAAATGTGTTCCGTGCCGAGTTGGACTTCCACAGCTTGAGAGATTGATTGATGACTTAATCGACGGTAAAGGAGACATGAAGACAGTCGAGACAATCGAGAAGACTGCCGAGACAATTTCAAATTCTGCCGATTGCGCAATTGGTTACGAAGCCGCTAACATGGTCTTAAAAGGAGTAAAAGGCTTCAAAGATGATTACACAGCTCACGCGAAAAAGCATCAGTGCACTTCAGAAGGTTTCAGAGCTGTACCGTGCGTAACGTTATGCCCTGCTCACGTTGATATTCCCGGATATATCGCGCTCGTTAATGCTGGCCGTTATGCCGACGCTGTAAGATTAATCCGCAAAGATAACCCCTTCCCAAGCGTCTGTGCAATGGTCTGTGAACATCCGTGTGAGAATAAATGCAGGAGAAGAATGGTTGATGACGCAATTAATATTCGCGGCCTGAAACTTTACGCAATTGATCATTCCGGACATGTGCCAGTTTATCGCGATGGTGAGAAACCTGCTCCAGCAACAGGAAAGAAAGTAGCTATAGTTGGCGGAGGCCCGAGCGGAATTAGTGCAGCTTATTATCTTGGAATTATGGGCCACAGTGTTGAAATTTTCGAGCAGAGAAAACGTTTAGGCGGAATGTTACGTTACGGAATTCCTTCTTACAGATTGCCGCGTGAAATTCTTCATGAGGAAATCGAGACGTTATTAACTGCTGGAGATATTAAAGTTCATAAAGAAGTCTCAATCGGCGGACCTGATTTCCCGTTAAAGAAACTTCGTGACGAGTTCGACGCTGTTTATATCGCGATTGGTGCTCACACTGATAAATCCCTGAAAATTCCCGGTGAAGACGCTGAAGGTGTAATGTCCGCTGTAACTCTTTTACGAAGAATTGGTGACGACGATTACCCGGATTTCAAAGGCAAAAAAGTTGTCGTTGTCGGAGGCGGAAATGTCGCGATGGACTGTGCACGCTCATCACTGAGATTAAACGCTGACAAAGTTACGCTGGCTTATCGTAGACGTAAAGATGACATGACGGCTCTCGCTGAAGAAGTCGAAGCTACGGAAGTTGAAGGCTGTGAAATCCTCGAATTGGCCGCACCGTTAAAAGTTGAAGTTGGCGAGGACGGAAAAGCTAAAGCCCTCTGGGTAAAACAGCAGATGATTAGCAACATTAAGGGCGGTCGTCCAGCTCCGAAAGATGCAAGCGCTGAACCCATAAGAATTGAAGCTGATATTATCGTCGTTGCGATTGGACAGGGAATTGACAGCTACAATTTTGAGCAGTCAGGTATCGCCGTAAAATGGGGATGCATTCAGGCCCTCGCAAGTGAAGAAGTCGAGAATATGCCCGGAGTTTTCTCTGGAGGAGATTGCGTTTCTGGTCCGGCTACAGTCATTCGTGCGATTGCGGCGGGTAAAGTTGCGGCTGCTAATATTGATGAATATCTCGGCTTCCATCATCCGATTGAGCTTCCCGTTGAAATTCCTGAACCTGTACCTCATAATCGTCCGGCTTGCGGAAGAGTGAAAATGCGTGAACGTCCGATTGATGAAAGAGTTCATGACTTCAAGCTCGTAGAAAAGGGAATGACCCAAGAGGAAATGGAACAAGAAAGCAATAGATGTTTGAGGTGCGATTATTACGGCTTCGGAAAATTCAGAGAGGGGCGTGAGTTCAAATGGTAAACGCGACAATAAACGGTAAAGCAATTCAGGTTCCCGAAAACACAACGATACTTGAGGCCGCAAAAATTAATCACATAAAAATTCCGCATCTCTGCTATTTGAAGAAAGTCAACGAAATCGGAGCTTGCAGGGTTTGTGTCGTCGAGATTGAAGGCCAGGACAGATTAGTATCTTCATGCAACACGATCGTACAAGAGGGCATGAAAATTTTGACGAATAGCCCGAAAGCACGCCAGGCTCGCAGAATTAACGTTGAACTCATTCTCTCACAGCATAACGCGAGATGTGCCGAGTGCGTAAGATCCGGGAATTGTGAGCTTCAGACTACAGCGAACGATTTAGGCATTAATAAATTTCCGTATCATGAAGATATTGCGGCGTTCAATTGGAACTCTGAATTTCCGTTAATCCGCAACGATGACAAATGCATTAAGTGTATGCGCTGTGTTCAGATTTGTGATAAAGTTCAGCAAATGCACGTCTGGGATATTGCAAAGTCCGGTTCACGTACAACCGTCGGAGTTACAGGCGGCGAGGACATTACGAAGGTTGACTGCACGGTTTGCGGCCAATGCATTACACATTGTCCGGTCGGTGCTCTCGTTGAACGTGATGATACGCAGAAGGTCCGTGATGCTTTCGCGGCTGGAGACAAGATTATGATTGCTTCGGTTGCTCCTGCTGTAAGAACGTCATGGGGCGAGAAACTCGGATTAACTCACGAGGAAGCCTCACAGGAGAGATTAGCAAGTGCGTTAAGAGCTATCGGGTTTGATTACGTTTTCGACACAGATTTTTCTGCTGATTTAACAATTATGGAAGAAGCGAGCGAATTTGTCGAGAAGCTCAAGAACGCTAAACACGAGAAATTCCCGATGTTCACGTCATGTTGTCCCGGCTGGGTAAGATTTATCAAGATGGAATTCCCGGATTTAGTCCCGCAGTTATCGAGCGCGAAATCTCCTCAGCAAATGTTCGGGGCAATAATTAAGACTTGGTACGCTCAAATTCTCGGAGTTGAGGCCGATAAAATTTATCACGTGTCATTCATGCCGTGCACAGCCAAAAAATATGAATGTGACGTTGAATGCATGAACTCTTCAGGAGCACGCGATATTGATGTCGTCTTAACAGTTAGGGAACTCGACAGGCTAATTAAATCAGAAGGAATTGACGTAAAAGCTCTCGAAGAAGGCCAATTTGACGCGCCACTCGGAACAGCTTCAGGAGCAGGCCACATTTTCGGAACAACCGGCGGAGTTATGGAAGCGGCTTTGCGTACAGCGTATAAGCTCGTAACTGGCGAAAATCCGGATCCTAACGCTTTCAGATATGTACGTGATTACGACGGCTTCAAAGAGGCTACGTTCGAGATTGCCGGGACGAAATTAAGAATAGCTGTAGTTCATGGTCTCGGGAATATTCGCAAACTCTGTGAGGACGTTCAAAGCGGAAAAGCTCAGTATGACTTTATCGAGTGCATGGCTTGCCCGACTGGATGCGCTGGCGGCGGTGGTCAACCAATTTCTGAGGGTGAGGAACTCGGCGAAGGACGCGGGAGAATTCTTCTTGACCTTGACCGAAAAATGACGCTGAGATTTTCTCACGAGAACCCGTCGATTATTCAGTGCTACAAGGAATATCTCGGCGAACCTTTAGGGGAAAAAGCTCATCATTTGCTTCATACGGATCAAGAGAAATGGGAGCTTTGGAAGTAAAGCTAATATAAATTTTGTCCCCTCGTTATGAAGCGGGGGGAATTTTTTTTGCTATACTTTCATCATTTCCAGTTAAGGACGGTTAAGATATGAGACATTCAGGAATTATCAGGCTTGTAACGGGTGGAAGGTTAGGCAATCAATTATTCAGATATGCTTTTGCTCGAGCACTACAGATAAAACATTTCCCGGATTATGAGCTTGAAGTTGGCTTTGTTACGCGTCGGCCAATTACAGAAGAACAAAAACGCTTTGGATTAAAAAATTCGCTTGTAGATTTCCAGATTGAGAATATTTTAGCTGAAGATATGCTTTTCACAGATAAACGCTTCACGAGTAATTTTACGTTCACCCAGAAATTGATTTACTCGTTTTACAGGATTTCACGAAATATTTTGCCCAAGAAATTATTGCCATTGATTAGCTCTAAGACTTTCAGGAAAATTTATAATCACTTCGGAATTTACATCGCTCAGCCTCCGTCAAGATATGAACCGTTTAATGTCTCATGGAAAAAGAATATTTTGTGTGATTCAGAGTTTGAAGCTCATGAATATTTTGACGAGATTAGAGATATTTTGCTTCGAGAGTTTACGCCTATACATGAAGTTTTGCCGCATAATAGAGAGCTTATGAATGACATTGAGAGTTCGCAATCAGTCTGTGTACATATCAGGCGCGGCGACTTTATGAACAGTTCAAACTCTAATATTTGCACCGCAGAATACTTTATTCAGGCAATGAAAGAAATTCATGAAGAAATCCCAAATTGCAAATTTTTCGTCTTCTCTGATGATGTCGAACTCGTGAAAAAAACTATTCCTCTTCCCTATGACATTACATACGAACAAGGCAATAATCCTTCATATGAAACTCTAAGATTAATGTACTCATGCAAGCATTTTATCATCAGCAACTCAACTTTCAGCTGGTGGGCACAATACCTTTCACGCAATCCCGACAAAATCGTCTATGCTCCGTCAAAATGGCGGTTGAACGATAACTGCTCAGGTTTGGATATGCCATATATGCGAAGGCTCCAGGTTTGAATTGGCCGAGAAATTTTTTTGATGCCGTGTAAAATATATCCCATCATGAAAATATTAACTTTTTACGAGCAATTACGAGATAATGCCTACGCTATCAAGTGTATGACGTGATGAAAATGATGAAGTTACGTGAGGTTGGAAAAATTGATGAATATACTAACTTTCTATCAACAACTTAGAGATGATGCCAACGCTCTCAAATTCTCATTGCCGGTTTTAAGCGTCTATAACCCGTTAAAATATGCTTGGGACGGCTTCGAGCAATACATGAAATTTTCTGTCGGAAAAAAGCGCGTTGTCTTTGTCGGAATGAACCCGGGTCCTTACGGAATGGCTCAAACTGGAGTTCCATTTGGTGAGATTAACGCTGTCAAAAATTTTCTCGGCATCACTAATATTTTCATCACCAAGCCGGAAAATGAAAATCCTGCATATCCTGTTAAAGGCCTTGAGTGTTCACGTTCGGAAATTAGCGGCAAAAGATTATGGGGGTTGTTTCATGAGAGATTTGGGACATCTGAGAAATTTTTTGCTGAACATTTCGTGCTGAACTATTGCCCGTTATTATTCATTGGCCAGCATGGGAATTACACGCCCGACAAGATTAAACGTGATGAAAGCGCAAGATTATTCGAGATATGCGATTTATGCCTGAAAAATGTCGTCGAAGCCTTCGAGCCTGAGTTCATAATTGGAATCGGGAATTTCGCCTTCAAACGTTCTCAAATCGCGCTAAAAGATGTGAACGTTAATATCACGAAAATTCTTCATCCAAGTCCTGCGTCTCCGGCGGCTAATCATGGATGGAGTGAAAAAGTTACGGAGCAATTAATTACGTCAGGAGTTTGGCAGTGAATTATAATTAGCATGAAAGGGGATAAAATCTTGTGAGCTATTACGATGACAAAAGCGATTACGTCAGAGTTCGCGCATTCGTTCACGGTCGAGTTCAGCACGTCGGTTTTCGTTACTGGGCTTGTGAGCAGGCTGAACGTTTAGGCTTAACCGGAAGCGTCCAGAATTTACCGGATAGAACCGTCGAAGTCGTATTTCAGGGAAAACCCGAGCAAGTCAACGAGATGAAAGAAAAATTACGTCATGGGCCGTCAATGGCTATAGTTACTCAGGTAATTTTTTACCGCGAACGCGTGAAAGACGACGAAACTAACTTTGGGCCTGTATATTAAGTTTTCTGCGTGTGTTATTATTTCGCAGAGGTGAGAAATTTATTGAACGAAATTAAACAAATCCTGCAAGATCTTCACGACGACAAAATTACAATTGATGACGCATATTTAAAGCTCAAAGAACAGCCATTTGAGGACATCGGCTATGCAAAAGTTGATTTACACAGAAAATTACGGCAGGGAGCTTCTGAAGTAATTTATGGTGCCGGAAAAACCCCAGAACAAATTGCGGGTATCATTAACGTAATGAGAACTCATAATCAAAACGCAATTTTAATCACAAGACTTTCACGTGAAGCCGCCGATGAAATTAAAAATTTAGGCTGTGAACTCGAATATTACTCTGACGCTCACGCCGGAATTGTCGGAAAAATTCCTGAACCTGAGGGAAAAAGTTTCATCGTCGTAGCAACCGGAGGGACAAGCGATATTCCCGTCGCAGAAGAAGCAGCATTAACGGCTGAAGTCTTAGGCAATCGCGTAAAACGTCTCTATGATGTCGGAGTTGCAGGACTTCACAGAGTTTTATCACACATTGACGATATTATGAGCGCTTCGGTGATTATTGCCGTCGCAGGAATGGAAGGAGCTCTCGCAAGCGTTTTAGGAGGTCTCGCGGATTGTCCGGTAATCGCAGTTCCAACGAGCGTAGGTTACGGGGCTTCTTTCGGCGGAATTTCGGCGTTACTGGCTATGCTTAATTCTTGTGCAAGCGGCGTTAGTGTCGTGAATATTGATAACGGCTTCGGAGCTGGATATTTGGCCGCAATGATTAATCGAATTAGAATAGAAGATGAAGTCAGAGAATGAAGAAATTTTTTATCACGTTAATAATATTATTGTTGGCTGTTGTTGCTCTTTATGCTGAGGATTACGACATTTCGGGCTTATGGAACATCGACGGCAAGGGTTTTGTTAAGGACAGCAGTACGGAGATAAAATTAAACGCTCAAATTGACGGCAATATGCATATTTACACGGCATTAGCGAGCGAGATTAGCCAGGATTTAGCCAGCAATGATTATGCCAGTAAAGACGTATTCGACACTATAAGCAAGGATTTATTGAGCCCGGACAAGAGATTTTTAACGGGATATGATATTTACGTGAGAATTGATTTATCGAAATTATTGAGCTATAAAGTCTGGGATTACACAATACCAAACGGGATAAAAATTCCTGCACCTCTTTCGGAAATTAGACCGTCAAATGATAATCCCTATGAACTCGTTAATTTTGGAATTGATAATGAAGAACAGAACATGAATTACTTAATCACATTGACTTCAACGAATTCCGGGAAAATCAGGATTAACGGTGTGATTAAAGACGTTGAAGTTGTCGGAGATGTCGAAGTTGATTCTGAGAGTGTAATTTGGCTTGACGGAACAGAGAGACCTGACATTGACCCAAAAGTTGACAGCGGCTGTAATTCAGGATTTGGAATAATTCCGCTCGCTTTAATTTTATTTTGGAGGAGTAAATATAAAGATGTTCGGAACTGATATAGGCATAGATTTAGGGACTGCTACAGTTCTGATTTATGAGAAAAATCACGGCGTTGTCCTTCGTGAGCCTTCAGTCGTCGCCGTTGACCAAGATACAGGAGATATTTTAGCGGTTGGATATGCTGCTAAGAACATGGTTGGAAGAACTCCCGGAAGCATTATCTCAGTTCGGCCGTTACGTGATGGAGTTATTGCGAATTACGCGATGACCGAAGCGATGTTACAGCATTTCATGAGACGAGTAACTAAGGGCTCGCAAAAATTTTTCCGAAACAGGGCGATGATTTGTGTTCCGTCCGGAGCAACTGATGTTGAGAGGCGTGCAGTTCTTGAGGCAGCTTTAGAGGTCGGAGCCCGTGAAGCATACTTAATCGAGGAACCTATGGCGGCCGCTATCGGAGCTAATTTAAACGTCGAAGAAGCTCGCGGGAAAATGTTAGTTGACATCGGCGGAGGAACTACGGATATTGCCGTAATCTCACTCGGCGGGGTTGTTGTGTCGAAATCTTTACGTTTGGGAGGCGACAAGTTCGACGAGGGAATAATTCGCTACTTGCGTCGTCAATACAACTTAGCAATCGGAGACCAGACGGCCGAAAACTTGAAGATCATGATTGGAACGTGCACGCCTCTTGAAGAGGATCAAAGAATGATTGTTAAGGGAAGAGATTTAGTACAGGGATTGCCGCGACAAATTGAGGTAACGAGTTCAGCTGTCAATATGGCGATTGGCGATATGATACAAACTCTTGTTGACGGCATTCGAAACGTTTTAGAGCTAACTCCCCCCGAATTATCAGCCGACATAATTGATAGAGGTATAGTCTTAACCGGAGGCGGAGCGTTATTGCGCGGACTTCCTGAGTTAATCGCTCAACAGACGGGAATAAATTGTTTTACCGCCGAAAATCCAATGGAAAGCGTTGCACTCGGAACAGGAAAAGCATTAGCCGAGATTGATAATTTACGCAACACAGGACGAAGCACAATGCTCGTAAATCTTAAACGTTCAAGCCGACGAAGATATTAAAAGGGGTGAGAGATAAATGCATAGAGGACTATACGAAGCCGCGTCAGGAATGCTCGTTCAGGAGACGTATTTAGACGTTGTTACGAATAATCTTGCGAATGTCGATACAGCCGGATATAAGCGTCGAGTGAGCACGAACTCGGATTTTTCTGCTTTGCTTGACAGAATAGAGAAAGTTTCTGAGGACGGCGAGACGAAATTAACTAGCGTTATGCCCGCTGATATGCCGTTCAAGGGAAGACAGGTAATAGGCTCATTAGCTCTTGCTACGGTTTTCTCAGAGGACGTAATGGACACAAGTCCCGGAGTTGTTAAGACGACAGAAAGCCCGCTTGATATTGCGATTGACGGGCCGGGTTTCTTTTCGGTTGCTGACGAGAACGACAACACTTTTTACACTCGCGAGGGAAATTTTACACTCGACAACAACGGAAATATTGTGACACCTAACGGCTTGAGATTGCAGGGTGAAGGCGGATCTTTATCAATCGGGAATGCAACTAGCGTCGAGATTAACAGGACGGGACAAGTTATTGCTGACGGTGAAGCTGTCGGACGTGTAAGCGTCTTCAACTTTGCGAACCCGACATATTTACATCACGAGGGAAAAAATTTACTCACTCCAACCGAACAGTCAGGAGAACCTGAAGCCGTCGAGAACGTAAAAATCTGGAGCGGAGCATTAGAGATGTCAAACGTAAGCGTCGTTGAAGAAATGGTGAGGATGATTGAGGCTCAAAGAATTTACGAAGGAGCTTCGAAAGCCTTGATGACACACGATGAGCAAACGCAGAAATTAATTACGTCTTATAGTCGCGGATAATAATTTTACACAGAAGGGAGAATAATAAATGTTACGGTCATTATGGACTAGTGCGTCAGGAATGATAGCTCAGCAGACACATCTTGACGTTGTAACTCACAACTTAGCGAACGTAAACACTCAGGGTTATAAAAAGCGTCGTGCAGATTTTGAGGACTTAATGTATCAGATTTACCGTGAGCCAGGAGCGCCGATTGAGCCGGATTCACTTGTTCCGAATGGTGTACAGGTTGGACTTGGAACGCGGGTAACATCAACGCCGAGTTTCATGGTTCAGGGAAATTTTCAGATTACCGACGGGCCTTTAGACTGGGCAATTGTTGATGACAACGGCTTCTTTCAGGTTAATATCGGCAATGGACAAATCGCTTATACTCGCGGAGGTTCATGGCAGATTGACGATCAAGGCCAGATTGTGAACGAAGACGGATATTTGCTTGAGCCTGCTATAACGGTACCGAGTGACGCGCAAGAAATTCAGTTATCGCCTACCGGAGTTGTGAGCGTCCGAATTTCTGATGAAACTGAACTTCAGGAAATTGGCCAGCTTGAACTTGCACGCTTCATTAATCCTGCTGGACTTCGTGCTGTCGGTGATAGATTATTCCTGGAAACTCCTGCCAGTGGTGAGCCAATAACCGGAGCGCCCGGCGAGGACGGAATGCCCCAAGTTCGGCAAAATGTAATTGAGATGTCGAACGTTCAAGTCGTCGAGGAAATGGTCGAGATGATTGTTGCGCAAAGAGCCTATGAAGCAAACTCTAAAGGAATTCAGACGGCTGATGACTTATTGAGAATTGCTAACGGCCTGAAACGTTAATAAACTATGAGACGTAAAATTTTTATTCAGGGGTGTCTATTAGTGATGCTCCTGATTTTTATTAATCCGGCTTATTCAGCACAGAACATCAAGATAGAAATTCCCGAAATAATTTACTCGGATCAAGATAATTTCACGCTTGGACAAATTGCGAAAATCTCAGGGGGATTAATTCAGACGAGAAGAATTTTAGCGAAAGTTCAAGTTTACGCCGACGGTGATAGACTTTTACGTAACGAGGTATTACGGGCGATTAATGACAGCGATGCTTCTGACGCGAGAATAGAATTATACATGCCGCAATATTCCAGGATTGAAGCTCCAGCTTACGAAGGAAATTTTACGGAGACCGGGCCAATTTCGCAAAATAATTCACGAACAGTCAATGATTTAATTCCTGTGATAAAATCTCTCTCAGCATGGGACGGAAATATTGAGGTCTCAGCGAGTTCACCAGTTCCCGACGGAAGATTAATAGATCCAGCGAGCATTGTACCCGGCTCAGGTTCAGCAACTTTGAGATTTCGCGACGACAGCGGCCGAGTTCGTTCGTTGAATGTGCGTTTAACTTGGCTGCAAAGGGTTATGATTGCTTCACATAATATTAATAAGGGTGATAGAATTTCCCCGAATGACTTAATCACGCGCGAAATGAAAATTACCAAGCCCGGAGTTTACGCGTCAAGTCCGAACGAGATTATGGGTTTTACGGCGAATAAAAATATCAAGCAGGGAGAAGCAATATTATTAAGCAATCTTACAAGCTCTAATGTCATCAAAAAGGGAAGGCCGGTAAAAATTATCGCTCGTTACGGTGCGGCGAGTGCTTCAGCTGACGGAATTTTGCTCGAGGACGGACGGCCTGGCGATTGGGTGAAAGTTCGTAGGGTTGATGATAGAAGAGTTACACTCAGGGCAAGAATTATCAATGAAAATCTCGTTGAAGTCAGAGTAGAATAAATCTTTATCATAAATTTTTATGGAGGTGTCTTTCATGCGCAAAAAACTTTTCACAGCTTTAATTCTCACGTTAGCATTATCATTTTCAGCATTTGCCGCTTCATTATGGGATGACAACAATAATTTGTTCGCTGATTCCAGGCCCGGAAGAGTAGGTGATATTATCACGGTGTTAGTTAATGAGCAGACTGACGCGAGCGACGAGGCTACAATGGACGTAAGCAAGACGACGAATAATAATATCAATAATGGCGTTGATGGAACTGGAATATTAAACTTTGTGCGGGGATTATTATTCAGCACGAGTAATTCAGCGACAGGCGACGGTTCCGTTGAGAGAACTCACAGCGCGAACACGACTTTAGCATGTCTTGTTACGGAAGTTTTGCCGAATGGAAATCTCGTAATCGAGGGAACTCGCGACGTTCGAACCAGCGACGAAGTTTTGCAGCTTCAATTGACTGGAGTAATCAGGCCTCAAGACGTCAATGCTGATAACCAGATTAACAGCCGATTAATCGCGAATGCTGAGATTGCCGTAAAAGGTCGCGGAATAATCTCACGAACTCAGAAAGTCGGAGTAATCACACAAATTTTGCAGACGGTATTTTAATCATGACGAGAAAATTTTTACTAGCATTAATCGTTGTCGTTCTTATTTGCGAGAGTTCATTTGCCGCCGTAAATTTGCAGGACATGGACTTTTCGCGCGTTAATCCTCGAGTTCGCATTAAGGATATTACGGAAGTTGAAGGAGCACGAAACAACCAGCTCACAGGAATTGGCCTAGTTACGGGCTTAAACGGGACAGGCGATAATTCCCCGATGGCCGTCCAGATGATGCGTAATGTTATGCGTAATTTCGGCGTTACACTTGATGCAAGATCCGTGAGAACTCGAAATATTGCCGTCGTCGCTTTAACCGCAACGCTTCCTCCGTATGTTAGGCCAGGCCAGAATATTGACGTTAACGTTAACACGATGGGTAATGCTTCGAGCCTTCAGGGCGGAATGTTAATTCAGTCGCCGTTACGAGCTGCTGACGGGAAAATTTACGCTGCTGCTCAAGGTCCTGTGATTATCGGCGGGAGCAGTGCTTCAGGTGCCGGAGCTTCAAGAACTCAGAATATCCCGACGGCCGGAAGAATTCCCGGAGGCGCGATCGTTGAACGTGAAGTCCCTACTGATTACACGATGGGAGGACAAGTTGCGTTATTATTGCGTGAGCCTGATTTCACGACATCCCAGAGAATTGCCGACGCGATTAACAGGACATACGGAGTTGTAGCGTATGCAGTTGACGCTGGACGAGTTGAGGTAAATTTGCCCGGTCAATATGTTCAAGCTCCTGCGGCGTTTTTGGCGAATATGGGGGGACTTGAGATTGAGCCTGACACGAGCGCGAAAGTTGCCGTTAATGAACGAACCGGAACCGTCGTAATGGGCGGAAACGTGAAAATTTCGGCAGTCGGAGTTGCTCATGGAAATTTAGTTGTCGAAGTTGCTGATGATCCGAACGTAATTCAGCCTGAAAGTTTGAGTGAGGGCCGAACAGTTGTAACTCGCCGGAGTGATATTACGGTCGACGAAGAGGGCGGAAGTATGATAGCTATGCCGGCAACTACGACTGTTAGGGATATGGTGAGAGTGTTAAATTCACTTGGAGCGCGTCCGAGAGATATTATCGAGATTTTACAGGCAATTGATAAGGCCGGAGCTTTACACGGTGAACTTGTTACTATGTAAACGAGGTAAACGAGGTGAAAGAGAATGTTACGGACAAACGGAATTCCAAGCTCAAAGATTATTGACACGAAAATTAATCCCGAAGTTCACCAGACAGACGAAGCAATAAAGCTCAAGGAAGCCTGCCAACAATTCGAGAGTATTTTATGGTCAAAACTCTGGAAGGACATGAAGCAATCCGCAATGTCAATCAGTGGTGCCGATCAAGCGAGGCCGTATAAACAAATGGAAGATTTATCGCTCGAAATGGCCAGTGATGATTTAGTCTCGAGTTCAGGAGGAGCGGGCCTATGGAAAATGCTTTATGACAGCATGATCGGGAAAGTTGCGGCGGATCAGGAAGCAACTCAACGAAGACAAGCTGACGAAGAAGCAAACGGTTTAGATATTCAAGCGTGAGAAAAAATTAATTCCCTTGTTCATGACAGAGCAGGGGAAAAATTTTTGTGCTATAATACCACGAAAAATTACGTAGAAAGGACTTGACAAATTCCAAAATGTCTTCCATAATTGACCAGACCAGACCAGCATAATTATGCTTTTTATTCCCGATGGTTCTATAAAGGACTTAATCAGGATATCATAGTTACTTCATCACGTAATATCATCAAAATCGTTCAGGAATATATTAACTTCGACAGCGTTATTGATATAGGCTGTGGAACTGGCCAGATTTTGCGGGCATGTTCGGAAGCCGGAGCTAAGACTATACGCGGAGTCGACGGCACATGGGTAGATAAAAATATGCTCGTTATTCCTTCAGAATGTTTCACGCCATCAGATATTTCACAACCCAATTTAGCCGAAAAAATCCCAGAGAAAAAATTTGACCTCACAGTTTCATCCGAAGTGGCAGAACATATTGACCCCGAAGACTGCGAAAACTACATGAATAATCTTGTATCTTTCAGCGACGTAATATTATTCTCGGCGGCAATTCCAGGACAAGGAGGAACTCATCACGTTAATGAGCAATATCCTTCATATTGGATTAAGAAGTTTGAAGCAAGAGGATTTATTCCCGTTGACTGTATAAGGCCTGTTGTATGGCGAGATAAAAATATTCGTCTTGACTGGCGGCAAAATTTAGTTATGTTCGTTCGTAAAGATAAGCTGAAGAATTATCCGAAACTTGAGGCTGAAGCTGGCAGAAAAGTTCTTGATATAGTTCATCCGGAATTTTGGGGCATATGGTCATATCCGCCTAATATAATGAAAATGTCGAGCAGAGGCCCTAAACGAGGGACAAAAAATCTCCTGCGCGAATTAATATGCTTCATACCTGGTTTTATTTATGCACTGAAGGTACGTTTGTTTAAGCATAGTTAATATATCCTGATATAATTATTTTATTCCATACAAATTTTTATATCACAATGGAGGAGTTCACATGCTCAATCTCAAACAGGACATGCGCGAAATCATCGACAGCGCAATTAAAGCCGTATTACCAGAATCAGCAGTAAAAGAAGCATTGAATAATCCAGACTTCACAAGTCGCAAGGGCAAAGGAAAAATCATCGTCGCCTCAATCGGTAAAGCCGCCTGGAGAATGGCTAAAGCCGCAAGCGATATTTTAGGCTCAGGGATTTCCGGAGCAGTCGTTACGAAATATGATCACTCAATGGGCGATATTCCCGGACTTGAAATTTTCGAGGCAGGCCATCCGGTTCTTGACGAAAACACTCTCAAGGGAACTCGTGCACTTCTTGAACACGTTAAAAATCTCACGGCTGATGATACCGTTTTGTTTCTTGTGAGCGGCGGAGGTTCAGCACTCTTTGAGCTTCCTGCTGAGGGCGCAAGTTTATCCGACATGCAGGACATTAGCAGTCAACTTTTAGCGTGCGGAGCTGATATCGTCGAGATGAACACGATACGTAAGCATTTATCGAGCGTTAAGGGCGGAAGATTTGCGCAGTTGTGTGCTCCGGCTCATGTCTTCATGGTCGTGTTGAGCGACGTTCTCGGTGATAGACTTGACAGCATAGCTTCAGGCCCGGCCGCTCCGGATTTGTCGACGAGTGAAGAGGCTTTAGCTATCGTGAAGAAATATGATTTGAAGGTTAAGCCCGAACTCATGAAAATTTTAGCCCGTGAAACTCCGAAAGAATTAAGCAACGTTACAGCAGTAATAACCGGAAGCGTTACGGCATTGTGTCAGGCCGCTTGTGATATCGCAAAGGGTAAAGGCTATAATCCTCTCGTCCTCACTACAACGATGACGTGTGAAGCTCGTGAAGCCGGTTCGTTCATGGCCAGCATTGCTCGCGAAGTCAAAACTTCAGGTCGTCCCGTAAAAGCTCCTTGTGCGATTATTGCCGGCGGTGAAACTGTCGTACACTTAACCGGTCACGGAATGGGCGGACGTAATCAGGAATTTGCTCTTGCTGCCTCAATGGGAATTTCCGGACTTGATGATGTAGTTATCGCTTCACTCGGTTCTGACGGAACTGACGGACCAACTGACGCTGCCGGAGGAATTGTTGACGGAAAAACTGAAGCCGCGTTGAAAGCTAAAGGCATAAGCATTCCCGAAGTTCTGAAGGAGAACGACGCTTATAACGCACTGAAAGCCGCTGACGCTCTGTTAATGACCGGACCGACCGGAACAAATGTTAATGATGTTGCAATAGCTTTAATAGGCTAAAAAGTTTTGAGGGGAGCAGGTTAATTTTGTTCCCCTCGTTTTGTGTCGATTAATCACGTGCCGCCATCGCCGCCCCGATTAAGCCAGCCTTATAGCCAAGTGTACAGCTCACAATTTTTGCGCATTTCGGCCTTATTCCCTCGTAAACTTCCGCAATAACTTTCTCGCGTAAAGGCACAAGCAACCTTTCACCCTGTTTGCCAATCCCTCCGCCTATGCTGATAACTTCCGGCTGAAGTCCATTGATTAAATTTGCAAGTCCGCTAGCTAAATATCCCGTGTACTCGTTGATAATATTAATCGCGATTGGGTCCTGCTCGTCTGCCGCCGCAAAAACTGTGTGACCGCTAACAACTCCTTCACGTTTTGCTATTTCCGCGAGTGTGCTGTTCGGATGTTCAGCAATAGCTTCTTTCGTCATGTTGATTAATCCGGTCGCAGAACAATAAGCCTCAAAGCAGCCGTGTCTTCCACAAGTGCATTTTCTCCCGCCGTAAGCTATAACCATATGGCCGAACTCACAGCCGCTGAAAATTTTCTCGTCGATTACCAAGCCCGAACCTACTCCGGTTCCCAGCGTTATAATCATCGCGCTCTTAGCTCCTTTTGCCGAACCAGCAACAACTTCACCGAGTGCCGCCGCGTCAGCATCATTCACGAGCTTTGCAGGAATATTAAACTCCGCACTCATCTTCGGGCCAATCGCAAAGTTTCGCCAGCCTAAATTGTTGTTGTAAGTTACTATTCCGTTCTCAACGTCAATAACTCCAGGCGAACCCATCCCGATAGCTTTTATCTCGCTCATGTCAACTTTTGAGCTCTCAATCGAAGTCCTCACAGCTCGGATAATATCTTGCAACACAACGTCCTGCGGTCTGTCTGCTCCGGTTGGAACGCTGGCTTCACTGATAATCTCGCCATTCTCAGCAATTACGCCCGTCTTTATGTTTGTGCCGCCAATGTCAACGCCGATATAATACGCCAATTTTTTCACAGCTCCTTCATGGGGAAATTAATTAAGTGTGAATAATTATATAATATGCTCAATCTCGATAAAGGAGTTTTCTTAACATGAAACGAAGAATTATTGTTGCCGCTTTACTCATTCTCGCAGGACTTTCATCTTTATGGCTCAAGGCTGAAGCTGAACAGGTACGTGCGGGATTTGCCATGAACACGATTATCAACATGCGCGTGTATTCCAGTAATGATGACGTTCTTGACGACGCTTATAAATTATTGGCCGAACTCGATAATATGCTCTCAATGTACAATCCCAACTCCGAAATCTCACGCATAAACTCACTCGCAGGGAATGAAAAACTTTCAGCAAGTCCCGAAGTTATTGAAGTCGTCGAAGCCAGTAAAAAACTTTATGACTTCACTCATGGAATATTTAACCCGTTAATCGGTTCAGTTACACAATTATGGAAGATTAACCGTGCTGATGGGAAAATTCCGACGAGTGAGAGCCTCGACATCGCTATAAAACTCAGCGACATTAATAATCTTGAGATTGATGATAAATATATTTTCCTGAAACGTCCGGGCTGTATTCTGGATTTAGGCGGGATTGCTAAAGGTTATGCCAGTGAGAAAATTGCTGACATGCTCAAAGCTAAAGGCGTAAAGTCTGGAATTATTGACTTGGGCGGTAACGTTTACACAATCGGAAAAAATCCTGACGGCAATAACTGGAGAATTGGCGTGCGTAATCCATTAGAACCTGCCGGAAGCCCCGCTCTCGTCTTGAACGTCAACGACTGCGCAGTAATCACATCAGGGAATTATGAGCGCTATAAAATTGTCGACGGGAAAAAATATTCACACTTCTTTGACACTAAAACCGGCGAATCAATCATGAGTGATTTACTCTCAGTTACTCTCGTTACTCCTGATGGGAGCTTGGCAGACGGACTTGCTACAGCTTTCATGATTTCCGGTGTTGACGAGGGGAAAAAGATTTACGAGAATTTGCCGGATAAGCCTGGAGTAATTTTCATCACACAGAATGAGATTATCGCCAGCGAAAACTTGAGAGACATAATCACACGAGCAAATCAGGAAGTAAAGTTTTTCTGAGCTATTTATGATTGTTATAGAGTAAAAATTTCAGGCCTGATTCGTACTCTGCACCATAACCCGCGCTGTGTCCAGTGTCCGGGAAATGTCCCCTGCAGATATACGGCTCAGTCAGCAAAAACGCTCGGCCAAGTTCATTAAGCGAGAGCCTGAACCTGAAGCGTGCAATTTCTCCAGCTTCGATTACGTACGGAGCTAACTCTTCGGGAGCAGGCTCATGCAGACTTTTTTCACGGTAAAATTCCTCGTCAACTCTCATTGAGGCCCAAGGGAATAACGACGGAAGGCGCAA
>ERZ842401.3901-NODE-3901-length-17997-cov-4.525248_pt1 | contig 17997 bp, 15 predicted proteins | sample MGYA00521270_ERZ842401 | MGnify/ENA primary metagenome ERZ842401 (study PRJEB31892, sample SAMEA3878208) | bioreactor metagenome | biome: Moose rumen | place: Sweden | collected 2011-10 | study: EMG produced TPA metagenomics assembly of the PRJEB12797 data set...
TATTCGGCACCTTTATTCCACAGCACAGCCATTTTGCTTGTCGGCCGCAGCATCACGCCTCGTGCCGCCTCGCCAAAAGCTCCCATAGTGGCACCCATTGTGGCACTATGCGCAAGATTGGCACCCCATTGACCCCAGCCTGAAAATTGTCCTGCGTTAAGGTCGCTAGCTCCTTGACTTAGGATGCCCACGCCTGTCATCGTCAGCGTGCTATGAAGTATCCTGCCGCCAGCGGTGGCTGCCGAAGCGGCAGGCATTAAAGCCTCTGCACCCCAACTGGCAAGCAATATCTCTGGCAAACTGCCTACAAAGCCGCCAACGTCCCTGACAAAGAACCTCTCCCAGCCGCCAAGCTCCTTGACATACTTCTGTGAGGCTCCTTCCATCAAACGCTCTTCCTCATCGGTCCAAGTGCCTGCCTTTTTACCGAGCCAAACACCAAGCTGCCCAAAGGTGCTGTGACCAAATGCGGTATAAAAAGGTAACTTCCATCCAGGCAGCGAGCTCTTATACTGCTCCACAGCAATATCTACACCTTTCTCAGCAGCAGCACTGATGTTCGTGACCACTCTCTCCAGCTCCTCTTTGATGATATCATCCACGTGCCTGTCGGTCTCTCGGGCTTTTATCATGCACAATGTGACAAAGTTGTTCCTGTCCTTCTCAAAATACAGCAGATTGTTGATGATGTCAGCGTATGTGTGATGGGGAGCACTGCCCTCTATCATGTCGCCCCACAAGCTTTCCGACTCACTCTTGGCAGCGTCAAACAGGATGTCTCCAGGATGGTCGGCGGCGACATGATACATGGAGGCATCAAGCATCACTCCAGTGTAGTCACTAGGATACTTCTCCGCCACACGACTCGCAAAGCGGGACCACTCAAACTTGCCTGGATGGCTTCTCGCCTCCGATAGACTGCCGAAACCGCACTGACGAGCAACAAGCTCCAAGCAGGCGGCATCATAGCGGTTGGCAAGCTCTATAAGCTGCTCCTCGCTGGCACCAGACTTCGACGCAACAAGACCCGATATCGCCTGACGTAGCTCCGACTCGCTCTTGCCAGCATAGTCGCTGTGGTAGTCTCTATAATTGTCCTTGTTGTTGAATATCTTTGAGTTCCAGACCGAAATCAAGTCGCGGTCGAGTTCAAAGGGCTGGTCATGTTTCTGATACAAAATATGGCCTTCGTCGCCAATGTGCGGCACATGAGGCGCATGTATGGTCTTGAAACCTCCATCCCCGTTGGCGTTGTATTCACGCACTTCGCCGTCGGCAAACCGGTAGCGCACCATGCGCTCCACGCCATTCTCTAGCTTGTATTCAGCCACATCGCCTTTCGGATATCTGTAGTACACCTTATCGCCAGAGGTGACCTTCTGGACAAAGCCTCCTCTGCCGTCAGGGATGACGTCAACACCCTCGGAGGAAGTGTTGAGACGACCCACCTCTTCAACAAGCGAGGCTTCCTCTTCGGGGGTGAACTTGGCAGGAGCAGGTCTCACAGAAGCCTCCCTTGTCCCTGTGCTCGGCGACGCACCCAAAGCACCGCCGCTGACGCTAGCCTTGCCCACACTGTCGCCCAGCACACCGCCGGCAGCACCGCCAAGCTTAGCGTCACCGAGAATAGTGCCGCCACCACCGCCGCCCGCATCAACGGAGGCACTCGGAGTACCAAAACTCGCAGCAGCGTCTTGCTTCTTTGCAGCATTTGGAACAGGCTCCCTCGGCGTTGTCCCGGTACTCGGCGACGCAGTCGGCGAGAACTTCTCCGAGAACTCCTCATAGCTGCCTTCAAAGGCTCCGTCAGCCTGCAATGCACCATGCAGCTGCCTTCGGTTGTCCTCGTCCTGAAACCAGCCCCTGAACTTTTCTCTACTTGTGTTAACAGCTCCATCTGCTTCCAGAGCGTCATATAACTTGTCGATATTATCTTGTGCCATAATGGTCTAAATATTGTCTAATAACGCTTTAGTATTCTTGAATTTACTGCTTCTATTGCCGCCGCTTCCGCCTCCGCCTCCGCCCTTTCGTGTCGTGGTAGTGCGGGTTGTGGTCTTCTCGTTACCTTCATCATCAACAGTCGTTGTGGTGCTGGTGCTGGTAGTGGGAGCGTTGCGGTTGGCGATTTGGTCCTTTTGGTTCTGGATATATGCATCGCCCTTTTGCCTGTTCACCTTAGCATCGCTGTTAGTTTTTCCCTTTTTCGCATTATTTAAATCAATCCTGCTGTTACTCTCGTCTTGATACTGCTTTAGCCTGTCCTCGGCAATCTTAAGCTTCCTCTCAAGCTCAACCACCTTGTTCTTGGCAAGTATCACAGCAGCCTGACCCCTAGCCTTGTCAAGCTCCATCCTCGCGTCGGCAAGCTGCTGCTTGATGCGCATCTCCTGAAGCTTATACATGTTCGTGTTATGCGAAGCTATGGCACGCTCCTTCATCTGCATCAGCTGCTGCCGGCGGCGCTCCAAAATACCCAAGTCACGGTTATAACCCTCCTGCACAGCCTTGCTCATGCTCTTGCTCTGGTCGGCACTCGGGCTGCCCTTAGTCGTGAAGTACAGGTTGCTCAATGCGCTCACCCCGTCGCCTATGGCAGAGAACAAGGCATTGCGCTTGCGGCGCTTCTCCAGAGTCGCCTCATCCTCCTTGTTCCTGTTCAGCCGCTCCTCGATGTCGGCAAGGTTGCGGGCGTGGCTCGCAGCCTCAATCCTCTCAGGCAAAGTGTTCACTATCGAATTGGGGGCAGGCACTTTAATGTCTGCACCTGCAACACGGCGGGGGTCATGCACACTGCCAGGACGGTTCTTAAACTCCTGCACCTGCTCGTAGCTCTTTGTCGGAGTGTCGTCCGTCCACTCGGGATTGGCGGCGTCTGCCAGCACCAAAGGCTTTTTATTCTTCTCGTCTTTATCCATAGCAAAGTTCCGTTTGTTGCGATGCCATCGCAACCGTTATCCATTATTCCTCTTCCAAAGCTGGATATCGTCCAAACCGCTGTTGCCGGCGATGTCGCTAGCCGCGCTGCTCACACCATTCACGGCACTGATGATGTTATTCGCCTTCTGCTTCTGCAGGTCGTTGAGCTGCTTGTTGATGCTGTCCTTCTTTGTCATGTACTGGTTCTCGATGTTGTCCTTGCGGTTGGCGCCGGCAACGGCAATCTGGGCCGCCGTGTCGGCAAGGGCACTGGCGTTAGCTGCCTTGGTAGCTGCCACGCCCTCCTCGGTGCCGCCCATCACGGCAGCCGTGCCGGCAGCCTGACGGTTGCGCTCACGGATGGCATCCTGCGTCATCTGCCACACCCGCTGGGCGTCAGCACGCTGGGTCGCGTCCTCGTTATACCTGCGGTCATACCAATCCTGGTTCTCTCTCTTCTGCTGGTCAAGGTTCTTCTTCACCTCTTTCATCGCCTGGCTCGCCTTGTAGCCGCCAAATATCGAGCCGCCAATCTTCATCGCGCCTCCAATCAAGCTTCCTAATCCTAACATAGTCTATGTGCGTTAAGTTTTAAAATTATGCCACAAATCTACATCACTATCTTTGCATCACTATTTTATTTCTTAACACACACAAAATAATGCAGGGACGAAAAACAGGTGGACGCAAAAAGGGAACGCCCAACAAAGTGTCGGGCGACATGAAAGCTGTGCTCGCTGCTTTCTGCTCCGATTACTACAACAGCGGCGAGTTCCTAAAAGACTTCCTCAACCTCGACCCCAAAGACCGCCTCGACATCTTCACCAAGATACTCCCATACTTCACGCCCAAGATGCAGGCAGTCCAAGCCGACATCAACGCCGCCGTCACCAAAACCATCGAGGACGAACTCATCCGCCTCTCACAACAAAACGAGTAAAAGTAAAACCAGCCTGGGTGATGTTGATGTATTGCAAGGCACCGCCTTGCAGCCTCCAGCGCAGCTCTGCCATCGCAACAAAATCTACTTTAGACACCATCCCCCTTCATGTTTTTTTCTGCTATTTTGCCTCTATCTCACTGAAAACAAAACAAATAAGCCACTTTTTTAACATTCATTCACTCCGAAGAAATAGCCATTTCTTCCGAAGTTATCCGCATTTCTTCCGAAGAAATAGCCATTTCTTACACATTATATATAATAAATGTAGCAAAATAGCGATTTCCTACACATTGACCTCCGAGAAAAAAAAGAAAAAGAAAAAAAAGAAAAAAATTTCCCCCCACACCCCCCTTATAAAAAAGAAAAATAAATAAAAAGAAAAAAGTTTCCCCCTACTTACGCGCTCACGCGCGCGGTTTAATAAATAAAATTTTTTTTTAAAAAAAAGCCCCACCTTGCGGTGAAGCTTATATAACTTTCCTGGGTCGCGCGCGCGAGAGAAGTCAATTAGGTTGTGCAACTAACTTCACAACCAAATCCTTTCCTGCGCCGTGCGCGCGAGAGAAAAAAGTCTGTCGTGTCAAGTAATGCGAGCCGTCGGCTCGTAAAGTCGGCTCGTAAGGTTCACTGTGCGGTGGCTTCGCCGCCGCCCGTCAACAAGTTCAAAAGCCCTTGCCCTTCTGTCGCTCATACACGGCAACCTTGCCATTGTCGCAGTTCACAATCTTGAATTGCACGATACACCGAGGCGGGATCTCGGACGGCAATTCAGCCACCAGTCGCGCTATCACCTCATCAATGTTCGAGCAACCAATGTCCTCAAAGCTCGCCAAACATTTGCCCCGAAAGAAAGCCGCAGCCTTTATGAGCATCTTAGGCGACAGACGGAACACCCCGCTTTCCTCCTCCCGCACCGCCTGCTTACTCGCATGGTCACTGAACATGATGAAGTCCACCACACGCTCGTTAAGTTCCCATGCAGGCGTGAAATCAATCCTGATGTAGCCGCGAGTCACCTTGTGCCCGGCACTATGGTTCATGCCGAACGCCACCTCGTCAATACCCGCTCCACAATCATTCTGCGCCACCGTACCCCATGTATGACGGAACGTGTACACGCAATACCAGTCCTCTTTCCTCATGCCCATGCTCTCACAAATCTTCTTGATGCCAGAGTTCACGTTGGCGCAAAAGCTGTCACTCGACGAGTGACGCTCATGGAAGTTGAACAGCCATTCGCTGCCTGCTGCCGATGCATATTTCTCAAACAACGGCTTGATAATCTCAGGCACACGCATCTCCATATACGCGCCGTCAGCACGAAACTTACGGGTCTTCGCCCTGCGGTAATGGATAATGCCGCCATGATAATCCACCTTGCGCAGGTTGTACAGGTCAACCGTGTTGATACCTGCAAGGCACAGCACCATCATCGCCACATCGCGCCCAAGCTCCGGCAATGGCGACCTCATCTTGCTCTCAGGCAGAGCAGCCGAAAAAAATCTGCGGCACGCCTCAGCACTGATCGCACGCTTCTCAGGGCAATCTGCATGCGGAATCTTCACCTTTACCCACGGATTGGTCTTCACTCTGATAACACCGGTGTCATAATCATTAAGCTCAACCGTCGCCGCGCGAAACACCTGGCGCATACACACCGGGTACATCTCCTTGGCACGGCTCGTCTGCTCCAGCGACCTGATCCACTTCGCCACTGTAGCCGACGTCAGTTGCGAGAACTTCACCCGCGTCGTGCCCATGAAACGCTCCAAGTGCTGCAAAGCCAGCTGGTAGTTCCGAGCGTTGCGCTCCTGACCAGCATCAATCATGCCGCCAATATGCCGTCGAGCATAGTCCGAGAAGCACAAGTCCTCGTCAACCCTTTGCAAGTAATCAACCACCATCCGTGCCGTCCAGCCACGCGTGTCCACCATGTTCAGCCGAGCATTAAAGTCAAGTATCAGCTTCATGCAGAACTGCAGCACCACCGGGTCGGTGATGTCCTTACCTTTACTTAGTTCACGCCGCGTCACCATCTTGTCAGTCTTGATATACTGAGTCGTCCTGTTGTGCGTCACTCTGATATAGACAGGATAGAACCCGTCGTTGCGCATCTTCTGTACGCATGCTTTCAATGTAGCCATAATCTAAACTGTGTTCCAATTGTTTTTGTTAGTACTTATGTTTGTTATCGGTAACTCAATAAATTTCAGCTCTAAACACGCTCTAAACATAGGGTCCGAAAACGCAAAACTTTCTCTAAACATTTCAGTTCATTTCGCCCCACAATGTGGCACCAAATGAACCACCCCCCATTTACCAAGTTAGGCGGAAACCCCTTTGTCATCAGGGGCTTTCCGCCTAACTCGTTCAGTCTCAATCGTCGCCGCTTATCCCTCGACCGCAGCCTGGGCGGCTGCGAGGCGTGCGATGGGCACGCGGAATGGGCTGCAAGAAACGTAGTCCATACCGAGGCGTGCGCAGAACTTCACGCTCGAAGGCTCACCACCGTGCTCGCCACAGATACCAACCTTGAGGTCGGGCTTAGTGGCGCGTCCTTTCTTGGTACCAATCTCCACGAGTTGTCCAACGCCTTCCTGGTCGAGGACTGCAAATGGGTCAACCTTGATGATGCCAAGCTCTTTGTACTTGCCAAGGAACTTGGGCGCGTCGTCGCGCGAGTAACCGAAGGTCATCTGAGTAAGGTCGTTGGTGCCAAACGAGAAGAAGTCGGCAACCTGAGCGATTTGGTCGGCCACGAGAGCGGCGCGTGGAATCTCGATCATGGTACCTACCTTGTAGGCAACCGTCTCGCCACGCTCGGCAAATACCTTCTGTGCTGTCTCGTTGATGATGTCGGCCTGCATCTTGATCTCAGGCAGAACGCCTACGAGAGGAACCATAATCTCGGGGTGAACGTCAACGCCGCGAGCCTTCACGTTAAGGGCAGCCTCGATGATGGCGCGAGCCTGCATCTCGGTGATTTCGGGGTAGGTGCAGCCCAGACGGCAACCGCGGTGGCCGAGCATTGGGTTGAACTCCTCGAGATTAGCGCATACATTCTTCACCTCGTCGAGCGAGATGCCAAGTTCCTCGGCAAGCTCTTTCTGTGTAGCTAGCTGATGGGGCACGAACTCATGCAATGGTGGGTCAAGGAGACGGATGGTAACACCAAAGCCGTCCATAGCCTCGAAGATGCCCTCGAAGTCGCCACGCTGCAATGGAAGCAGCTTGTCGAGTGCTACACGGCGGCTCTCCTCGTCGCTGGCGATAATCATCTCACGCATTGCCTTTATGCGGTCGCCCTCGAAGAACATGTGCTCGGTGCGGCACAGACCGATACCCTTGGCACCAAAGCGGCGAGCCACCTTAGCGTCGCGTGGAGAATCGGCATTGGTGCGAACGTACATCTCGCTGTATTTCTCTGCCAGATTCATGATAGCAGCGAAGTCACCACTCATGTCGGCATCAACAGTCGATACTAGACCCTCGTACACCTCACCTGTGCTGCCGTTGAGCGAAATCCAGTCACCTTCGTGGTAAACCTTGCCGCTCATCTCAACGGTCTTGTTCTTGTAGTCAACTAAAATCTCGCCAGCACCCGAAACGCAGCAGCGACCCATACCGCGAGCAACAACTGCTGCATGACTGGTCATACCGCCACGAGCTGTCAAGATCCCCTGAGCCACGCTCATACCGCGCAAGTCCTCGGGAGAAGTCTCAAGGCGAACCAAGATGACTTTCTTGTTCTTCTTGGCCCAAGCTTCGGCATCATCGGCAAAGAACACGATGTGACCAGTAGCGGCACCTGGACTAGCGGGAAGACCCTTGGCAACAACCTTGGCATTCTTAGCGGCGGCTTTGTCGAAGATTGGGTGGAGCAGCTCGTCGAGCTTCTCGGGTTCCATGCGCTTGATGACGGTCTTCTCGTCAATCATGCCTTCGCGGAGGAGGTCCATAGCAATCTTCACCATAGCGGCGCCGGTGCGCTTGCCGTTACGGGTCTGGAGCAGCCAGAGTTTGCCGTCTTGGATAGTGAACTCCATATCCTGCATATCGCGATAGTGCTCCTCGAGGCGGTGCTGAATCTCTACAAGCTCCTTAGCACACTCAGGCATAGACTCTTCAAGTGAAGGATACTTGCTTGCGCGCTCTTCCTCGCTGATGCCCTGGAGGGCAGCCCAGCGGCGTGAGCCCTCGGTCATAATTTGCTGAGGAGTGCGAACGCCAGCCACAACGTCCTCGCCCTGAGCGTTAATCAGGTATTCACCGTTGAAGAGGTTCTCACCAGTTGCAGCGTCACGCGAAAAGCAGACGCCGGTAGCGGAGTTATTGCCCATGTTGCCATAGACCATAGCTTGAACATTAACTGCGGTTCCGTAATGCTCGGGGATGCGGTTCATCTGGCGATAGAGGATAGCGCGCTCGTTGTTCCAGCTGTCGAATACGGCGCAGATGGCGCCCCAAAGCTGATCCCAGGCGCTAGTGGGGAAGTCCTTGCCGGTATTTTTCTTAACCGCTAGCTTGAATTGCTTAACCAACTCCTTCAAATCATCAACATCAAGCTCGGTGTCGAATTTCACGCCCTTTGCAGCTTTCATGTGCTCGATGATTTCCTCAAACGGGTCGATGTCGGTCTTGTTCTCGGGCTTCATGCCAAGCACCACGTCGCCATACATCTGCACGAAACGGCGATAGCTGTCCCAAGCAAAACGGGGATTTCCACTCTTCTCGGCCAGTGTAGCAGCCACCTCGTCGTTGATGCCCAGGTTGAGCACAGTGTCCATCATGCCAGGCATCGAAACTGGAGCGCCAGAGCGCACCGAAACGAGCTGTGGGTTACTGGGGTCGTTAAACTTGTTGCCGGTGAGGCTTTCGATGTGAGCAATAGATTTCTCAACATCGTTCTTAATGAGATTGATAACTTCGTCGCGACCCTTCTCGTTGTAGAGGCGACACATCTCAGTGGTGATGGTGAAGCCTGGAGGTACAGGCACACCAATGAGGTTCATCTCGGCGAGGTTAGCGCCTTTACCTCCAAGGAGGTCTCTCATGTCGGCACTACCTTCTGCTTTACCATTACCGAAAGTGTAGATTGTCTTCATTTCTTGTTAATAGTGAGTTTGGATATAAATAATTGAAAAATGTTTAGTATATGTATGTTTGTTTCTCGTTGAACTTCGACCTTTGTACTTTGTCTTTTGACCTTTTAACGAACTGTGCAGCAACGGTTTCAATCGTCTTTGCGACTAGTTTCGGCTTTTGCAAGTGCAAAGGTAGTGAAAATCTTCGATTTTTCTATAAAATTTACTATATTTAATAATGTATTATTTAATGCAAACCATTGAATGCAAATCGGGGATTGGACTAAAAACTGAAAACTAAACATGAAGTGCATCTGAATGAGAGGATAAAAATAAAGGCTTCACATCGTGAAGATGTAAAACCTCTATTTCGTTAAATTCTTGCTTGTGAAGCCTTATTTAACCTTGCCTGCGAGTTCGGCACCAGCTTTGAATTTGATGACTTTTCTTGCTGGGATAGTAATCTTCTGCTTGGTAGCTGGGTTAACACCCTGGCGCTCGCCTTTCTCAACAACAGCAAAAGTTCCGAAACCGATAAGAGCAACCTTGTCGCCCTTTGCGAGGGCTCCACCTACGGCATTGAGAGCAGCTTCGAGAGCAGCCTTAGCTTGAACTTTGGTTAATTTTGCTTCGTTAGCAATAGCGTTTACTAAATCTGTTTTGTTCATAATAATTGTAGATTAAAGTAGTTAACAAAATAGTTGTGAATGCTTTTAACAGGGCAAATATATGAAAACAAATACATTCGGCAAAAAAAAATGGAATAAATTTTATATTTTTTATTAAAAAAGGTCATTTTTCGGTCTTAAAATGGTGGTTTTTCGTGTTTTTGATATAATTTTGCGTTTTGAAAAAACGCGTTTTGTTTCGCTGAACAATTGTATATTAAATAGTCAAATTCCAAAACATCAGAACGATAATATGAGCGCAAATATTCGCTGGAACGCCCCTTCGATGCCTCCAGTCACAAAGCATCTTATTATTATTAATGCAATCTTATGGATTGCCACTATGTTGTTGAAGTCGCGTGGTATAAATTTGGTAGAATATCTAGGTCTTCACTTCTGGAAAGCCAGTGATTTTCACATCTACCAGTTCTTGACCTACATGTTCATGCACGATGACAGCAACTTCAGTAACGGTTTTATGCACATATTTTTCAATATGTTTGCACTGTTCATGTTTGGCACGCTTCTTGAGAAGGTGATGGGCATGAAACGTTACATCATGTTCTATGTGGTGTGTGGCTTGGGAGCCGGGCTTGCACAGGAGGTGGTGTGGCAATTTACTGATGGAAGTATCACCGAAGATTTTGTTAGATTTGTAGATGAACAAGGCACAGTAGTTGACACAGTAACACGAAAAGAATTTTTCAATATGTTGATTACAGTTGGAGCTTCGGGTGCTGTGTTTGGCATCTTGCTTGGCTTTGCAATGCTGTTTCCTAACATCCCGTTATATATAATGTTTATTCCCGTACCTGTCAAAGCCAAATGGGCAGTGCTGGGGTATGCACTTCTTGAATTGTTCTTTGGCGTGAGTGGCGTGATGGGTAGTGTTGCCCACTTTGCTCATTTGGGCGGTATGTTGTTTGGCTTCATTTTATTGTATTATTGGAAAAAGAAAGGCTTATTCAACAACTACTATGTCAATGGTTGACGATTTAAGGCAACGCTACCGTAGCAGCTCCTTGCTCATGCGTTTCATTTATATCAACATTGCGGTGTTTGTGGTGTTGAGTTTATCACGTGTCATTTCATTATTATTTGTTGGTTCCGTTGACTCCTTTATTCAATGGGTAGAGTTACCCAGCGTTTTTTATGAGTTCTTGCGCCGTCCATGGACGCTGATTACCTATATGTTCTCACACTATGATGTGTGGCACATTTTGTTCAATATGCTGTGGCTCTACTGGTTGGGACGCATTTTTCTGGAGTTCTTCACACCTCGGCAATTAGGTGGGTTATATGTTCTCGGAGGCATTGGAGGAGCGGTTCTCTATTTGGTGTGCTTCAACCTGATTCCTCACCTTGCAAGTCGTCACTCGATGTTGCTTGGCGCATCGGCCTCGGTTCTGGCGATAGTGGTGGCAATAGCGATATATCGTCCCGATTATCCTCTGTCCTTGTTTTTCTTCGGTAGCATTCCACTAAAATGGATAGCTCTAATCACCGTCTTTATTGACATCATAAGCATAGATGTTAATATGGGCGGTCACATAGCGCATTTAGGTGGCGCACTAGTTGGATTGTGGTTCGGAGTGGCTATAAAGCGTGGTCACGATATCACTTCGTGGATAAACCGTTGCATTGATGCGGTTGTGATGCTATTCAATAAGCCTAAGTTGAAATCTGCCAGCAATCAAGATGTCAAGCGTGGTCCATCGTTTAATTATCATCAATCGACATCTCATGCATCTGACAATGACAAAAGTCGCAAAATTGTCGGTGATTTGGATGAGGCTCGACTTGATGAGATACTCGGAAAGCTCAAGCAGTCGGGCTATGCCGCCTTAACCGATGAAGAACGTGAATTTCTTTTTAATGCCTCTCGCAAGAGATAAACATCAATGCAGATGAGTAGTACTGGTCGCAATATAGGCATGAAAAGTATGAGGCTTGGCAAACGCACTATTAAAGTGATTTTGCTGTGCCTTACAGTGCTAATGGCGTTGCTGCTCCTGGCGTCGGCATGTGGAGGATATGTCAATCCAAATAGCTATTCTTTCTTTTCGTTCTTGACATTAGGGTTGCCAGTCATTCTCACCATCAACTTTGTGATAATGCTAGCGTGGTTGGTGGCGCTTCGTTGGCGCTATGCGTTAATCAGTTTTGCTGCCATTGTCCTGTCGTGGGGTAGTGTACGGATGGTATTCCCGTTAAATGTGTTTTCAAGTTCGGTAAAGGCCACTCCAGAGAACAGCTTGCGTGTGTTGACTTTTAATGTGATGAACTTCGGTCCTTACGACCCCAGTAACCACACCCCATCGGCATCGATGCTTTATATCCTGGATCAGGATGCCGATGTGGTGCTCTTGCAAGAAGGCTCACAGGAGCGCAATTACATGAAGCTGTCGAATGTAGAGATGATGGCTGGTGAACTAGAGGAAAAATATCCTTATCACAGTGATGGTCGTCATGACCTTGTTATTCTGTCGAAATTCCCATACACTGTCATCAATGACTCGACACTAATGAATAGTCCCGGATCGATAAAGAGTCACGACCCCGAATATCGGTATTATGCCCGAGGCTATGACTTGTTGCTACCCAATGGTAGGCAGCTACGGCTTATAAACCTGCATCTTCACTCGATGGGGCTTAACGATAGTGACAGAGAGTTATATATGAATATAACCCAAAATAATATCGACAGCGAGAAGGAGTTTCGCAAAATAAAAAGTTCGCTATATAATAAACTCGCTGCCACATTTAAGTTTCATGCCCACGAGGCGCAGATGGTGAGGAAATTCCTTGACAAGAGTCCTCAGAATGTAGTTTTGTGCGGCGACTTCAACGACACTCCTGCTTCCTACAGCTACCGCACGGTTCGTGGCGATGACATGAGTGACGCTTTTGTGGATTGTGGCTTCGGCTTCAAGCACACCTTTCACGACAAGCGCATGTATTTTAAAATTGACCACATCATGTATCGTGGTGACCTTGAGGCGGTGGAGTGGCGACGCGACAAAGCCGGCGATAGCGACCATTACCCACAAGTGGCGACCTTCGTTTGGAAATAATATTAACTAATTAATAATATGAGATTTATGAGAATTTTTTTTGTATCATTACTTGCCATTGCTGTTTTGGCATTGCCGGCAGCAGGCAAAACACCTAAGAAAGTGAACGCTAACGACAACGGAAACCCTTTCTTGACGGAATATACTACAAAGTACAAGATTCCGCCATTTGAGAAAATCAAGTATGAGCACTACCTGCCCGCTTTGGAACAAGGTATCGCACAGCACAACCAGGAGATTGAGATGATCGCAAATGCGCGTCAGACTCCCACCTTTGAGAACACAGTCCTCGCCCTCGACAACAGCGGAGAGACTTATAATAAGGTATGTGCCGTGTTTGTGGCACTTAACGAGAGCGACGCCACCCCCGAGATGCAGGAGATTGCCGAGAAGTTCATGCCCATGATGACCGCCCACAACGACGAGATTTACATGAACGAAGGTCTCTTCTCACGCATCAAGATGGTGCATAATAATGCCGACCAGATGGGTCTTGACGATGTGCAGAAACGACTTGTGGAGAAGTACTACAAGAAGTTTGTGCGCAAGGGCGCGCTGCTTAATGCCGAACAGAAAGAGGAGTTGATGAAAATCAATCAGCGCGAGGCAGAGCTGGAGCTCGCCTTTGGCAAGAACGTGATGCGTGAGATGAGCGAGAATGTGATTTATGTTACCGACAAGTCACAACTCTCAGGCCTCTCGCAGGAGGTGATTGACGGTGCTGCCGAGCTCGCCAAGAGTCGAGGACATCAAGGCTGGGCATTCACTGCCTCGGCAGCCACTCGTCTTGCCGTGCTTAACGATGCCGACAACCGCGACCTGCGTGAGAAGATGTACAAGCTCTACACCAGCACAGCTAGCCACGGCGACGAGTGGGACAACAGCGAGAATATCAATGAGATACTAAAGCTGCGCACACGCAAAGCCAATCTGCTGGGCTTTGACACCTATGCCGACTATGCCTGCGACGCTGTGATGGCGAAGACCGTGGAGAATGCCGAAGACTTGCTCATGCAAATCTGGTGGCCTGCCATCAAGAAGGTTGACGAGGAAGTCGCCGATATGCAGAAGTATGCTGATGCTCACGGTGCAAACTTCAAACTCGAGCCTTGGGACTATTATTACTATGCCGGCAAGGTGAAAGCCGAGCGTTACAGCTTCAGCGAGGATGAGGTGCGTCCCTACTTCGAGCTGAACAGCGTGGTGAAGAACGGCATCTTCTATGTCGCCAACAAGCTCTACGGCATCACTTTCACTGAGATGAAAGACGCTCCCAAGTACAATCCCGAGGTCACCGTCTATGATGTGAAGGATGCCCAAGGCAAGCACCTCGCCGTGTTTATGACCGACTATTTCCCTCGTGCCACCAAGGCGCAAGGCGCATGGATGAACGAGATGCAGAGTGCGTTCAACTATAATGGTGTTGAGGAGCGTCCCATCGTTTATAATGTGGGCAGTTTCAACCCTCCCACCAGCAACTCCCCATCGCTGCTCTCTATCGATCAGGTGGAGACCGTGTTCCACGAGTTTGGACACGCTTTGCACGGCATGATGACTCAAGTGGCTTATCGTGGATTAGCTGGCACCAACGTTGACCGCGACTTGGTGGAGATGCCATCTCAAATCAATGAGCACTGGATGCTTGTGCCCGAGGTTCTCAAGAATTATGCCAAGCACTATAAGACTGGTGAAGTGATTCCGCAAGCGCTTGTTGATAAACTCATTGAGTCATCAAAGTTCAATCAAGGCTTTATGACTACTGAGCTGGTGGGTGCTGCCTTGCTCGACATCGAGTGGCACAAGCTCAACTGGTGCGACAACATCGACGTGAAGGCCTTTGAGCGCTCGGTATCTAAGCGTCTTCGCAAGCCAGAGATTATAGAGTATCGCTATCGCAGCCCCTATTTCAAGCACATCTTCAACAGCGAGGAATATAGCTGCGGCTATTACACCTACCTTTGGTCGCAGGTTCTGGAGGCCGATGGTTGGGAGCGTTTCCAGCAGGAAGGCCCCATGAACGTGAATGTTGCCAACGACTATCGCCGCTACATCCTTGAGGCTGGCGACACCGAAGATGCCATGACCCTCTACAAGAAATTCCGCGGCAAAGAACCCGACGCGAAGGCTCTCCTCCGCCTGCGCGGACTTGAGTAACAGTTTTATCACACAATTTAGAAAGATTTTCATCGCCTGGCTCCTTATGCCAGGCGATTTTTTGTCAGATAATGGACTCACCTGACTCACCTGACTCACCTGACTCAGTTGACTCATCATTTTGGCAATCATTGTCGTAGTTGTTATCATAATTGAAAGACTCTTCATATAATTTTGGGTAGTATATTTTGTAGTCTTCTATAGAGATAGGGAAACCATGCGGGTCATTAGTGTAGCTATGTTGGTCATAAATTGGTGTTAGGTTTGGCTCAAGTTTTATTCTTGGGTGTTGTGTTGGGAGCAATGTTTCATGACTGGATGCTGGAGGCGTGCCGAGTGTAGTATCAATGTCGTTATCGCTATCATTATTTATCTGCTTTTCATACTTGCGTATTGTTCTTGACACATGAGATTGTGAACAGTTAATTATGTTAGCAATTTCTCGTGTAGAGTAGTGAAGTTTCTTGTAATGCAGAATAGCCTGATTAGTTTGCTCGCCGATCATGAGTCCGTTGTCACGCAACAGTTGTCTCTCATTGCCTCCGGTGTATAGATTAATAAATTGCAAGCCACCGCATTTCTCGTCTCTTCCCATTTGTGCTGTAATGACGTTCAATTCGTCATAGAGGATAGGTCCCATGCGATTTTTGTGTTGCTTTATGAAATGAGAGATGTTATTGTGCTGCTTGTTGTAATCATTGGCTCTTGTGAGCGAAAAAATAGAATCGAAAGCATAAGCATACTCGAAAGAACCCGCTAGGGATTCTATAGTAGTCAACTCGGCAGGTCTTCGTTTTCTAGAGTGAGCGAGCACAAGAATGGAGACGAGGAAATGCTGTGTCCAGCTTCTTAGAGTGTTGAGCACGAAGTGAATGTCGGCTTGGTCACCAGAGCCGATAAGGTGAGTGATATCGTCAATGATTATAACAGGAGCTTTTTCGTTGACAAATTCTTTGAGGATTGCGTCAAGAATTGCTCTGCGATTAGGCGTAATATTTTTATTATGTTGATTTAGAGGCATGACAATGAGGTTTTCGTCAATTACTCTATTCAAGTCAAGCGTGGGTGAATTGTATCTCATCTTGTATTGATGATTTACATTCTCAAGGTCGAAAAATAGAGTTTTGAGTCCTCTTGTGCATATCTCTTTAGCGATTTGTATAGCAAGAAGAGTTTTACCTACGTTTGGTTCACCGAAAAGGCATGCCATTTCTCCCTGATACCACAGCCCATGCCACAGATCCACATGATTGAAAGAATATTCTGCTAATCTAGGCAGTGGATTTGTTGCAAAAAGATATGTATCTCTGCGAAAGTTCTCACGATGAAACTTTCTCTCTCCTGCCAATCGATACATAAACTCTTCGGTAATAGTTTTTGGTCCCATAATGTGTTTTTTGATGGCGAAGGTAATATATGGAGGTTGTTTGAGGCAAGGTTAAAAAAACATGGTTTTCTGAACGCCGTGATTACGGCGCAATACATGAACAACACCCACGCTTGGAAATGCAGAATGGTGCGAGTTGACAACTCACAATACTGAACGGCACCCACTCTTGGGAAATGCAGGATGGTGCGAGTTGACAACTCGCAATACTGAACGGCAACCACTCTTGAGAAATGCGGGATGGTGCGAGTTGACAACTCGCAATACTGAACGGCAACAACGCGAGCAAGGAAGTTCATTTCACATGCAGGTGATATTGCGCACGGCAAGCAGGTTGTCTGCCGACTTTTATGCAAAATTGCTGAGAAGGCCATACGTTAAAAAAGAATGGGGCATTTGTATGGGTTATTATGAAAAATATGCAGATAATGAAAATTGTGGTGCATTTCTTGAGAAATTGATGGTGGGATTGGGAAGTTTTTATCTTGGTGAGGAATACTTGTCACGCTTCCCCAACAGCAGAATACTCTTGGCAGTGCGTGGTTCTTAAATAAAGAGTCAAAGCGTTCGATTTGATGCTTTCAGGCGTTTTTTGTGTGATGAAAAAACCAAGGTCACTATCCGAAATGGGATGGTGACCTTGTCAATATTATGTGTTTTTTTGTTGTCTATTTCTTGCTTGCGTCGATGATGATTAGGTCTTCGTCGTCTTGCGTTTTGTCGTCATTTAGTTCTTCCTCTATGTCGTTGACGTCTTCCATGCTGAACTCGCCGAGGAGCTGGAATAGTGTGAGCTGTCGGTCATGCTCGTTGATGAGGAGCACCACCTCTGAGAATCTCTCGCTTCGTGCAGGGTAGGCATAGATGGCGATTTTCTCTGTTTTATTGGAACTGGAACGGAAAATCACTTGATATTTGCTTGTGTCGTCAAGGTCTTTGAGGATTTTCTGCGCCTTTTTCACTGCTTTCTTCTTGCTGGTGGAGATGAACTGAATGTTCTTCACCTTTTTGAGCACTCCAGTGGGTAAGGGAGTTGCTTTGAGGATGTCGTTGCCGCCAAGCTTCTCAATGCCTTTAATCATAAACTCGGGCATGTTGAAGCAATACACATCGTCGAGTTGCGCCACTTTATCGACAGCCGTCGATTGAGCATGTGTGCTAACTGCTGTTAATGCCACAAGCGTAATGATTGCAAATGTTCTGAAAATAATGGAATAGTTCATAGTTTATAATATAATTTATAATTTGTAGTATTAGCTTACACCAATGTGACAAATGTCTATAACTCTGTATTCTTCACTCTAACCTGTGCAAAACTTAGCCTAATTATGATTTATGAATTGTTCATTGCCTTACCACTTATTCAAACCTCATTGTTGATGTGGGTTTAATTGATGAGATAATGTAGGATGGCCCAATAAGAGTGATGTAAGAAATCGCCAGTATTGCGATGTTGAGGATAATGATTGTCGGTATATTTATGTCGATTGGCACATAGTTCATATAATAGGCGTCGGGGTTGAGTTTGAGAAAGTGGAAATGCCCCTGCAACAACGCCAGCCCAATTCCCACGACATTGCCAATAATCATCGACTTGAAGATGATTTTGTGAGTCAAGAAGATGAAGATGCGGCGAATGGATGTGTTGGTAGCACCCAAAGCCTTGAAAAGACCTATCATCCCCTCCTGGGCCACATCTTCCTCATCGGCCCCAACAATAAAATAGATGCGGGTCTTGGCTCGCACCACTTCCTTATACCTTCTTATG
>ERZ842401.3902-NODE-3902-length-17996-cov-12.762889_pt1 | contig 17996 bp, 20 predicted proteins | sample MGYA00521270_ERZ842401 | MGnify/ENA primary metagenome ERZ842401 (study PRJEB31892, sample SAMEA3878208) | bioreactor metagenome | biome: Moose rumen | place: Sweden | collected 2011-10 | study: EMG produced TPA metagenomics assembly of the PRJEB12797 data set...
TCCGCATTTTTATTAAAATACGCAAAGATATGCAAAATTTCGGACGTTGTCCGCAGATAGACTCTAATGTGCCTATCCGCGAGCGAGCTCTCGATAGCCCCATTAAAGTCTATAAATTTGAATAAATTCAAAAATTTTGCATATTTATTTGCATATTCCAAATTTTTGTAGTATCTTTGCAGCCGAAAGTCGTGCGGGAAAAGTGTTGAACACGCATATAAGTCGTACTAAAAAGGTGAGCCAATAATCTTAAAGTCGCTATAAAAAGGTGTTATGTATAAACGAAAAATGGGACGCAAACTCTATTATTTCCACAAAGATAGTGGACTGGAGATAGACTTCTTAATGCGCTACAAAGGAGAGTGTGTGTTAGTGGAATGTAAAGTTCGTACCGGCAATGCCAAATCAACCCGTACGATCCTCAATCATCAGGAGAAATACCATGTCAAACATGCTATTAAAATAGGTGATTACAATGTCGGCCGCGATGGCGCATTACTGACAATACCTTATCTATACGGCTTTTCTATTGACGGAGATATGATAGAGAAAAGGAAGTTAATATATCGTATTCGCCGCCGTTTGCTCCACCTCCGCCTCCAACCGATAAGGGTGTTTTGCTTTCACCAAGTGAGTGATGAGTTCGACCCGTCAACTATGTGGGAATGTGATTGGACACAGACTGAGCAGTTTAAAAGAAATATTTTGCAATTAAAAGCGGAATATACCTTCATTGCTTTGGATAATGCACACAAACATTTAGTGTCCGATAAATTTAGAATTAGAAAATATGCTGTATTGACTTGTGATGATGGATGGGCTTCAATCAAGGATATTATACCGTGGTTGGTAGAACAAGATATTCCAATAACTCTATTCATTAATCCTTTGTATTTAGATGGAAAACATTTTCAGTTGAGAAGTACAGAGAAATTATTAACAAAAAATAATTTGGAGGTTTTAATTTCAAAATATCCTCATCATATAACAGTAGCTTCTCATGGATTTACTCATATAGATGCAAGTACACTCTCGTTAGATGACTTTATTTCTAATGTGAAGGAGGCGGAGAAAGAATTAGTTAATTTTGCAAATAAGATTAATTTTTATGCCTTTACATATGGCCATCATAAGAATGAGCAAATGATGTTTCTTGCAGGACAGAATATAGTACCGGTATTGATAGATGGCGAAAAGAACTATAACTTCGATGGCAGAATCCATAGAGAGAGTTTAGAAAAAAAGATTAGTACTTATGTTGAAATTTTCATTTTTAATACCAATTTATAACGGAGAAAAATATCTGGCAAGGCTGTTAGAGAGTTTGTTAGAGCAAGATATGTTGTATGATGATTATGAGATAATTTGTTTAAGCGACTGCTCTCCTGATAATTCCGTGGAGATAGTTAAGAAATTCCAACAGCAATATTCGAATATAAAGTTAATTATTAATGAGAAAAATCTTCGAGTGGCTACCAATATTAATATGTTAATCTCTTTGGCATGTGGAGAATTTGTGTGGATGATTGGACAAGACGATTTTATAGAACCCAATTGCTTAGGTAGATTATATGCAAAAGCGAAGAAAGATGATTTGGACATATTGCTATTTAATTATAGACGTGTTAATGATGATGAAACAACGAATGCTGAATGTAGAGTATTTAAAGAGTCACAAGTGTTGTCTGGATTGGAATAGATAAAAGATCAATTTGCAGGTCGAGATTATTGCACTTACATATTGGGCTATGAGTGGCGTGCCATTTACAAGACAGTCTTTTTAAAGGACAACAACATAAGATGTGTAGATGGCATGAATTACGAAGATACTGTATTTCTGTTAAAGACAATAGTGTATGCTAAGACCCTAGCTTCGATACCCTACATGTTATATAACTATCGTATCAATAGTAATTCAATTACTTATAGCAAAGATTTTTTTAAACGAGGAGATTTGATATATGAATTTGCTTTTATGGTAGGTCAAGAGGTAGAGGATTTTTATAACGAACTAAAAATAATTGATGATGAATTGGCTATAAATTTATATAATCATTTATGTCAAAGATATAATAATTTCGTTTTTGATTTAGTACGTACAGATAATGAACAAAAACGGGTTTTCTATCAACTTGTTCGACAGAATCGAGAGTTTATTAAATCAAAAGAACAATATCTTAGTTGGACGGCACAATTATTGACAAATTCGGTGTTGGGATATCCACTTGCATGTTTGTGCTATTGGGGGTATAAAACTTATAGAATGATTTGGATATGAGAGATATTTTGATAAATTTTGACGAACCAATTATAATTCTTCGTTCATTGCGTCGGGATAATATCCCGATACGGCTCACGGATTCGCCCATCTGTTTAATTAGTTCGCGGTAAATCCGCTGTTGGTGACAATAAAACCACAACCAAAACACGAAGGAACTTCGAAGGAACTACGAAGGAAGAGCGAAGCGTTATCGAGCCCTTGTGGCGGAGAACTCACGAAGGAAAATTGCACAGCAAGAAACAGAAACGCCAAACTATCATTGGGTGCATACTTTATATGAATTATTATTTGAGAAAATTAGGACTAAGATATTAGAGGCGTAGTTGAAAGCATTGTGTTGCGAGAAAAGTAAAGAATTTGATACATAATATGAACAACGTATTTATAAGTCATTATAGTGGAGATGTACAGCGATTGCGAGATCTTAAAGAGCGGCTGCAATCTGTAGGTTGTATAGTGCGAAATAGTTCAGCAGAAGAGGATAAGGATGGTGGATTAGTCAGGCATGGACATAAGGTAAGTGATGCGACAATCGCCAGGTATCTTCGCGCAGGAATTAAATGGGCAAAAACATTAATCGTGATTATAGGAGAACATACTCACGAGAGGCGATGGGTGAATTATGAGATTAGAAATGCTTATTTAAAAGGCAAACAAATAATCGGCATATATGATTGGGGATGTAAGGATTCTGTGGAATTACCAGAAGCATACAAAAGGTATGGTGGATCTCCTATCGGGTGGAATTCGTTAGAAAAACTATCTGGTATGTTGAATGGGAAAGTGCCCGTACCTGAAAAACCAGATGGTACTCCAATGGAGAAAGGGACAATTGCAAATATTATTCACATAAAATGCTAATGCTATGTTGATGTTTTCATATAAAATCGAGCATGATTTTGGTTTGGCTCCAAATCCGTTCTGGGGCGTAATGACTTTGGCTGTATGTAAAGGCAATATACGCAGTCATAAAAAATTACAGATTGGCGATTGGATTATTGGCACTGGTAGTCAGAAACTTAAAAATTTAAATCATCTGATTTATGCAATGCGTGTAGATGAAAAGATGACCTTTGATGAATATTGGTCTGATCCGAGATTTGAAATTAAACGTCCTCAGATGAAAGGGAGCTTGGCTCAGATATATGGAGATAACTTTTATCACATGGTAGATGGAATGGTCGTACAAGAGTATAGTACTCATAGCAATGCAGACGGTTCTCCTAATATAACCCATAGAGATAGAGATTGGGCAGGTAAGTATGTGCTCATATCTAATCATTTCTATTATTTTGGTAATACTCAACCTGAAATCCCGCAACGATTACAGAAGGTGTGCTGTAACTCAAGGGATTATCAATACAAAGATATTTCTGACGAATTAAAAACAGCCTTTATAAAATGGTTAGAAGATAACTATGAATTAGGAATATATGGAGACCCGATAAATTGGTGTCAATACAAACGTCCCACAATAGATTTTATAGATGAAGCATGATATAACCCCCAACGATAAAACGCTTCAGTATTATTTCTACTTTATGCAGGAGCGTATGAATATCTTTTGGCGCAAATGCCAAAGGCCGAATGATACGTGTTGGACTAATGATACAATATTAAGAACATATAAATTTACGAATGTATATCGAGCAACAGACAGGGTTAGTCAGTTCCTGCTTAAGAACATCATATACGGAAAATATGCGGCAAGAAAGGAAGAAGATATGGTGCTTCGAATATTAGTATTCAAGATATTCAATAGACCGGATACGTGGGAGTATTTAGTGAGCGAACTCGGTCAACCATTGACGATAGATAGCTTTAATCCGCCAACTCTTGCAAAGTTGTTGACGAAGCGCCAAGAGGAAATGCCGATTTTTAATAATGCTTATATGATGACTGGAAGTCATCGAGATTATACAACATGGTCATCCAAGCATGAGAAATGGTTGCAGATGGTGGAACGGGAGATTATAAAGAGCGGACGTTTGGCGCAATTGGTGAAAGCTAAAAGTATTAAGGAAATGTATGGAATTCTGCATGATTGTTCTTTTATTGGAGGATTCTTGGCGTATCAATATGCGATAGATATAAATTATGCGCCATTCTTTAGTTATGATGAGAATAGTTTTGTGAAAGCAGGAATAGGTGCAATACGAGGAATAAAGAAGTGCTTCGCGGAGTATGGAGAAGATTATGAAGATGCAATTCGATATGTGCATGAACATATGGAAGAGTTACAGAAACGATATGGTTTTACGGATTTTAAACCACTACCCGGACATGAACCGAAATTGATAGATTTGCAAAACTGTTTCTGCGAAACGGATAAGTATTTGCGCGCTAAGATGCCAGAGCTGAAGGTGGATAATGTGCGTATTAAGCAGAAATATAATGTGCATACATCACCAATTGAATATGTGTTTCCTCCAGCATGGAAAGTAAATGCAAAACTTCAATATGAGCCGGGAAAAGAATGATTGCTGTTTGAGATATGAGATTACAAGAGATATCCATAGAAATTACACAACAATGTCCCAATAATTGCATACATTGTTCTTCCTATTCGTCATGGGAACAGGTGCAGATGATGCCAGTTGAATTGGTGTACTCGGTTATTGCCGATGCTGCGAGGTTGGGCGCAAGTAGAATATGCATATCCGGAGGCGAACCATTCTTACATCCGCAATTGGCGGAGATTGTTGATTATGTACATGGGTCGGGGGCAAAGTGTGTGATATACACGAGCGGCATATACTTTGATGGTAATTCGTATCAACCGCTTCCGATGTGTGTGCTGATGCGTATCAAAGAGCATGTTGAAGCGATTATTGTCAATTATGAAGCGTCAAATGGAGAGACGTACGACACAATTATGGGAACGCAATGCGGAGGATATGAGTTGATGCGTCAAACGGTTGCATCGGCAGTTGGAGTAGGAATAAGAGTGGAAACGCATGTGGTGCCGATGAAGATAAACTATCAACAGATTCCGCAAATTATACAGCAATGTAACGAGTTGGGTGTAAGTCAAATCAGTTTTTTGAGGGTTGTAAAGCACGGACGTGTGTTAGATAATAAGGAGTTAACATATCTAACAGATGAAGAGGAATGGAGCGTACGAGAAGATATCCAGCGAATGCGAGACGAGAAGCAAGTTTCCATACGGATGGGAATACCGTTCACAGATTGCGCAAAACGAATAAGTTGCAACACCGGTATCGCCAAGTTGAATGTGCGGTATGATGGATTGGTTTATCCATGCGAGGCTTTCAAAAATAATTTGCCAGAAGGATTTGTGGAAAGCAGACCGGACAGTGTGTTTGATAAGAATTTGAAGGAGATATATGAATATTCGGAATATTTGATGGATATTAGACAAAGATTGAATGAGTTCCAGTTTGTTGATTGTGATGAGAGTTGTATGAATCAGTATTATACCAAAATAGAAAATTTATGAAATCGCCATTAGCAATATATGTAGTATATCACACGCACTATGCGGAAGCAACTGCGTTGTTTTCTAATCTTTATAAATTACTGTGCAGAGATATTCGTAATTCTTTGTCTGACGGATTAGATATCCCAGTTTATTTCGCTACTGAAACCAATAATTTTGATGTAGATTTTGAGCGAGCCGCTAAAATTTTTGTGTTACTCCTTGCAGATACTCAATTATACTTATCAAGAGAAAATATCCTGCCTAAGATTCGGGAATGGCAAACAAAGTCAGAGGCAGATAAAAGCATTGTGATATGTCCTGTAAAATTATGTGAATATGCATTTGACGTTCTACCATCTAATTCATTTCTACAAAGTATAGTATTGAAAAGTTATAACATAGAAGAAAATTGGGAAGAATTTCAAACAAAGATTTATGATGGCCTAATCCGTTTTATTAATGACCAACATTCCAAGAATCAAATCTTTGTGAGTCATTCAAAAAAAGATACTGGAAAGTTAGGAGAGGTCAGGGCTAAAGAATTAGTACGATACTTAAATGAAGAAACTAAATTAAGTTCCTTCTTTGATGTAAAAGATATATTAGAAGGTGACCGATTCGACAAGCAGATTGAAAACGGGGTTGAAAACGCATTGTTGATAGTTCTTTATACAAATTCTTATTCTGATAGAGAGTGGTGTCGCAGAGAACTTATTGCAGCAAAAGACCACCACGTTCCGACTATTGTTGTAATGATGATGGATGGAGTGACCAAACGTGTGTTCCCATATATAGGAAATACACCTTGTATTGAATTTGATGGAGACTGGCGAAAACCAATAAATTTGTTATTACGTACTGCTTTAGATGAATTTTATGAGAATACCCTACTGTCAACACTGCAAGCAGGGAAAGCAAACGTATCAATCTTACCTTTTCCGCCAGAATTGTATAATATTCGCAATTTATCTGGTGAAATATCACAAATCCTGTATCCGGAACCACCATTGGGACAAGAAGAATTAAATATTTTGAAGCAAACTCATACAAGATTAGAATTCGTAACTCCAATGGAATATGCATCTGCAAATTTGAATTTAGAAGGAAAATATATAGCGTTATCCGTATCAAATAGTGAGGATGCATATCGATATGGTATAGCACAAGAAATGATAGATGATATATCTATTGAAATATCAAAACACATATTGAAGGCTAAAGGGAAGATGATTTATGGGGGTGACCTTAGAAAAGGTGGATTCACAGAACTTTTTGCCAACCTTTCATATCAGTATGGTGCTTATGAAAAATCTGATTCTATTGTAAAATATTTTAAGAATTATTTAGCTTGGCTATATCACAAAGATTTAAAAGATGAAGATATCCTCTTATATGACCATAATCGTGTTGAACTTGTTCGAGTAGAAGCTGGTGTGGATGTGGCAGATTCACTAACGAAGATGCGTGTTGAGATGGAAAATAATGCGCATTCGAGAATCGTTATTGGAGGAAGGTTAGATGGCTTTAGCGGAAAAATGCCGGGCATTATTGAAGAATTTAGGATAGCCTTAGAGTTAGGGCATCCTACATACGTTGTGGGTGGATTTGGCGGTGCGTCAAGATACATAGCAAATGTTATTTCTGGTAAAATTACAAATGGAGATTTGTATGATTGGCTGAAGGCACATGGTTTTGAAAGATTGAATAATGGATTATCAGATGAAGATAATGGACGCCTATTTGTCTCTACTAACTTGATGGAAATAGTATCGTTGATATTAAAAGGACTTAAAAATAAATTTAATAATGAAGCATAGAGTTTTTATTAGTTACCACCATGCGAATGACCAATTTTATAAGGATGAATTGGTGCACTGGGGAGAGGAGAATGATATTTTTGAGGACTGGTCTGTAGATACGGGAGATATTCCAGATGAACTAACAGATGAGCAAATCCGTGTGAAGATTCGTGATGAGTATCTTCGTGATAGTCGTGTAACTATTTTATTGGTAGGGACGGAAACAAGAAACAGGAAACATGTTGATTGGGAATTATATTCTAGCATGCACAACACGCAACAGAATAAGAAATCAGGCATTATAGTAATTCTTTTACCTTCTGCTAAATCAGATTATTTCACAGCCTCTAATGATAATGAAAAAAAAGTGTTATATCCTTCGGTTAAAAATTGGATTTATATCAATGAGCGTGCTGAATATGTTCGCAGGTATCCGTATATGCCTGAACGCATTATAGATAATCTACTTAAGTTAGAAGCAAAAATTTCTGTCATAAATTGGGAGGATTTGACGGTTGAAGGCCTAAGGTTGATGATAGAAAATGCATATCAAAATGCCGATACGAATCAATATGACTTAAGTCGCACAATGCGTCGTAGAAATTCATAAACTCTAAAATATCTTCTGTTTCCTTTAGTGTGTGAATACTTTTATTACCTTATGTATGCAAATACTTTATTGTATTCTGCGAAGATACAATCTATGAAACAAACCACCATACACGATTGCCGCATCATTGATTTGCGGAAGATAAGTGTCCCTCGGGGAAACCTCACACCTATCGAGAGCGGAGTAGATGTGCCGTTTGACATCAAACGCATCTATTATCTCTATGATGTTCCCGGTGGCGAAAGTAGAGGGTATCATGCATATAAGCAGCTCTACGATGAGTTTTTGAAATATAGAAAAATTAAATAATAAACTTAAAAATATGAAGTACACTCGCAATAATCTTAACAAAATAGGAATCTATCTCTATGCAGAAGGAATAGATGCGTTCAAGCGCTCAGAGGCTATTAAGATAGTGAGTGATTGGAGAATGACGCACTTATTGCCTCTTCGTGAGTTTGTAGAGACAATAACTGAGTATTTCAGTAGTCACTCAATTCGCTATGCGTTCTATTCACAGCGTGTAAAACGAATGACTTCTATCATAGAGAAGCTTAGGCTCAATGAGAGTACCGGTATGCGATTAGGTGGGTTGCAGGATATAGGTGGGGCTCGGTTTGTGTTCGATACGCTTGATGACCTAAAAATATGTCAAGAGTCACTTGTGGCGTATGCCCCAGAACATTTTACGTTGGAGAAAGTCAATGACTATATTGTTGAACCTAAAGATAGCGGTTATCGAAGCATTCACTATGTCTATAAATACCACTCGGCCGATGCGGATTATGATGGATTGAGAATAGAACTGCAAATTCGAACTCGTTTGGAACATAGTTGGGCGATGGCAGTTGAAACGGCAAGTCTGATTTCTCGCACTTCATTAAAGGCGAATATTGAAGATAATAGTGTGTGGAGAGATTTCTTTCGATTGGTAAGTGCTATTTTTGCTCAAAAAGAGAATAGCCCGGTTAACCGGCGTTATGTAGATTATACTCATGAGCGGTATTGCAATGACTATATAGGCTTTTTGGATAAACATAAACTGCTGGATCAGTTGCAAGCATTGCGTGTTACAGTGAATGATGAAGGACTTTTTACAGGAGGTAGTACAGGGTATTGTTTGCTATTAATCAATTTCCGTAATCGAGTAGTAACTCCCCGTCAATACTCATTGGAGCAAGAAGATGCGGCATCTGCAATGTTCACGCAAACAGAACAAAGTCTAAATGAAGATGAAGCTGTAATTTTGGTATCCATTGAGCAGATGCAGGAGTTACGTGAAGCATATCCAAGTTACTTCTTGGATACGAAGGAGTTTATCATGGCGTTAAAAGAATTTAACGCATATTGTGCTGTTTATCGCAAGAATTGATGCCACCATATAAAATACAAAGTATAATGGATTCAAATAAGATTGTTACAAATAAAATGTTAGCAAGTTTGATGCTTCCGTCTGTTAGTAAATTACTGATGAAACTATACGGAACAACTCCTATAATATTATCCGATGACGAGATAAGAACAGCAATGCTTGGCATTAAGTGTGAGTGTAAAGCAAGAGTTGAATCTATTCCCAATTGCAGCGAGGAGTATAAACGTCAGCAAGAGCAATATTTGGAGAATATAGTTCATTGGATGGAAGAATCATTTCTACTTGCAAACGCGGCAGAACGACAAATGTAAAAAGTGTAAATTTGTTGAAATAAAGAATCTTAAGACTTGCCGACCGATGAGTGGGAGAAGGGCGAGAGGAAACCGAAAGATAAACATGAATCGAGAAGAAATTAAATAATGAAAAATATTTTACTATCTATAATTATCCCATGCCGGAACGGTGCTAATTGGATTCATTCTGTGGCAGAGAGTATATATCGGTCTGATTTAAATAAAGAGGAATTTGAAATAGTGTTCGTTGACGATGCTTCAGAAGATGATACATATGCTCAAATGCAAGTCGTCGCCTCAAGTCATGACAACGTAAATGTCTTAAAATTACCAACCCGTTTTTTTTTGGGGGGGGCTAGGAATCAGGGACTTAATGCGGCTAAAGGTGAATATGTGTGGTTTATCGACGCGGATGACTTTATCTCCAATGAAGGGTGTACTAAAGCCTTGCATTTCGCTTTGGATAACTCACTGGATGTGTTAGGCTTTGAATATTCTACAGTGGATTATAGAGGGGAACTGATAGTAGAAAATAAAGTATTCAAAGATTATTCAATTCAAGATGGAATATCCTTTGCTAAAAAATCATTTTACGGGTCTATTTCTCTGCATATGGGATTTGTTTGGAGATTCCTCTATAGACGAAAGTTCCTAATCGAGCAAAATATAAAATTTGCAGAGGGGGTTTGTTGGGAAGATACTGTATTTATGCCAAAAGCAATTATTGAGGCGAAACAAGTGGGAGCAAGAGAAGAGAGATTATATAATTACAGGCAAAATCCAACCGGCATAAGTGGAACTATGCATCGCCAATATCCTGCACAATTAATCTATGAATTTGCAATTGTAGCGGGGAAAGAATTATTGGATTATTCTCTAACAGTTCGTGATACTCAATTAAAATTAGAATTATATAGTTCCGCAATAAATAAATACTTAAATGGATTTTTAATTCTGCTCCTAAGAACCAATAGTTTCGAACGAAAGAAGTTTTATCAACTCGTTGACGATAATACAAAGATAATTAATGAGATAAAACCATATATGAATTTTAAATCAAAGTTTATTTTGTCTACAGTAGGAAGATGGGTTGTTAATACCATGTCTTCTATATACCACTATAAACATAACTAGTCATGTGCAAAACACCAATACTCCTTATTACCTTCAATCGTCCCGATCATACACAACGAGTGTTGACTGAGATTCTAAAACAAGAACCTCAGGAACTTTATGTATGTCAAGATGGTCCGCGAGAAGGGAATGAGAACGACCGAATCAAAGTGCAAGAGGTACGCGATGTGATTAACGAACTTACATCAGCATACAAGGCGAGTCATCCTAACTTTACACTTTACACTTTACACTCTACACAAAACTTAGGCTGCGGTCCCGGTCCTGCGGCAGGTATAAATTGGTTCTTTGAAAACGTGGAGCAGGGTATTGTTATGGAGGATGACTGTCTTCCGCATCCGGATTTCTTTAGATATTGCGATGAATTGTTAGCACGATATAAGGATAACGAACAAATACAATTTATTAACTCAACCCTTTATCATAATAGGTGGCAATGTGAGGGGTCATACGGCTTCAGCCATTATATGGTTACTGGTGCATGGGCTGCATGGCGTCGTACATGGCAAGGGTTTGATTTAGATTTGCATACTCTTGATGCATGGAAATTTCGTAAGCAAGTAATCCGATTGACACATAATTATGCAGATGCAAATTGGTGGTATTTCAAAGTGAAGGAGATACAGCATGATACATCCAAAAAGAGTTATTGGGATTATCAAATGCAGATACTTCTATTTATGCATGAAGCTTTTACTATTCATCCTATAGTGAATCTCATCTCTAATATTGGCTTTGATGCAGAAGGAACGCATACTACATGGAATGACGGGCGCGGAGATAAATCGGTATTCCCCATCTTACCGCTGCAGCACCCATCCGCAATTAAAGTAGATAAAGATATGGATGCTTCTTGTTTCGCCAAACGCCAGTCACGAGGCTGGCTGATAGATACCTTATCATTTATCAAGCATCTGGTGAAGAATAAAAGAAAGATTAGTGATTGAGAATGAAAGTCCTTTTCATAAATACGAATGATATTTCCGGCGGCGCAGCGCGGGCAGCGATGCGCATCATGCATGGTGTGCAAGAAACCGGAATAGAGACACGGATGCTGGTCAAAGACAAGTATTCTCAGTCTTCTGATGTCATTCCTATAAGCCATTTTGCGCCGCCATCTAATCCTGTCAAGGATATGTTCCAATGGGTGATTCAAAAACTAAAGAATCGATACCATCTTCTCAAATGGCATCCTTATAAGCGCACGAAGCAGAATGTCTTTATGTCTGATTTGCGTTATACGGATATCCATGGCGCGTTGCAGAAACTCGATTATGATGTTCTGCATCTTCATTGGATTAACAATCGTTTCTTGGATATCCGTGAGCTGGCAAAGGTTCATAAACCAATTGTGTGGACCTTACATGACTCATGGCCTTTCTGTGGCTTGTGCCATTATTTCATAGATTGCGAGCGATACCAAACCCACTGTGGTGCATGCCCCATGTTGGGTTCTCATAGCGACCAAGATCTCGCATACGAGATATTTGAGAAAAAACTCGCGATATACAAAGACTTGGACCTCCATATAGTCACGCCAAGCCGATGGTTAGGCGAATGTGCTAAAAAGAGTGCTCTACTTGGCCGTTTCCCGGTACATGTGATTCCTAATTGTCTGGATACAGAATTATTCCGTCCGCTAACGTCTCAAGAAATTCTAACTATCGCCGAGCATCAGCAAAACGCGGTGGTTAGCCGCGTTTTGCGCGAGGCGACGGAGAAAAGGCTTGCAAAGCCTTTTATCCTATACGGTGCGATGAATGCTGCAACGGACAGGAGAAAAGGCTTTGCAAGCCTTTTATCCGCCATGCAAATTCTTGATACGCATGGATTTGAAGCGCGCCTTGTTGTCTTTGGCGCTCATCCGCAAGACTTGCCTATGAAGTTTGAAAACATAGACATTACATTTGTCGGCTATATTCATGATTCCAGTGTGCTGACAGCCCTATATAATGGAGCCGATGTAATGGTAGTGCCATCCCTTACCGAGAATCTTTCCTGCGCCATTATGGAGAGTCTATCTTGCGGAACTCCTGTGGTGGCATTCAATATCGGTGGCAACGGAGATATGATAGACCATCTTCAAAGCGGTTATTTGGCGAAAGAAAAAGATGCGGCTGATTTAGCCAATGGGATACAATGGTGTATTGACCATAATAAAGATAATGTATTGGGAAAACAAGCACGAAGAAAAGCAAATAATAGTTATACAACACAAATCGTATCAAAGCAATATCAAGCACTCTATCAGTCATTATGCTAATCGGAATATTCATATTACTTCTATTATTGCTATGCGGAATAGTCGTATATTTCTACCTTTACTACCCGCAGCAGATGCTGCCTGTAGGTGAACAAGTGTCAGTGACCACTATTCAACCCGAGAAATATCATCATGATTGTTTACATCCGTGTATACGCTATAGTGAGCAAGGTTTTGCCGGATATCACTACTGGATGGTGCAATCACCCTACTATGCATGGAATAACAAAGTCGAAAATCCAATCGTGTATCATGCTAATGAATTGGCTCTGATAGGTGCGAATGGGGGGGGGGCTGGTGAGTGACACGCCTATTCGTGGCTACAACTCGGACCCGTGTATCTTTCGAGACAATGATACATTATATGTTTTTTGGCGAGAATGTGGCACTTCGATATGTGAATCGTTGGGTGCGTACAATACCATAGTCGGGGTGACAACACAAGACGGATGTAACTTTAGTGATAAAAAGATCTACCTTAAGAATACCTGGAAAGGTGGCGATTTAGTTCAAGCACCAACTATTATTAAACGAAATGGCATCTATTACTTCTATGCTACATGGTATCAATATGAGCCGGAACGCAAAAGTAAGGGTATTGCTATCTGGAAGGGAACCTCATTAACCCAACCTGATTTTGAATTAATGGATACTGTACCATTTCCTACACTCCGTCTATGCGATAAAAAAGCAGAGATAAGAATACGAGGACATCATTTCTATCTACCGGCAGTGAAGCATTTTGACCTTTGGCATTTTGACCTATTTGAATATGAAGGTAAGTTGTATATGATTGCGTGTCAGGAAAAGGATGATAACATCATATTGGCAGTAGCAGAGGATTATGTACACTTTCGACCCATGCGAAAACCATTGGTGAATAATCATTATATGGAGAATCATTGTGGCTATCGTCAGTATTACTATAAACCGACCGCTTTTGTAAAGGACGATACATTACATTGTTTCTGGACCTGCAACGATAAGGAGGATGGTAACCATAATGTCTTATGGCATTCCGTCTTACCTATGAGGAACATAAAGTAACTCATTCGGATAGATTTGTCCATTTCATTAGGACAGATTCGGCGGACACATAGGACAAAATAGGACAAATTAGGGCTAATTTGACAAAAAAACACTCAAAATGCACGAATGGGTTCAAGAAAAATCACAAAATTTCTTCATTTTGCACGCAAAAGCGATTATTTTTAAGAAAATCTTGCATAAGTCCTAAAATTTATGTAATTTTGCAGTCGAATTCCGAAATTGCATAAAATTTAATCGTATTATAGGTTATGGCATCAAGTATCTATATTCCGAGACAGATGGAGAGTCTTATTTGTGAAGCAGCGCAATATTTCTCCGTAATCTCCGTTACCGGTCCTCGACAATCCGGCAAATCGACTATGCTGAGGCACCTCTTCCCACAACTGCCTCAATACAGCATGAAAGATATGCACGTACGTGCTTTCGCAGAGCAAGATCCTGTCGCTTTTTTGAATCAGCATGAAGGTGGGATGTTTATCGATGAGATCCAGAAAGTGCCGGTTTTACTTGATTATATACAAGGCATTGTAGATAATAATCCCCAACGACGCTTTGTGTTAACCGGTAGCAGTAATCTAGAGTTGTTGAAAGGCCTAACAGAGTCATTATCCGGCCGTGCCGGAGTGTATGAACTATTGCCGATGTCTTTGCGCGAAACAGCAGAACAGAATAGCGCGAAAAGTACCAACCAACTCCTATATGATGGATTATACCCCGCTATTTGCGCGAATAAGAACATCGCCCGTCTCTTTTATCCATCATATGTGAAGACATATCTAGAGAAAGATGTACGAGACCTGCTGCGAATAAAAGATCAAATGCAGTTCCTTAAATTTATGAAATTATGTGCTGCACGTATAGGATCTTTGTTCAATGCTTCAGAGATAGGTAATGAAGTAGGGGTGGACGGAAAGACCATTAGCCATTGGCTCTCTGTTTTGCAAGCATCCTATCTAATCACGCTTTTGCCTCCATATTATGAGAATATCACCAAGCGTATAGTCAAAACCCCTAAACTTTATTTCAATGATACAGGATTGGCATGCTATTTATTAGATATAGAATCCCCCAAACAATTAGATATGGATAAGATGCGGGGAGCAGTTTTTGAGAATATGGTGGTGATGGAATGTATCAAACACCGTGCTAATCAAGGAAAGGAAGGGAATGTTTTTTTCTATCGCGATAGTAATGGCAATGAAGTGGATGTGCTCCTTAAAGAAGAGGGACAACTAACGGCAATAGAGATCAAATCATCAATGACCTATCATGCCGATTTCGCCAAATCACTCCGTCGCCTACCGGAATGGACTACCACTCCTATTGCCCGCCGAGTAGTGGTATATGCCGGCGATTTTGAAAATACAGCCGGAGAAATCAAGGTGCTTAATTATAAGCATTGGTTGCCTTGATGTACGATGTGTAATGACAGAAGACCTTTCAAAAGTGTGGAATTTTGTCTATGGGTCAAATTGCAGGTTGTGACATGCCTTCATTGCTCGTAATATAAGGGCAGAGCGTCAATTGAAATGTTTCAACCTCAAAATCGACGTTAAAAATTGCTCTATAGGTCAAATCGCAGGCTAAAAACTTGCACAATCCCAGTAAATACTATATCTTAGCAGCATTGAAACATCCTCAAAATGCTGGCGTATAGGTATTTTCCCCAGCCTGCAAAATGACCTATACGCCTTTTTTTATGTCGGGTTATAGCAAGATCTGACTGACTGCCTGAGCAGCGTCACCCGATAAGTAGCGCACTTCGCCCACCGGCACATAACCGAAGGTGTCCCACTTAGAGAGGTGAAGGGCAGCAAACTGCCTGTCCTGTGAACAACAGTATTCCAGTAAAAAACTATCGTTCAACGCCTGCGTAAAACGCACGCCCTTAGCGGCTAACTTAATAAGGGCAGCATCACTCTGAGCTAATAAATCCATGAGTTTATTCTCCTGCGAGTGGTCGTAGTTTAGGGTGTAGAAATGCAGTTGACTATTGGTCGGTAGATAATACAAGCGGGTGATGAGCCCCAGACACACCTTGCGGCGCATTACATCGGAATGAAGGGCTACAAGAGACTTGAAGCCTAATTGGTTATTTTCCATATCATTAAGAATAATTGTGTTAGTAATATAGTTATCGATACCATCGGCATAGTGCCGACCGTTCTAACACAATATATGTCTTAATTCGTAGATGTAGTGTTTGGTACTTGGTGCGACATAAACAGGTGCCTGCTTGGCTCGCTCCAACGAGAGGAATAGCAGGCAGCAGGTCGTGTAATAGCGACTCTTGATGGTCTGCGCGCGCTCCGTGCTATTGGTTTGATAGGAAATGATAGTTCCCCCGTTCAAGCCGATGGAGAGAGCGGGGCTCTCGCCTTGTATACCTACCCCCGCACAGTAAGCCTGCTGACTGATCGTGCAGCCCGAACCATCGCGCTGCGACATCGCTTCGTGGCTCGGGGGGAGAAACGATAACGCGACACCAAGCACGATAACCGACAGGGATAATATGGATATAAAACGCTTCATGACTGCTTGGCTGTGAGGGCATCGTGGCAGACAATGGCGGCATCGGGATCGGGTAAGCACGCCATCTCCAATACCGGCACCATCTGGATGATGCGGGCGATGATTTCGTAGAGTTGGTCCATCATCGCAGGCACAACCTTTAAGCCGCTCGCAGACGATAGCATATAGGCATATGCCTCCGGTAGCTTCAAAGAGCGAGCCTCATTGACAGGGGCTTGCTTAATCTTCACAATACCACCTACCGGAGCATACAGGTTCTTGTAACAAGGCGTTTTACCACTCCACGGACTACCAAAAACATAGGGAGTACCTTCAACTATGCGCATAATCGGATTATCATCATTGAGCAAATAGGCATCCGGAAAAGCGGCATGCCATTGCAAGGAATGGGTGCTCTTGCCTGTCCCGGATTTGCCGAGAAACAGGTAACCCTTACCATCCTTGACCGGTACCGAAGCGTGCATCTCAAGAGCATCATACCATAGCGACGTGAACGCATACAGGAGCATGGCACTATTGTCCAAAGCAAACTTAAGCGACTCTTGGTCAGTGACTTTGAGCCACGCTTCCTTGAAATCTGCCCGCGCCATCAGGTGCATGCAGATAGGGGCTTGTTGGTTGACGGCTTCTTCCAAGTACCAGTCATCCTCACCCGCACTATCCGACCCGACACGACTCATCTCTATACGCGGCATATCCTCACTCGTCGAGTCCACATAAACACGCTTCTTTTCGGCGGGTAGGGGATAGTCACCTACATGCAACGTAAACAAGAACGGAGTTTCCGCTTCGCCCTCAACCGGAGTGTGGGGGGCGGAACCGTCTCGCGCTTCAAAGGGTCCATAGTTCCATAGCCATTCGAAAGCCTCTTGCGGGGCTTCTATGGCGAAACTTAGACCGGCAACTGTATAATTTTTCTTCATTTCGCAGCAAAAATATAAAAAAATTTGCATATGTCCAAAAAAAAGTATACTTTTGTACGCTCAAATGATAAAGTACATGGAAAATCTCCGCTTTTGTTCCTTATGTATATAGGAAGATGGAGGTGGGTACTGTGCTAAGGAAAGTTGTCTGAGTGGTCGAAAGAGCCACACTCGAAATGTGGTGTACGCATTACGTCGTACCGGGGGTTCGAATCCCTCACTTTCCGCAGAGGTAAAAGAACGGGGGTGTGTCAAAATTAATTGTCACACCCTCTTGCTTGTATACATGTATGTGTT
>ERZ842401.3903-NODE-3903-length-17994-cov-6.756452_pt1 | contig 17994 bp, 12 predicted proteins | sample MGYA00521270_ERZ842401 | MGnify/ENA primary metagenome ERZ842401 (study PRJEB31892, sample SAMEA3878208) | bioreactor metagenome | biome: Moose rumen | place: Sweden | collected 2011-10 | study: EMG produced TPA metagenomics assembly of the PRJEB12797 data set...
GGTGGTCGCCGTAGTGCCTAAGTGTTTCCGGGTCAATCTTGCCGAGTGCCGAGCGGAAATCGACAAGCACGTTGTCCATATCGAAATAGAGGCGTTTTTGTGGCATAATAACAATTCTTACTTTAAAAGAATAAAAATCTTTTGTTTATTTAGTGTTTTCTAGATGTTTCTTATCTCTGTTTCTCCAATTTCTTTTCAAGTTCGGTTTGCAGTTTGCGGTATTTGCCGATTCCCATGTCGTTGCCGGATTGTGGGTTGTCGTCCATCAGTTTTATCATCATGCTTACGGCAAATAGTTCGATGTCGGCCATTTGGTCGGGATTGTCGGATTTCTGGCAGGTTTCGATGCAGGCTTCGAGCATCTGTTTTGCCTTGGTGGGATTGTCGTAGTCGTCGCTGGAGCGATAGATGATGGCTTTGCCGAGGTAGTTGCGTGCCACGTCGTCCTCCACGTATGGCTTGTAGCCGGCGTTGCACAGTGGCAGCATTATGGCAAGGGCGGTGTCGAAATGTTTGTCGGCAGTGTAGAAATGGTTGAGGTTGAGGTGTACCGATGCCATGCGGCGGTGGAACTGGCCGAGGTTGCGCTTCAGCGAGGGGTTGGTGTCCATTGCCGACAAGGTGTTGATTATCTGTGTGTAGAGAGGCAGCGCTTTTTGGTACCATTGGTCGGTGCCGCCGGTGTCGGTTTTGGCCATGTCCTCGTAGCAGAGGGCTGTCTGGCTTTTGATGTTCAGGGAGTTGAACAGGGCTGTATGGGGAGCGGTGTCGGCGTAGATAAGGCGGCTAATCTCCTCACATTCAATTAACTGGTTGATGGCCTGAGGGGTGGAGTCGCAGATGCGGTAGTAGCGTGCCACGTTGTAGGCCAGATCGTAGTATTCGTCGTCGGGAGCGGCATAGTCGTTTCGGATAAGGAATTCCTTGCCCAGTTTTGCCTCCTTGTAGTAGCGCAGTGTCGCGGTGGGCAGTCCGATGTTCGACCACAATCCGCCAAGCGATACGGCGCTGCTGATATATTCGTTGAAATGGTCGATGTCGGTGAATTTTACGCTGTCGAGATACTGGTGGAAGGTGGATTTGCACACAAGATATTTGTTCCAATCCTTGTTTTCGGTGTAATATTTCAGCAGGGTGCCTTTCAGCATTTCGTATTTGCGGCTGGCGTTGCCCATCGGTTTGGTTTGGTACAGGCGTTCGGCGTTTTCAAGCTCTTCCACAAATTTGTTTTCCTTTTTCTGTTCTATCATTGCAATTGCCATGCTGAAATGCAGTTCGGCCCAATATCCGTATAGGGTGGTGTCGCCCATTTTCTCGGCTTTCTTGAATTCCTTTTCCGACTTTTTGAACAGTTTCATGGCTTTTTTGTAATCCTTCTGCGCCAGCATCATATCGCCTTGGAAATGGTATGTCTGACCTTTCTGTGCGGTGTAGCGCGGCATTGCCGGTTGCGGTATCTGTTTTTCGTAGTCGAAAACCTGCTGGTAGCACTTTGTGGCCTCGTTGTAGCGTTTGAGGTTGTAATAGGCATCGCCTTTCTGCAAAATATTGTCGCACAGGCGGATGTGGGAATATCCCGACGAGTCGGTTGCGGCCGATAGGGCAAAATAATGTGCGGCTTTGTCGTAGCTTTGCATCGACTGGCGGTAAAGCTCGTCGTGGTACATGCTTTCGGCCTCGTGGTTGTAGTATTCGCCCCGAGCGAGCAGGGTGTCCTTGTCGTCACGGTCGGCCATCTGCAAAAACAGCTCTTCGTTGAAAGCGTCGATGGCTTCGGCCAAAAAGTCGTTGTCGCTGCGGTAGGCCATACGTTTCAGGTAAGAGTTGGTGGCTATGCTGCGTTTGCTGAAAATGTTGGGATACAGGTTGTTGCATTTGTCGTAAACTGTTCGGTATTCGGCAAGCAGTTTCAGCATGGTGCCTGGAGTTTGCTGCGTTTGCATGGCATCGGCAAGGCGGTAGGTCTTGGTAAGCAGCATGTTGGGAAGGATGATGTGTGGCAGCTCATCGGCAAGCGTCTGCGACAAACTGTCGATGGCGGGCAGAAAACCGCTTGCAAGGGCATTGTTGTCCGACATCATTTTTTGCATGCAGTAGAGATATGTCATGCGTCCGAACAGAGCGTTGCGGTTGGAGTTGTAAATGTCGCGGGCCAGCTGCAGGCGGTAGTTGTTTATCTTTTCGGAGGTGCTGCCGCCAATTTCATCCACCGGCCAATTGGATATGTCGTTTAATGCGCTGATTTTGGCCGACAATGGGTAAGGGTTGTTTTCTGCAATGTTTTGGAGCAATTCGTCGAAAGCAGAGTCGAGATAGGTGGCGGCTTTCAGCGTGTCGCCGCAGAGCATGTGCATGGTTGATGTTTGGGCATAGAGCCACGACATAAAATTATGATTGTCGGGAGTTTTTTGCTTTGCCGTTTTCAGGGTTTGTCCGACTTTTTCTATGCAGGCCTGCGGATTGGTGTCGAAGCCGTCAAACTCGTTGGGGATGAGGGCAATGTCGAGGTAAGGGTCGATGTTTTTTGCCAATGTGCTCTGACGGAGTTGTTCGGCATCGTTTTCTTTGCCCTCGGCAAGCAAGGACCTATAGTATCTGGTGGTGTGATATCTGTTGCGTATATTGTTGTTGTACAGTGTTTTGTATAGTTCGCTTGTTGGCAATGTGTCCTTGGTCTCTTTTTTGATGTCCAGGTAGTATGCAATGCGTTGCAGGTTTTTGTCGCTGTTGTCGTTTTCCACAATCTGCTGGCGAGCTTTTTCGAGGCAGCCTTGCAGGTCGCCGCTAAGGAGCAATGTCTCGCAATCCTTTCTTAGCTCCTTGTCGTACTCGGGCATTAAGAGAGGGTTGATACATTCTGCCTTATGGCGCATTTCAACAACCGATGTGAAAGGGTTTGCCGACATAAGGTTTCCGGCCAGTTCGTCGGCTGGGTAGAAACCGTAGTTGGCCATGGTGGCGGCTTCGAGCAGGGCAGGGGCAGTCTTGTTCCGGTAGTTGAACAAGAACAGCGAGTCGAACAGCGTTTCCGCCTCACGGATGTAGCGTTGCTCGTCAACCATGTAGTAAACAAGGGTGTCCTTTCGGAAAGTATCGTTTTTCCCGGTTTTCCAATCGCGGCCGACGAAAGTATATCCCGGGAGTTTTATGGCGTCGATTTTCACGAAGTTGCCGTACTTGTGCTTTTTGGAGCTGAAAACTGCCACCCCGTTGGCGTTGGTAGTGAGCGTTTGTCCGCAACAATCGAAGGTGGCTCCGGCCAGCGGTTTTCCGGTGCCGTAGTCCGTAACTTTGAAAATTTGGCGCACCTGAGCATTGGCAAATGTGCAGAAAAATATTGTCAATGCGATGAAAATGAGGGATTTAGTCTTCATTGGGGTCCGGTTTTGGAAAATAATGTTTTTTTGATTTGAGTTGCAAAGATACGATTTTTTTTTGTGAATAGTAAAAAGAGAAAAGTGACTGGTGCTGCCACAAAAAAGTTCCCTTTCAGTAATAGACGGCCTTCCCGAAGGGCGAGGTGGTAAGACAAACCATTCCCCATTGTTCATTGTAAATTGTTTTAAGTACAACATTTTTTCAATTTTTCAGTTATTATTATTTCAAACCACCAAAAGCCACACCTATGGACCACACCCAAGCCAAGCAGCGCATAGCCGAGCTTACCGAGCGGATAAACCGTTACAACTACGAGTATTACATGAACGACACCTCGCCGGTGTCCGATTTCGAATTCGACAAACTGCTGGAGGAGCTCATTGCTTTGGAGAAAGAATTTCCGCAGTACGCGCTTCCCACCTCTCCAACCAAGCGCGTGGGCGGCGAGGTGAACAAGTCGTTCCGGCAGGTAACGCACCGCTATCCTATGCTCTCGTTGGGCAACACATATTCTGTGGGTGAGATAACGGAGTTCGATACCCGTGTTCGTAACTTGTTGGGCAACAGGCCGTTCACGTATGTGTGCGAGCTGAAATACGACGGTGTGGCGATAGGTCTAACCTACAAGGACGGCGTTCTTACTCAGGCTGTTACGCGAGGCAACGGGGTGCAGGGCGACGACATCACCGACAACGTGCGCACCATACGCACCATACCCCTGCAGCTGAACGGCAACTACCCCGCCGATTTCGAGATGCGGGGCGAGATTATCTTCCCGTGGAAGGCTTTCAACGCTTTCAACGAGCATCGTGTGGCCGCCGGCGACGAGCCCATGGCTAACCCGCGCAACGCCGCATCGGGAAGCCTCAAGCTGCAGGACTCCCGCGAGGTGGCCAAACGCCGGCTCGACTGCTGCCTCTATTTTATGATGGGCGAAAACCTGCCCGCCGACACCCATCTCGGACGCCTCGAAATGGCGCGACAGTGGGGATTTAAAATACCTCAGTACGCCAAACTCTGCCACAATATCGATGAGATAAAGGCGTACATCGACTATTGGGACAAAAAACGCTCCGAACTGCCTTTCGCCACCGATGGTATTGTTATAAAAATCAACGAGATACCGCTATGGGACGAGTTGGGGATGACCGCCAAGTCGCCGCGTTGGGCCATAGCCTACAAATTTGAGGCCGAAAGGGTGGCAACAAAGCTGTTGAGTGTTGATTTTCAGGTGGGTAGGACGGGAATCGTTACCCCTGTGGCCAACCTCGAACCAGTGTGGCTGGGCGGCACCACGGTGAAACGTGCCAGCCTGCACAACGCCGACATAATTTCGCAACTCGACGTGCGTTTGGGCGACACCGTTTTTGTGGAGAAAGGGGGCGAGATAATTCCCAAAATAGTGGGTGTGGACCTCGACAAGCGTCCTGTCAACTCGCTGCCGTTCAAATATATAACCCACTGCCCTGAGTGCGGTACCCCGCTGGTGCGCAAGGATGGCGAGGCGGGGTTTTACTGCACCAACGAAACCGGATGCTACCCTCAGATTTTGGCCAACCTTGAGCTTTTTGTTAGCCGCAAGGCAATGAATATCGACACACTTGGCACGGAGCGTCTGTCTATGCTTTACAACAAAAAACTTATCCGCAACGTGGCCGACCTCTACGACTTGCGTATGGGACAGCTTGTGGGACTGGAAGTTATAGAAGACGACAAACGCAAGGCCTCCATTCAGGAAAAGGGGGCCGCCAATATCATCGCCGCCATAGAGGAATCCAAGCAGGTGCCCTTCGAAAGGGTGCTTTATGCGCTGGGAATCAGATATGTGGGAGAGGTGGGTGCCAAAAAATTGGCCGCCCATTTCAAAAACATCGACGCGCTCAGTCAGGCATCGGTGGAGGAACTGTCAATGGTTGAGGACATTGGTGAGGTTATCGCAAAGTCGGTTCACAGCTGGTTCAACGACCTTGCCCATATTGGGCTGATTGTGCGGCTGAAACAGGCCGGACTACGGTTCGAGGTGGAGAACCGCCAGGTGTCCGACACCCTCGAAGGACGAACTTTTGTGGTGAGCGGCGTTTTCGCAAATTTCTCGCGCGACGGCATCAAACAGCATATCGAACAGCACGGCGGCAAGGTGGTAAGTTCCATATCCTCAAAGACTTCCTACGTTCTTGCCGGCGAAAAAATGGGTCCCGAAAAACTGAAAAAAGCCCAGAACCTCGGCATCCCCATCATCTCCGAAACGGAATATCTGCAAATGGTTGGCGAGGCATGATGATTTACGTCCACATGCCGTTTTGCAGGCAGAAATGCCTCTATTGCGCCTTCTACTCGTTGCCGCGCCCTAAGGAGGGCATTATAAATAAGTATGTGGACGCCCTTTGCTGCGAAATGCAGTTGCGAAAAAACGAATTGCCCGACCAACCCGTTGAAACACTGTACTTTGGTGGTGGCACACCATCGCTTCTTGCACTGCGGCAAATATCCAAAATTATAGAGACACTTTGCCATTGCTACGATTTGTCTCACCTTGAGGAATTTACCTTCGAGGCCAATCCCGAACAGCTGACGAATGATTACCTGCTTGGACTTAAGCACTTGGGTGTGAATAGGTTGAGCGTTGGGGTGCAGTCCTTTTCCGATGCCGACCTGCGTTTTCTCAACCGCCGTCACACGGCGCGACAGGCTATGGATGCGGTGAAGGCGGCACAAGACTGCGGTTTCGATAACATCTCCATAGATTTGATTTACGGCATACCGCAGTCCGACAGCTGGCAGGAAAATCTTGCAGTCGCACAATCACTTGGCGTACAGCATCTTTCGTGCTACGCCTTGACAATGGAGCCGGGCACTGCCTACGCCCGTCTTGTGGAAAAGGATAAAATCCATCCCTGTGACGAGGAAACGGTAATCGCCCAATACAACACCTTGATACACTGGGCGAAACAAAACGGTTTCGTGCAGTACGAAGTGTCCAACTTCTGCAAAAGCGGCTACCGATCGCACCACAACAGCGGTTATTGGGACGGCACTCGGTATATGGGTTTTGGGGCGGCGGCGCACTCCTTCGGCTACAGCTGGCGGCGGTGGAACGTGTCCGATGTGGAGGCATATATAAAAGGTGTGGAAACCGGCACCCCCTTCAGCGAGAGCGAGACCCTCACCTCCGCCGACCTCTACAACGAGTACGTGATGACAGCCTTGCGTACGGCCAAAGGCGTGGAAAAGAGCGTGTTGGAACTGCGGTTCCCCGCTTTTGCTCAGCATTTTGCCGAAAAAGTCAGGCAGTTCGTCCAGCGCGGGCTCCTCACCCAATGCGGCACGGCCTTTCGTCCCACCCCACAAGGTCTCCTTATGGCCGATGGCATGGCAGCGGAGATGTTCGTTTAATTCGGAACTCGGAAATTTTGATGCGGTTAGCTGAATCAATGTTTTGCATTTATTTGTTGAATTTAGGAATGCAAATATACAAACTTTTGTACAGATAAACGAGAAAAAGTCGTTTTTCTGTACAATTTTTTTTAGTTCCCACAGAAAACCAAAATACCAAAAAGTTTATTTTGCAAAAGGCGCTTTTTCGTCTCTCCCCAAAAAGCCATAAACAGAATTGTAAATAGGGAGGAGGCATCTCTTTAAAAATCAGTCGTTTCCATCTTTTTCTGAAGGCTAATCACAAAAACACTCGTATTTTTTCAAAAAAAATCGTATATTTGCACTTTTAAAAAATCCACATAAGTCAATATTATCAAAATGGAAGAACTGATATTAGAACTTAAGAAACAGATAATTGAGGTGCTTAACCTCGAGGACATGACGCCGGAGGATATCGACGAAAACGCCCCTCTTTTTGGCGAAGGTCTGGGTCTGGACTCCATCGACGCTTTGGAGCTCATCGTCCTGATGGAAAAAAACTACGGCATCAAGCTGAAATCGGCCGCCGAAGGCAAGGACGTATTCAAATCGGTGCGCGTGATGGCCGAATACATTCAGGCTCACCGCACAAAATAATCTTTTCGGCATGGCAGATTGCATTGTTGTAACGGGGATGGGCATCGTTACAGGTATTGGCGTGGGCAAAGAGGCCACGCTCGCTTCCCTTTTGCACAGCCGTTCGGGAGTGGGCAGGATTAAACATCTGAACACTTCCCACACCGACATACCTGTGTGCGAGGTGCCTTTGTCCGAACAGCAGATGCGCCAACGGCTCGGCATCCCTGCCGACGTGGTTACCACACGCACGCCGCTACTCGCCATCATGGCCATGCGCGAGGCTTTGCAACAAGCCCGTTTGCATACCGCCAAAGATGGAGCGGTGGCTTTTGTCAATGGCACCACCGTTGGCGGCATGGAAAAAAGCGAACAGCTGTACCTCGATTTTTTCAGCGACAAGGATGTGGCCTATATAGCTGCCCACGACTGCGGTGCGGGGACTGCTTTCGCTGCCGATTTCTTCGGACGTTTCAAGCAGACCACCACCATCTCCACCGCCTGTTCCTCGGCCTCCAACGCCATCATCCTCGGCGCCAACCTCATCAAGAGCGGCAGGGCCGACAAAGCAGTGGTGGGCGGCACCGAGTGTCTGAGCAAATTCCACCTCAACGGCTTCAACACATTGATGATTTTGGACCGCGAGCGCTGCCGGCCTTTCGACAACAGCCGCAACGGACTTAACCTCGGCGAAGGTGCGGCCTACCTTGTTATCGAACGCGAGAGCGTTGCCAAAGCACGTGGGGCGGAAATTCTCTGCACCATCGAAGGCTACGCCAACACTTGCGACGCTTTTCACCAGACTGCCACCTCGCCGGAAGGGGAAGGGGCTTATCTGGCTATGACACAGGCTCTTGCCGATAGCGGTCTCCAACCTTCCGACATAGATTACATAAACGCCCACGGCACTGGCACACCCAACAACGACTCTTGCGAGGGCACGGCAATATTGCGTGTATTCGGCGACAAATACCCGCCAATATCATCCACCAAAGCGTTTACTGGGCACTGCACCAGTGCGGCGGGAAGCGTGGAGGCGGTAATCTCTATACTTGCTATGCAACACGGCTTTATCCCGCCCAACCTCGGTTTCGAGACTCCTATGGCTGATGTGCCCGTGGTTCCGCAAAAGACCTTGAAAACAGGCGTTTCGCTGACTCATGTAATGACAAACTCCTTCGGTTTTGGCGGCAACGACTCGTCGCTGATTTTCGGCAAGTACCAGCCTGAAAAACAAGTATATACACCAAGCGTTTACGATGAAAAACGCAGGGTTTTTATAGGCTCGGTTTCGCAAATAAGTGTGCAGCAGCCTCTTGGCGAGGAATGGTTTGAAAACCCGATTTTTTACAACGAAAAATATGTCAGGGCTCTGTCGCCTGATTATAAGCGATTTATCGACCCCAAAGCCGCACGTCGTATGGGGGCGGTGCTGAAACGTGCTCTCACCACCGCCATGTCGGCTTTGAAAAACAGAAATGCAGCTGACTTACAGGCAATTATAACTGGCACAGGCTTGGGATGTATCGAAAATACCGAAAAATTTCTCCGTGCCATGGTGGAGGACGGCGAGCAACTGCTCACACCCACCTATTTTATGCAGTCCACCCATAACACCATCAGTTCGCAGGTAGCGCTTAATCTGCGCTGCCACGGCTACAACTGCACCTATTCGCAGCGCGGGGTGTCGTTCGAAAGTGCTTTGCAGGATGCTTTTTTGCAGTTCAAACTCGGAAAACTTGGCAACGCGCTTGTCGGCGCCCACGACGAGATGACACCCGACTACTACGCCCTTCTGGACAAGGTGCATTTCTGGGACGGCGCCTTTGCCGGCGAGACAGCCGTATGGCTCTATCTGGAAAACGGACGCAAATCCGATACATGGTGCGAACTACTTGATACCCAGTTATTTTTCCGACCAGCCGAAGATGAATTACAGAATGCCCTCGACATCATGCTACAAAGGCACGGACTGCATCGTTCCGACATCGCCGCTGTGATGACTGGCAAGGACGAAAATGCCGAGAACAACCGCCATTACGACGATTTCTGCCGTCTGTTGCCAAATGCCGTGCCATTGCGTTACAAGCACCTCTTTGGCGAAGGTTTCACTATGCCGGCCATGGGCATTTATGCCGCAGCCACCTGTCTAAAAAAAGGATTGATACCTCCGTTCTTGTCTGATGATGATACCCAAAGTGTTGACAATCCGCATTTTATTTTGGTTATAAATAATTACCAAAATAGTTCCGAATATTCATTAACACTACTTTCAAATGCCTAAAGTGATATTAGTATTATGTAGTCTCCTACAGTCGTTGTGCCTTGCCCTCGGACAGGTTTTCATGAAAAAGGCCACCTTGTCCGACCGTTTTGAATGGTCGTGGCGGGTATTCACCAACTGGTGGCTGCTGGCAGCGGGCACCGCTATGTTTTTAGCCACTATGCTGTGGATGTATCTTCTTAAAAATCACGATCTTTCGTTGATACATCCGCTTTCCGGGGCCAGCTTTATTTTCAGTATGATTTTGGCTTCGTTGTTTTTCGGCGAATCCATCCCATTGGTACGCTGGCTGGGGGTTGCCCTTATCATCGCCGGAATGTATTTTATTGTTTTAAAATAGCTTGTTATGAAAAAGATAAGATTTTTCTCATTACTTGTAGTGATGCTTGCCGCAATGATGTGCGTTGTTGCCCAACCTGCCGGTTTCAAGCCTCTTTCCGCTGCCGAAAGAAAAACCGTTATCGATGTGATGAACGCCAAAATGCAGTCTGTGCAATGCGATTTCCGGCAGGAGAAAAAATCGGCACTTTTCGAAGAACCTTCTGTGAGCGAGGGTCTTATGTCTTTTTCCAAACCCTCGTCCCTGCGTTGGGAATACACCAAGCCAACAGCTTCTGTTATTGTGATGAACGACGGCAAAGTGAAAGTTACCGATGCCGCAGGTAAAAGTCAGGACAAGGGTGGGCGCATGTACACCCAACTGGCGGCTCTCATTGCCGGCATCGTGAGCGGAAAAGAGTTGGAAAATGGCAAAAATTTCAAAGCCGATTTTTATGGCAACTCCAATTTTTATTGGATAAAGCTGACACCTTCCAGCCATCGGCTGAAAGCCTTTTTCAACCATCTGGAAATTACCGTGGACAAACAAAAAATGGTGGCGGTGAAGATGTTTATGAACGAAAAAGAGGGCGACAGCACCACCATAACTTTCAGCAACCACAAAGTAAATGCCACAATTGATGATAAATTGTTCGTAACCAAATAGATACCATGCTCGACGAAACATTCTACACAGTGGTTGCCAGTCGGCAGACGGCATCTTTGCATTGCATACAAACGGTGGCCTTCAACCTGAACCACCCCATTCTGAAAGCCCATTTCCCCAACAATCCTATAGTGCCGGGAGTTTGCAGTCTCGAGGTGTTTCGTGGCTTTGCCTCGGCAATGTTGGGTGCCGAAGTGCGAATAGCCACCGTGAAAAACATGAAATTCGTGAAACTGATGACTCCAGCCGAAGGCAAACTCTTTGATTTCGACATAGATATGAAAATAACCGACGAAGGCAGATATTCGGCCAAACTGCTGATTACCGAAGATGGAGAAACAATAGTCAAAGCCAGCCTTATTTGTGTAACTCACTGAAACAGTGCTGAAATGAAGGTCTGTGCCATAATTCCTACCTACAACAACGCAACCACGCTGCCCACGGTTATCAATGCCGTTTTGGTCGTACTGCCCGATGTTATTGTTGTAAATGACGGTTCCACCGACCAAACAGCCAAGTTGCTCAGTTCCTTCGATGGCAGAATTACCATAGTTTCATACGCCAAAAACCGTGGCAAGGGTTATGCTTTGCGTCGGGGCTTTGCCGAGGCCTTGCGCCGTGGGTTCGACACTGCTGTAACCCTCGACTCCGACGGCCAGCACCTTGCCTCCGACATTTCACAACTGCTTGATTGCTACGTGGCTAGCGAGCCTTGTCTTGTGGTGGGTAGCCGTAAGTTCGACAATCCCAACATGCCGTCGAAAAACAGCTTTGCCAACCGCTTTTCCAATTTCTGGTTCACCGTGCAGACCGCCCACCGCCTGCCCGACACCCAGACGGGGTTCCGCGTGTATCCGCTGACAAAAATTGGCCGTCATAATCCGCTGAACAACCGCTACGAGGCTGAACTTGAGCTGCTTGTGCGGTTCGCTTGGCGCGATGTGATTATAAAAAGCTGCCAGATAAACGTTTATTATCCTCCCAAAAACGAGCGTTTGAGCCATTTCCGCCCCACCGCCGATTTCGTGCGTATCAGTCTGTTAAACACTGTGTTAACTCTCCTTGCCATTGTTTACGGCTATCCGTCGATGGGAATACGAAAACTGATTAAATTGCTGAAAAAGTGAGAAATATATTGCTTCGACTATACGCCTTTTTCGACAAGCACCATCTTTTGATGGCGTTTTCGCTTGTTGCCATTGTGCTTGTGTTGGCTCTTTGTGTACTGAAAATCAGTTTTGTGGAGGATATAAGCAATTTTCTTCCGCAGGAGGGGCGCGACAACCGCGAAAACTATGCCTACCAGAATATCGGGGCGGCAAACAAAATAATGATAAACGTTGCTTCGGTTGGGCAAAATGCTGACAACTACACCGTTATGGATGCAGTGGACTCCATCGCCGCAAGGTTGAACGGAGGCTCGGTGGCGGAACATATCACCGATGTGTTCTGTCAGGTGGACGAAGAAAAGGTGTTCCATCTGATGGATTTTGTTGGCTCCAACATGCCGTATTTCCTCACCGATGCCGACTACGCCCGTATCGACAGCCTCCTTTCGCCCGACAGCATTGCCCGCCACCTTGCCGCCGACAAACGAGTGTTGCTCTCGCCCGCCGGTGGGGTGGCCAAACGCGTGATAGCCGCCGACCCTCTGCATTTTGTCTCGCCAATGCTGCAAAAACTCGGCAACGGCAACCCCATGGGTGACAACTACGAAATTATCGACGGATACGTGTTCAACAAAGAGGGTACCGAGGCGACAATGGCTGTAACCTCCAAATATCCCGTCAGCGAAACTTCTGGCAATAAACTTTTGGTACAGCAGCTCGATGAAATAACCAAAAGTGTTGAACAGCAGTTCGATGGACAGATTAAGGTGGACTTCATCGGCGCCGCCGTAATATCGGTGGAAAACGCCAGCCGCATAAAAACCGACACCATCATCTCCACCATTCTGGCGTTGTTGCTGATTTTGGCACTGCTGATGTATTTCTTCCGCGATGCCAGAGCGCTGATAATCATTGTCTTTTCCATAGCCTTCGGGGCTTTGTTCGGACTTGCGTTCCTTGCCATTTTCAAAAACTCGGTGTCGATAATTGCCGTTGGTGTAGGTTCCATAATTGTCGGAATAGCAGTGAATTATCCCCTGCATTTCCTTGCCCATTACCAGCAAGGGTACAGCAAGGAGCAGACTATCAAGGACATAATAGACCCCCTTGTTACGGGCAACCTCACCACCGTGGGCGCTTTCCTGAGCCTCGTGTTTATCAGCTCCGACGCCATGCGCGACCTCGGACTGTTTGCCGCTTTGCTGCTTGTGGGAACAATTTTGTTCGTTCTTGTGTTTTTGCCCCACCTGTTCCGTAAGTCGCTGTTCCATGAGCAAGACCGCTCCACCACACGGCTTGTTTTCGGCAAGGTGGCCGACCGCCGGTTCGAGCAGAACAAATATTTGGTTCTTGCTATTGTGTTGATTACCATACCATTGTATTACTTCAGCCGACAAACCTCTTTCGAGTCGGACATGAGCAAGATAAACTACATGACCGCCGAGCAGCGCGTAAAACTCGACAAACTCATTGCCCGTACCGAGAGCGGTGTGCCGCAGATGTACTGTGTGGCCGAGGGTAGCGATATGGAAACGGCATTGCAGAATTACGAAAGAGTTATTCCGCTAATAGACAGCACGTTGGTCGACAGTACCGTTATCAAAGTGGCTGGTATTGGCGGTTTTGTGCCTTCGCAAAAACTGCAAAAACAGCGCATCGAAAAGTGGAACGGCTTCTGGAGCAGCCGCCGCGACAATTTGGTGCGCGCCATCGATGCACAATCCGCCAAGCTTGGTTACAGCCATGGGGCTTTCCAAAAATTTTACGATATTCTCAACGCCTCGTACCAACCACACGAATATACTTATTTCAACCCGATAATAAGCTCGTTTGCTGGTAATTATCTTTGTGCCAACCCCGATCGCTGCATGGTTTACACCCTGTTGGAAAGCCACAATAGCGTTGCCGTGGCCAAGCGTCTCGGCTCTGTGGACGAAAACGTTTTCACCATGGACAACCGCAGTCTGGTGAACAAAATGGTGGATGCCCTGTCCGACGATTTCGACTTTGTGCTCTACATCTGCGGTTTCATCGTGTTTTTGTTCCTCACCATCTCGTTCGGCCGTATCGAGCTGAGCCTGCTCTCGTTTCTGCCGCTGGCGGTGGGCTGGATTTGGATTTTGGGTATAATGAACATTTTCGACATACGGTTCAACATTGTCAATATCATACTTGCCACCTTTATTTTCGGGCAGGGCGACGACTACACCATTTTCGTTACCGAAGGCATGATGTACGAGTACACATACCGCAAAAAAATGCTGGCGTCGTACAAAAATTCGGTGCTGCTTTCCGCAACGATAATGTTCATCGGCATTGGATCGCTGATAATTGCCAAACATCCCGCCATGCACTCGTTGGCCGAAGTTACCATCATAGGAATGATTTGTGTGGTGCTGATGGCCTACATTTTTCCTCCCCTTGTTTATCGCTGGCTCACCAAAAAACGTGGCGCCGACCGCCTGATGCCAATCACCTTGCTCAACCTGCTGAAAACGGTATTTGCTTTTGCGGTGTTTTTCGTTTTTTCGTTGCTGCTTTCGCTGATGGGATTTTTTGTGCTCACCATCGGCGGCAAAACACCCAAGCATAAGTTGTTCTACCACAAGTGTTTGTGCGGACTTATGAGACTTTGCGTGAAGCTGATGCCCGGAGTTTCGGCAAATGTGGACAATCCCGGTGGCGAGACTTTCGAAAAACCGGCCATCATCACCTGCAACCACCAGTCGCACCTCGACCTGCTTTATACCCTTGCGCTAAATCCCAAGATAATATGTCTGACAAACAAATGGGTGTGGAACAGTCCGTTCTACGGCTGGATTATCCGCTACGCCGATTTCTACCCCGTGGCCAACGGACTTGAGGAGAACGAGAAACAGGTGGCCAAGGCATTGCAGGCTGGCTATTCGGTGCTGATTTTTCCAGAAGGCACCCGTTCCGAGACTTGCGACATACTGCGCTTCCACAAAGGGGCTTTCCACTTGGCCAAAAAACTTGGCGTGGATGTGCTTCCCATCGTTACCCACGGCATCGGACATGTTTTCCCGAAACAAGAGTTTATGTTGCGCAAAGGACGCGTGGATGTGCAGGTTTTGCCACGTATAACCAACGAAAATCCGCTTATGGAAGGAGACGCCAACACCGTTGCCAAAGCCATGCGGCAATACTATGTGGAGCAATACGGACAGCTGTGCCGCGATAGCGAGACTGCCGATTACTACGCCGACCTTGTGTTGCACAACTATATTTACAAAGGCAGCGACATAGAGCGCCGAGCCCGTCGCAACCTGCGTCGCAACGGCAATTACCGCACTGCCATTGCCGCACTGCCCGACACCGGCGAATACCATATCGAGAACTGCGGTCAGGGCGAGTTCGCACTGCTTGCTGCCTTGGTGAAGAAAAACCTGCAAATCACCGCCTCCGACCCAAATCCAGAGCTGGTGGCCATCGCGGCCAACTGCATCAGCGTTCCCTACAATCTTAAATACATTACCGATGACAACGAATAAAATCAAAGTGGTGATTGTGGGCAGCGGCCTCGGCGGCCTTGTGTGCGGATATATGCTGTCCAAAAACGGATACGACGTTACTGTGCTCGAAAAAAACGCACAGATTGGTGGATGCCTGCAGACTTTCCGTCGTGGCGGAGTGAAATTCGACACTGGCATGCACTATATAGGCAGCATGCTCAAAAACCAGATTCTGCGCCGCTTTTTCGATTATTTCGGGCTTACCCGGACCGTCCCCCTGCAGCAGCTCGACACCGGGGGATACGATGTGATTTCGCTCGCCGGCGAGACTTTCCGGTTTGCCAACGGCTACGACCAATTTGTGGATACCCTTGCACAGCAGTTCCCCAACAATGTTTCAGACATACGCAATTATATCTCGCGTGTGCGCGAAATTGCCGACGCCTCGCCTCTTTACAATCTTCGGAAGATAAACAACAATATCTTTATCGAAGCCGATTACATAAAGACAAGCATCAACGAGTTTATCGCCTCGTCAACCTCCAACCCCAAACTGCAAAACGTTTTGGCCGGCAACCTGCCGCTATATGCGGGTGTGAAGGACAAAACTCCCACCTACGTCCACGCTCTTATTCATAACTTCTACATACAAAGTGCTTTCCGAATTATCGGTGGAAGCGACACCATTGCCCAATCCTTGGCCAAGTCTATCGAGAATTTTGGCGGCCGGGTGCGTACCAACGCCGAAGTGGACAAAGTGCTTTGCGACGACACCCACGCCACCGCCGTGCGCCTGACATCGGGCGAGGTGGTGGAGGGCGACTATTTCGTTTCCAACGTCCATCCGCAGGCTTTCCTCGGCAAAATCGACTCGCACATAATACGCAAAGCCTACCGCGAACGTATCTCAAGGCTGGAAAACACCATCTCCAATTTCACTGTCTATATCAAATTTAAGGAAAACGCCACGCCTTACCTCAACTGCAACTACTATTTATACGAACAGCCCGATGTGTGGAAATCCAACAACTACGACATTGGCAAATGGCCGCAGAGCTACCTGTACATGCACCAGTGCCATCAGAAAAACCCCGTTTACGCCCAAAGTGCCGAGCTTATCGGCTACATGCGCTACGACGAAGTGCGCCGATGGGAGGACACCCGCGTGGGGCAGCGCGGACAGGAATACCTCGATTTCAAGCAGCAGAAAGCGGAAAGGTTGCTCTCCAGCCTCGAACAGTCGTTCCCCGGCATTCGTGGCTGCATAGAGTCGTATTACACCTCGTCGCCGCTCACGTATCAGGACTACACCGCCACGCACGAAGGCTCCATGTACGGCATTATCCGCGACAAAAACTTCCCAAGCCAGACCTACATCTCGCAACGCACCAAAATACCCAACCTTTATATGACCGGACAAAACATCAACTCACACGGCATACTGGGCGTAACTATCGGCGGCGTTATCACTTGCGCCGAATTTCTGGGTATCAACAAGATAATACAGGAAATTTACGACAACGAGTAAAGGGTTGTTGAATTGTTGACGGTTTTAATTGTTTAAGTGCTGGTGGAGCTTCGGATTTTCTCCTGCGGTGGCTTCGGCAAGCTCAGCCACCGGCGGCCGTGCTCCCTTAGGCATACACAGTGAGTGGTTGGCTCATGGCAAAGGTCGGAATAGCCTTAAAGGGTGGGCTGTTTGGCAACCTGCTCTTTTTTTACAAAACAGTGCAAATGTCGTTTAACCAGTGTTTTTCATCGTTTTTTTCACTCCACCACTATTTTTTCCGTGGCGGTGCCATGCTTGCCGGAGAGTATGCAGGAGTAGATGCCTTTGGGCAGGCTTTTCAGCTGTAGCGTGAGTTGCGGCTCGAGGCCTGTGAGTGTGAGTTGCAGCACTGTGGCTCCGGCGGCGTTTACCAGCCGCAGCGTGTGGAACCGTGCCTCGCCGAACTCCAGCGTTACGCGGTCTTTCGTTGGGTTGGGGTAGGCGGCGATGTGGGGAGCGGATTCGGGGGAGATGATGGCGTTTGTGGAAAAGCATTCACTATTCTCCAAATTTTCCAGATGATAAACCAATGACCCGTTTTGAATATTGCAGAGATGCACATTATTGGGACACATATCGCAAGTAGGTGTCTCGCCATTGTAATACAACAGCCCGAAAGAAGAGCCGATGCCCTCTATCCAAGTAAAGTCCATATTTTCAAAATGGATTCTTTTCCGTAGCACTCCCCCTGTTTCGATGGTGTCGATGAGGGAAACGACATGGGCATCGGTATTTGTCATTATTTCTTGGTCGATAGTGTCTCCGACTTTTAGTGAAAAGTCGTAAAGTATGCAGGAATAATTGTTTGAATTGATAACGTGAACATCTTCGATATGGGGCGGTTTTTCCCCATTATACCAAACACGTCGCAAACTGTCTTCGTAAAGGCCTCCATAAAAAATTGCGTTGGCTGTGTCTCCGTTATAGGAGAAAAACAGTTTTTTGTGACATATACCAGATATTATAGTGTCTTCACCATTTAAGAATAATGTGTTACGGATGTGGAAATAGTCCAGCATTCCATTTCTATTCCCGACAGAATCGTATCGTTCGCACCAATAAGCCCTGCCGGTTGGGAAAGGTACAGGCTGATAGGTTTGCTGTGCTTGGGGCGGCGGTCAAAGTTGCAACCACCATTGCCATAAAAATAATTACTTTTTCATATTAGAAGCCAATAGTGTCCAAAATAATTTTGGGAGATTTTTGTGAATAGACAGAGAATGTTG
>ERZ842401.3904-NODE-3904-length-17993-cov-14.404449_pt1 | contig 17993 bp, 9 predicted proteins | sample MGYA00521270_ERZ842401 | MGnify/ENA primary metagenome ERZ842401 (study PRJEB31892, sample SAMEA3878208) | bioreactor metagenome | biome: Moose rumen | place: Sweden | collected 2011-10 | study: EMG produced TPA metagenomics assembly of the PRJEB12797 data set...
CTGTTCCATTTGGAGCTTGTGTACCGCTTCTATATCCTTCTCGCTCATTGTAATTCCCATAACGCCGTCCTTGTATGGCAGGCCGATATGAATCATTGAACTGTCCATTTATAATGTCATTTAGAAATTCTTGTATTTCTTTTGCAAGATGCGAAAATTTTTGATTATGTGCAAATGCGGGGTCATCATAGACGAGCCCCATCGCGTAGGCAATAAGCTCGTCGGCAAGAAATTCCGGAGTACTCCGGTAATAGAAACGATATGTGGACGCCATGCTACCTCCGACATAAAGCGAAAGACCATCTTCCAAGATATTCAGATTCCCGCCAACTCTGTCAAACAACTGTTTGGCAAGACCGTCTCGTTCATTGATGTAGTGCTGGCGCTCGTGTGTATAATGCTCCAGAAGCAATCCAATATTCGTATTTTTCTCAACAACGAATATCATTCTGCCCTTCATATAAGCGCCATACGCGCCATTCCCCTCCATATAAGCCGCGTTAATCTTGGCACCATTCTCGCTCATTCCGATTGAGCGGAAGTAGCTTTCAAGTTCAGCGTAAGGCTTAAAATCAACAGGGATATGCTGGGGGTCTATTGCCTCGATAAACTCCAGCATAATTTGTTCTCGCTCCTGCGGATTGGTTGCTTCATCCAGGCGCGACTGATATGAATCCATATCCACAGGCGGGACTGTTGGCATATAAACTACTGAGCCATCTTGAGCCTCCTGTGTTTGAGCCACTGGGACACCGGCCCGAATTGCTTTCTCGTCCATCTGTTCCCAATCTTCGGAGTTTTCTTCGGGAACACGAACACCAAGTGAGTCAAGGACAGAGAGCACGGCGGGAAGGTTATCCTTAGTCACTTCACATTCGAACTTGCCGCGCGACTGATAGAAGTTTCTGCCCACAACAAGGCTAAGCAACTGTTCGTCCTGGAAGTATTTAGCCCCGTCCTTTTTGGTCTTTGGGACGCGAAGCCTATAACGGTCACGGTATCTCTCTATGGAAACGTGCCCGTCGGTGCTTTCCAGCTCTTCGCGCCAACCAAGGTCTTTAATCTGGTCAATCGCGGCAGAGATAGGCTTTCCGGCAGAACGAAGTTGTCCAGTCTCCCAGGTGCTGTTCATCAAGATACCATCCTTGATATTTCCGTCAATATCGGTATAGGTAATAAGCCTTCCAGCAAGGATGCCACCCTGAGAAGCGTCACTCCACGCCTGGAGAATATTCCCCGTCAGCATATAGCGTTCCTCGCGCGTAGCATTGGAAATGGAATTGTCCCAATTGTCTATGGTCGTGCGCATGGCCGTACCATAGTTAAGCGTAGTGTAGTTGCTGATTTCGTCCAGCACACCGCCATCAGTAAACTTAATTTCAATCCTGCGACGGCCATCCAGCGTAGCGAACACGGCAAAGCTGGTGGATGGTGTCAGGTTGGCACCATCCTTCGCGGTCTTGAAGCCAAGGAACAGGGAAGGCGAACCGGCACCTTCGAAAAGGTTCCCGCCAACGATTGTCTCGTGAATCAGATAGGTTTGAGAGAAGTTGAACTGTTCAAACCTGTCACGAAGCCGGTTATGCTGGCTTTCAATCGCGGCAAGATTCCGCGTGTGCTCATCGTTTATCTCGGACGTAAGACGGTCGGTAACACGCTTGATTTCCACCTTCGCGTCAGCCTCCGGCACATTCCGCGCACGGATTGCGGCAGCTTGTCTGTCAATATCCTTTTGCGTCTTCTCTTTCTTCCGTTCGTAGCGCTCGTTCTCTGCGGCAATCCGTTGTTTACGCTGCTCCTCAACGCGGTCCAACAACTCGCGCACACGGGTAGATTCCTCCTTGCCTCCGGAAAGGGACTCACGCACCTTGCGGATTTCGTCTGCCTTCATGGGTTTCTTGAGAACGTCAATCTCTACGCGCTCCACATAGGAGTTCTGTGCAAAGGGATTGTTTCCGTTCGGGTTGCGCCCCTCAGTGCCAACCTTCCTCGCTAAAGTTTTAGCACGAAGCGGAAGTGTCGTGATTTTCAGGGTGTTCTCCCCCGTTTCGTCCAGGTACTTGATAAGGGCATTGTAGCGCTCGGCTATCTCGTTGTAGAACGCTTCCTGCTCGGCTACGGGAAGAAGGGCAATACGGCCCGTGATGCGCTGCGCGTCATCTTCGCCTGCCTGGTATGTTTCCAATTCTTCCTGATTCGTAACACGATTCGTCCTTCCTCCTAATTTGAAGTCCCCTTCAAGCAGCTTCTCAAACACTTCCGGATGGTCTCGGAGGTATTCAATCACCACCTGACTTCCGTACTTATTCAGGAAGTCAGGAGCCTCAACCGAACCGGCATTACCCTCCTGGTCAGTCGTGGTGTTGGCATTAAGGGATTTTAACTTTGTAGCAAGCATCATATTGAACCGCAATTCGGCAGGAACAGGGAGCGATAGGTTGATGTAATAACCCCTATGCACCTGCCCGGTACGGTCAATGCGCCCAATCATCTGCATGTAGTCGTTGATATCACCCAACGGCTGGGCGATAATCATGGAACGGGGACGCTGGTCTTTGAAGGCTACGGAAGCATGAAGAGAGATACCCGTGGAACCCTTCTTATTGATAATAACAACATCAAGCGTCCCATCGTTAAACTCACGAACGGTCTTCTTTCCATCGGTATCAGGTCTGTTCCGAAGCACATAGCCATCACCTTCCTTTACAACAGTAGTCGAGCGTCCGGTAATTTCTCCAACTTTATACCCCTTCGCATTGAGCTTTTCACGGATTCCGTCAAGAGGACTAAGGAAGATATCTTTCGTAGCTTCTTTAATCCGCTCTTGCAGAGCATAATAAGCCTGCTCACCAGCTGGCCCAAGGTCTTTCGGGGAAATAGGCTCCTGGTGGCTTATACCTTCATCGTCAGTATAGGTGTACTGCATGATGTGGGCAAGACTGCGGATAAGTCCTGCGCTGAATGAAGTGTCTTCAATCTTATCGCCGACATTATATTCGCTCAGTCCCGATTCGTAAGTGTTTTCAAGAGCAATTACAGGGTGGCGACCCGCCTTGATTTCCTTAACAACCTCGTCTACAATAGCATCCACCTTCAAAGCCAGCATGAGCTGCTTTGTAAAGTTATAGGTCTGATTGACAAACGGAGGGTTGTCTACACCGAAATTTTCGGTCCCTCGCGTCGTATCAGTCGTTCCCATCGTAGCAGCAACGCGGATACCAACCTCCTGAATGAAAGGAGTGAGGTATCTTTGCTGGAAAGCAATGATATCGTTGAAGATTTTGATTGCCCTGTCGTAGTTCTCACGGGCACGCTTTGCAGTAGCCGGATCGTCAATGGTCTTCCAATCCGTCTTCACATCGGACATGTCACGCTCACGACGTACCATCTGGCCGGAGCCTGTAAGGGCACGGGACATCAACTCCTGCAAGGTTACACCGCCACGCTTAATCATGGCGATTAGTTCCTTCGGTTCCACGTTAGCCTCACTCATAGCAGACTTGATGGCATATAGCGGCATAGTGCCGGCACGCTTGGCGAAGGTTGCAGAGGCAAAGGTTACTCCTGCAACAGTAGGCATAACACTTTGTAGGAAAGCGCCGGTGTTGGAATCTTCTCCTGCGGCCGTATGGCTTTCATCCATCAAAAGAATGTTATCCTCTGCGATTGAACGGATGAAACGTGCCTTGGCAGTAGCCTTTGCAGAAATCGGTTTATTGTTCCCGGATTCCGAACGGCTCTGCTCGTCTCCATTGTTGAGCTGGGAATATGTCAATACAACATAATCGTATCCATCAGGAACCTTCCCGCTCTCAATTATCTGGTTTAAGGTTTTGTTTTTAGGGGATTCATAGACGACACGGCCATTTTTATCCTGCATTACGCCCTTTGTATCCTCCTTTCCGCCCTCGGATGAATTGAGGATTAACGGGCGAAGTCCGGAACCACCAACATCACTCAAATCGCGGTAGATATCAGAGAAAAGACTTGCCTTCTGCGTTAAAAATATCGGCTTTTTACCTTGCCTGTTAGCCCAACGAATGAGTGCGGCCATCTGACGGCCCTTACCTACACCCGTCTGGTCTCCTATAATCATGGCACTGCCCTTCTTCATCTGATAGATAGCCATAGCAACGCTATCAATCTGTTCTGCAGCAAGGGCGTTGTAGAGTTCATTGGCATCCTTGTAGCCAAGTTCCTCTACCATCCATTCATCAATGGACTTTCCTATCTCTCGCTCAATCTCTTGAATAGCAGCATCCATAGCCTCCACCATTGAGGCAGGTGCTACAGATTCAAGACTTTTTGCTTCGCTGTGATGAACGTAAGGAAGGTTCTTATCTTCAACCTTCCGTTTTTCGGTTACAGGTACGGACTTTCGTTCGGAAGATACTCTCCCAGTATCATCGCCAGTGTCAGTTCGTCCGTCTCGTTCACTTCCGCTTGTGTTATTTCCTTCAGTTCTTCCTTCCAACCCGCTATTCTCAGAAGTTGCAGAGCTTGGTCTGACCTCTCCCCCCAGATGTTCGTCAGGATTTTCGCTTCTCTGAGCATTATTTCCTCGTTCTGCAGAGCTTCCCGGTCTCCGTCCGCTCCCAGAATCATTCCGCTCTTGTTCTCCCAATACATTTCGATGTCCTCCATCCAATCCTCCCCGTTCTCGTTCGACACCTTCATTGCTTGAACGAGGTTGTTCTGAATGTCCCTCTCCGTGAGTTTGCCCGGATGTTTCGCCAGACTGAGGCGAATCGGGTAACCCGGAACTGCGTAATTCTTGGTTTCCATCGGTCTTACGATTATCGTTTAATATCTCTTTTACAATGTCATACAGTTCATCCTGCGTAGTAGCCATGGGCCGTGCGTTCTCGCTGGTCGGAGGATAGACCCTGCCTGCGGCTCGTTCTTCCTCGCTCCGTCTCCCATCAATGAGAATCATCATCGTGGGGTAGGTGGTTCCCTGTTTTGCGTACAGGTCTCCAGCCATGTTCACTACGCCCTTGACGTTATAGTGGTCGTAGAGGTAAGAGAAGAACGCCTTCTTTGTCTTCCACGCGCCATTGTCCGCAAACTCCACATTCCCGCCGATGATGATAGCGGCCTTGCCGCCATCCTTCATGGCATCCAGTGCCCGGAGCGTGATAATCGGGTCAAGCCCGCTTATCTGCTTCCCGTCAAACTCCACGGCTTCGTGCGAGCCGAATGGAGGGTTGGCTATCACCGCATCGTACTTGCCACCGAAAGGTTCCGTCGCATCCTGCTTGGAAACCAAGCCGAAGCCAAGTGCCTGGAGGTTGGCGTTTCGCGTATCGTCCAATTCATTTGCGTGCACCTTCTCGCCAGGGATACCGAACACCAACATGCCGTTTCCAGCCGTGGGTTCAAGAACTTCCTTCATTTCCCCGTTGTAGGCGAACATTTGCGCCACAAAGGACATCGGAAGCGGGGTGCTATACTGCTGCATGGCAACGCGCTCGGAACTTCTACGGCCGATGGTCGGCTGCAACTCATACAGGCGGCAGATCTGGTCAAACGCATTCTTTGACTTGATGCCATTCTGTTCAGTAAGCGCACGTGCGGCTTTCACAAGCGCCAGCTCCACAAGCTCCTGCAGGAGAATGTCAGTTGCGCCGCTGTCTTCCACTTCAAGTCCCCAGGCTCTCGCCTCTTTCCGCAGGTCGGTTATGCTCTTGTATGGCTTCTCCGTCCCATTCCGCAGGGCAAAAATCAATCGGCGTCCAACCGCTTCAACGAAGTTATTCCGCGCTTGTGCCTGCTCTGTTGAATTGCGGAGAGTAAGCACCGGCCTTTGGAAGCCTTCTTCTCCCTGCTTCGTATCCTCTTGCGAAGTTACGGATTTTCCCCCGGAATTCCTACCGCTTTGCTGTTTATTTGTAGGGGCTTTCGTGGGTTTCTCTGCGGCAGCAGTTTCGGGCGTAGCCTTAGGAGTAACAATAGCATGGGTAATGACATCTGTCGGAACAGTCTGTATAGCATTATAACCAAACCTTTCGATAAGGAGGTCGTCCATTTGGTCAAGAGTTCTCACCAACCTTCCGTTAGCCCACGACTTCGGAATCTGAATAATGATGAGACCATCTGACCCCTCATGTCCTCTGCCTTCCGCCTGGGCCTGGAGAATTGACTGAACCGTCTCTCGGTTGGCAAGCGTAGTTGTTCCGTTCAAACCGGCTCCAACATGCAATCCATTCTGCAATATATTGTCAAAGTTTTGCGAGCCAGTCTGATGAAGGATAACGAAGTTATTGTCAAAGTCAATTGAGTTTATATCAAAGGAACTTACATCCATTGGCGTGACGGCAGTAGTTTCGCCCCCTTCTTCTGCGGGTTCGGATTCGGGCACGGATTCAATAGGAGTTATGTCGGTTTGCTCCACAACCTCTGACGGAAGTAGTTCCGGGAAGAACTTAGCAAGCACCTTTTTGGATAGTTCATCGGAAAGCGGAGGTAGCTGCATGACATCATCTACAACTTCCACCGTTCCATCCGGCCTAATGGTTGCCTCAGAGAGATGATATCCAAGTTCGTTGACAGTGTCAATGTCTTCTTGCCATTGACCCTCATCATTGTATTCCTCCTTGGGCCCTACGGTTTGTTCTGCTGTAAAACCAATTGACTCTGGCACGAATTGGATACTTGTAGAATTTGCCTTAACGTGCGTGAATCCATCTTTGTCTGTACGAATTGTATATCGGGCTTTTATCTTGCGCCCCTTTCTATTGGTGAACTCTTTTTCTACCTCCCGTTCCTCTACTGCGTTCTCGGCAGGAATTTCCTCCGGCACATTCTCCGCCGCTTCCTTGACGGCAATGGCTTCCTTGAGACGATTCTGGAAGATGACGTCCCGCATTTCCGTCTTGGTGTGCGTATTCAGCTGGTTAAGAATCTCGTCAAAGACCTTCTGCTCGTCAAGGTTCAGGTCCTCATACTCGCCAACAATGTCCTCTGCAACGGCCTTTACGGTCTGGCCACCATTAAGCGTAAGGATACCATGCTGGCCACGGTGACGGAAGATTTCTCCTGCATTGGTGTTTCCCTTGCCCAGCCATTCCTTTTCTGCATCGGCTGCGTTGATAAGGTGTGTGCTGTTACCAAGGTACTGCGCCACCGCTTCCTCCAATGTCAGCGGCGTATCCAAGTCATGAAGCGTGCTGGTATCAACGCCATATTTCTCAATGTCGGCCTGGTGTCTCTTCTCGCGTTCAGCTTCTTCCTCTCGCTCTTTGATGTTCGCATCGGCAACCTTCTTGGCTTCCGCCCAGAAAGTCAGTTCATCTTCCGCATCCTTGAGTTTCTGCTCCAACTCGCCACGGACTTTTTCAAAGTTCTCCCTTGCGGTCTTACGACGTGCTGCCACCTCTTGCAAGGTTTCGCCCGGCTGCTTCTCAATCTTCTCCGGATTGGCATCGTCCAGCGCTTTCTGCGCATCGTCACGGGCTTTCTTGGCGCGGTTATACTCGCCTATAAGCTCTTCGTCAACTTCCTCCTCCAGCAAGTCCTCGTTGCCGTAGAGGTCTTCCAGCATCCGGTCAATGTCCGCACGGGAACTGCCCGGCTTGTAGTAGTCACGGGTGGACTTGATTTCCCTTGCGGGTTCAGGCTCCGGGGCTGGTGCAGGCTCCGGCTCAACGGCGGGAGCGGGTTCGGCAGGCGCTTCCGGCGCAAAGTCCTGATTAAGCACGGCCTTGTAGTCAAATTCAAAGCCGTATTGCAGTCCATCTGCGCCCGTAAAGATTCCCTTCGCACGTCCGTTAACCGCATCAATGGTGGAAGGGACAACGTAGCGAAGCGTGTACTCCTCGCCATCCATGTCAATGGTAATGGGGAGGTCGTTGCGGATTGCTTCGTTAATCTGGCGTCCGAGTTCACGGCGAGCCTGTTCCTCTGCGGAAATCTGCTTACCCTCATTTACGGCAGCTTCGGTTTCGGTCGGGATATTGATGTCGTTAACTACACCGTTCTCCTGCGCAAGTGTTCCCCAGTCAACAAAGGTAGACTCTGCGGAATCCTCGTCAGGAACAAAGGTTGCTCCGTCATCATTGGCATTGGTCAACCGTCCGCTCTTGCCCTGATAATTCACGTCGTCTCCCAGCGCCTCAACGGGAGCGCGCAAGGATTTGTTCACATCGTTGGCAGCCTGGATGATTCCCTCCATTTCCTGCGCCTGTCCGCGCTGCATGAGAATACCGGAAAGGTAAGCATCCAAAGGCTGCGTATTGGTTGCAGGAACGATGCTTCCGTTTTCGTTGGTGATTGGCTGTCCTGTCTGCTGGTCAATAGCAGGTGCAATATCGGTGCTGCGGATAAATCCCGTACTTCCGTCCTGGCGAACAATGCCCATTTCGCCATCTTCCTTGAAGCCTCCGGGGACATATACCTCTTGAATATCACCGTTTTCGTCAATGACATTGGCTGTGTTCACAACATGGTCTCCATTCTCGTCCTGTCCATAGAACAAGCCGATTCGGTTCTCCATTTCGTCACGCAGCTGGTCGCGCTGGAGTGCTCCTCGCTCCTGATAGGCGGCAGATACCATATTGTACTGTCCCGCATCATGCAGGAACTCCCGCAGGGTGTTCACCACTTCTTCCTGCTCCTGGTCCATCACGGCAGAAGCGGCGGCTCCAAAGCGGGTGTTGGTGATATTGGCTCCCACATTGGAAAGGAGGTCGGAAATCTCCTTGACCGAGGCGTCCCTTGTCTGGTCAATGAGATAGTTCACCTGGTCTTGCGTGTAGCCGTACTTCTGCATCAGCTGGCTCAACTTGCGGGAGGAAAGGTCCATGTTGATTCGGCTGGCGGCGATATTTGCTCCAGCCATTCCTCCTGTCAGCACATACATGGGCAGGAAGGATTCTGCGGTCATCAGAAGGTTGTCCCAGCCGAAGAATTCCTTAAGCGCATCAGCATTACCCTGACGCATGGAATCCATGGCCGAGCCAAGGGCTTCTTCTCCCATTTCCGGCAGGAAACCATCGAAGTGGGCGGCTTTGGCCATCTGCGCAATCTGCGTGTTGCCAAGTCTGCGCACCAGCTCGGCAGGCTTGGTGTTGCGGAGCCAAGTGGAAACAGCTCTGAAATTATCGGCAGCGGTATCAACGGCACGGCCGACCGCTCCCTTTCCTGCGGCTTTACGGGCCACAAGTCCCGCACCACGAGCGACTTCGCCAAAGAAATCAACAAATAGCGTCTCGCCCATGCTTTCCGTGAAGACTTCCTGGGCGGAATCAACGAATCCTTTTCCGGCGGATTCGGCAAGGCTCTTGACCCTTCCGTTGTCGTCCAGCGTGACGGCTTCCTGCGCCATACGACCCCAAGTTGAGGGCATGAGAGCGGCACGGGGGACGGACAAGGCACCTGCGATAAGCGTCTTTCCTCCCACTTTCATAACGGAACGTGCGGCTTTCCCGGCGAATGCACGGGCCCCACCTTGCGCTATGTTATTGGCCACCCAACGGCCAAGAGCCTTTTCGGCAATCTTTGCCGATGCCTTCTTAGCAAGTGATTCTTCAAGGGCGGAGAAGCCTCCCGTAAGCGCCATTTCGGCTACGAACTTCATACTCTCCGCACCAGAACGTGCGGCATTGACATATCGGGCAATCTCCGGCCGCATGGCCTGCGCTTGGGAGAGGGTGAAGTAGGCTTTCAGCAGTGTTTTCTCGTCATCTGTAAGGAGATTGTCTATCTCGTCTCCCTTAAGGAGAGATTCATCCACCTTTCCGTAGTAGTCGGTAATCTTCTTGAACACTTCACGCACGGGCGTCATGTCCTCAATGGAGGTCATGGCGTCAAACCACATAGCAGGGCTTACCACTTCCTTGCCGAACTCCTTGGCAAATCCGCCAAGGCGCTGGAGAAAACTCTTGTTGTCGTACTTAGACGGGTCGTTGATGATTTGTGCGGCCTTGGCCAGCATCCTGGCAGCAGCGGCCTGTCTGTCCTGTTCGGGCAGGATACCACTTTTGCCCTGCATACGCGCCATCATCTTAAACCAAGTAGAATAAGCGGTCTCGTTCATGCCAAGGGAAGAACGAACAGCTTCCAAATCGTTCTCGATCTGAGTACCAAGGGCGGTTTTTGTCTCCTGGTAGAAAGGATTTTCAACCATAGCCTTCTCCAATTCCTTGTATTCATCGGAATTTTTGTCGGCTTTAGACATCTTGTCAAGGATGGCAACGTATTTGCCCTGGTCGCTCTCATTGAAGCGCCTCCGGGCAATCGCATTGTCAAGTTCTGCGGTGGGATTAACGTCCTTATCGGTGGAGAGTTTAGCCAATTCCTCTCGTTCATCGGAGGTCAGAAGCTCCGGCGAGCGCATCTTGTCCTGCAACTCGGAGTATCTTGCGAGTTTCGGATTCTCAATGGAGAGCTGGAAGTCGTTTGCCGCTTTCTGGGCACCCTTTCGCATCTGCCCTGCGCCGGCATACATTTCCTCCATAGTGGGAGCCGCCTTCCCGGTATAGAAATCCTTTTCCTCCTGCGTAAGAGGACGGTCCATATAGTCCTTGGTCTCCTGCGGAGCGTCTTCCACGTGAGATACACGCTTAGGAAGTGAAGCCGTAGCAGGGCCCGGCTCGTCATCGAAGTTGACGGGAGCTTCCGTCTCCACTTCCGGAGTGGCTGGAGCAGGCGTTGTGGCCTGTTCGGCAGGCTTTGGCGTCTCCTGCGGGGCAGTAGTGGCAGGTTTGAGTGTCTCCGCAGGTTTTTCCTCCTTTGGCGCAGCAAAACGTGCGTCAAATTCCTCAAAGGTGCCCAGATTGGAGAAACCCATAGTGGACATCTTGTCATACACCTTACGGCGATTCTCAGGCTTCGCCATGCGGGCCGCGAATTCTTCTTCCGTTCCGAGGTTAGTGATTCCTTTCTTCTGTAGGGCCGAGTAAACGGCCTTCAAAGCCTTGCTATTATCGGGCATATCGGTTAGATTTTACCAGTCAATTTTGTTTTCGTCTTCTTCGTTGGAGCCCCAATCAATGGTATCGCCAGCTGCCTGGTTCGTAGTGGGGATGCGCTCACGGCTGATTTCGCGGCCAAACTCGTCACGGGTGATGACGGTCTTGTAACCGCCTACACGTCCACCGGCGCTGTTCTCGCGGATGACCTCAATGGCCTGATTGTGACGAATCATCTCGTCAAGGCGTTCACGACTGATGTTGATTCCCTGCTGTTTCAGGGCATTTGCCATCTTATCGCGGTCCTTTTTGTAGTCAATGTCCATCTGCTTAAGGTCAATGCGTCCTCCCTGCTTAAGCGCCTCCAGATAAGCAGAATCGGCGGTTTTTTGGTTTTGAAGCTCACTTCTGCCCTGCTGGCGAAGCTTCTCCAGGGCCATTTTCCCAGCGATTTCGGAGCCGGCAGCACCTGCTTTCGCATCCATTTGGCGGATACTCATGTCGTAGTTACGCAGGCGGTCAGCGGTAGCACGGGCCATGGCACGGTCCTGCTCAATATCCTGCACGACAAACGGCATCTGGTAGGTCTGCGGCTGGTTAACTGCACCAACGGAAGTCCCAACGAGGTTGCCAAGGGATGCAAGCGCATCAGTGATAGCGGCCATTGTCTTGCGGGAACGGCCCTCTCGCTCCCTTTTTTTCCAGTTCTCGCTCTGCTGCTGGCGGAATGCCTCGTTTTGCGCAAGGAGGTCGGCGAAACTGGATGCGGGAGCCTGTGGTGCTTGCGCAGCAGCGGCTTCGGCCACCTGTCCGTCCGTGAGATTCACTATTTCGTCAAAGTTCAGCATTGTTATGCCTCCTCTTCTTCCTCTTTTGGAGGTTTGACTTCGTTTTCGGGCTCTTTTGGAGGCTCCTGTTCCACCTTCGGCTGTTCCGTCTGCGGGGCAGCGGCAGGCTTTTCTTTCTCTACGGGGATTCCAAAAAGGTTGTTCTCTTTTGCCATATAGCGTTGAATTTTATCTGTTGTTCATGAGTACCTGGGCACCGATGCCGAACATGGTCGGGTCAATTCCCTGCGCCTGGAGCATGGCAAGCTGGGCCTGGGTCTGACGGATAGCCTCGTCGGTGGAGATAGCATTACCCGTAGCGTCACGGAAGGGCTTGCTGACAGCAGCAGCTTCCGCAGCCTTGGTAGCGGCAGGAGCGGTAGCCTCCGTAGATGCGGTAGCATAGGGATTATCAGCACCACCAGCAGCTCCGGCAATACCAGCCATAGCCTTGGTAGCCTGTCCCGCAGCCTGGGCGATATTCTGCGCCTTCCCCTGATTGATGGCGAACATCTGCTGGGCATAGGCCCGGTCAGACCCTATCTGCTGCAAACGAAGGTTATCCTTCCACGCATCAGCACGGGAAGCAAGGTTTCCGGCCACATCAGTGACCACCTTGTTGTTATTCTGCTGGACAGCGGCAAGGTGAGCATCCGTACCACCAGCCACTACGTTGGTAGCACGGGCACGCTCGTACTGCTGTCTCTGCAACTCCTGGACACGGCGGAGAAGCCCCTGCGCATCGGAGGAATTCACATACCCCCTGTTGAGCATACGGTTACGCTCCGCCCGCTCCGTCTTGTACTGATTGGACAGCTGCTCCTTCGCATCGGCCATAGCCTCCGCACTCTGCCACGCACCTACGCCCGTAGCAGCCAGCGAACCAATCATCGACAATATGGTCAACCATTCCATAACTCAATAACATTTTTCTATCTGCCCAAAGGTACAAACACCACAAAAAACAACCGTCCGCTATTTGACCTTACTACAACTAACTCGCTGATTATCTTGCTTAATCCATTTATTTTCACTATATTCGTGTTAGGAAATTCTACCTCAATATGGAGATCCTTTCCGGGTCCCATCCGCAAAGACAAGTCCTCTAAGCATGCTTTACCTCCCCTAATGCGAAATCCACCAGGGAGAGAACAGGCAGTTTGTCTGGCTCATATATTCGCTAAGAGTGAGGCTCCAGATTAAGGAAACCGCCCGACATGGAGAGTCCTCATACCACCCTTTGGGCACACCCTCTGCCTGAATGCGACAATGTGCGAGAATGAAGGGGAATGCAAGAGAATGGGGCAAAGCCTTTCAGTCGGAAAGCGCATCTTATCTTCTGCAACTATGTGCGCATCATGTGGGCTTGATTGCTTTACGTGCGTATGGTTGTGGCTGGCTATGGTCTTGCCACCTATGTACGCAGGTGCTTACAATCCGTAACTGCCTATTTTCCCCTGCAAACAAGGACTTGCGAAAATGTAACTTGTTGATTATCAGCGTATTTTGTTCTTCAACCATTGGTATTTTATCCGTAGTAGGTAGAGAAAAAACGAGTTTTTTCTCTATCCTACAAGGATAAAATACTGATATGTTGCAGTTATGTCTACGCTATTTGACCTAACGAGTAACAATTTTTCATGCCTATTTACAGGTGTAAATTTGCGCAAATTGGGTGTATGGGCCTGCGCAAATTGGGTGTAAAATCGGGGCGAGCCTCCACCCTACTCCCCCAAAAAGCAATAAATCCACCACTACAAGCGAAAATAATTGCAAAAATAAATGTGCTTTCTACGGCGTTCTGATGGCGTTTTTGCAAATTTCTTGAAAAATTCTTGTTCGAACTATTGTTTTATTCAAAATAATTGTGCTATCTTTGCAGTGAGGATTTACCGCATGGGTGAATCTGACGAGCAAAGCGAGTGATTGCGAACGCAGACAACTGGGCGTGAAAATGCTGGGAACTGCATCGTTCTTTGACATATTGAGAGAAAGGACAAAAGGACAACTAAAAGCGAGCAACGATTCTTAAATGTACTTATTTGTTTGTGGCTGGCTGATTACCAACCACAAGCACCAAACTATTAACAATTAAACATTACAACATTATGAAAATCAGCGAAAACATTAAGGATGCGGCTATTTATGTAGGAACGTATCACAAGTACAACTGCGGAAGCCTTTATGGTAGGTGGATGAAACTTGCGGACTATGCTGACAAAGAAGAATTTTTGCAGGCTTGCTACGAACTCCACAAGGACGAGGAAGATTGCGAACTCATGTTTCAAGATTGGGAATACATTCCCGAAGGTATGTGCGGAGAAAGTTGGGTATCTGAAGACGTAGACGATTACGAAACTATTGAGGAACTGAAAGACGAGGCAGAAGATAAGTTTGTCGGACATTATGAGGACGAAGAAGAAATTGGCTATGCCATGATTGATTTACTTGGGATTGATTCCAAGACATGGGAAGTTGTTGAGCCATATTTTGACATGGAAAAATTTGGCCATTCCTTTACTTACGATTGGTACGAGGAGGACGGCTACTACTACGACACTAACCGCTAAAACTCTGGAACTATGGCACGCAAAGAAACCGCAAAGCAAATTGCTTTCCGTGATATTACGGAGGATTGCAGACGGAGAAAGGAGGGAATGAACTACTTACCCTATGAATCCGATATTCTTGCCTATTTGGGCATACCTAAACCCGATTTTAGAATGTTCAACGGAGGAAACCACCGCAAGAGCAACTAAATATGTTTGGCAGGGATTGAAACCCCTGCCAAGCACCAAATAACAATCAAAACAAAATGCCTTATGAAAGAGATTAAAAGAGCAACAAGAAAACGTGACGGAGTTACATTCCGTATTACTGATGACCTGCCGAATTGTGGACACTATTACACGATTGAATACGCAAAGACCAGCGGAGATTTCCTCATGTGGTATCGGCATACTCCCAGCAGGATTGAAACACTTGAAGATGCGGAAACCATGCTTGAAGACCTTATCAACAACTAATGTGTAGTGGGGACTGATACTCCCCACTATGCGCCAAACCAATTAAACACAAGAGTATGAAACAAGTAACTGAAACCGACATTATTTGGACTGCGATTTGGTCTATTGAGCAACAAACGCAGAAAAACGCCCTTGCAGACCTTTCACGCAAGCAACTTGAAAGCCTTGTTGTCAAGGTGTACGACACTTTAACCCTATGGAAGCAGGGAGATTGGGAGATAGCCAAGTTCTTCAAAAAGGAATTGGGTTACTATTGGCCCCAGGTGCGTATTGCTCGCAAGAACGGCTACAAGATTGATGATTTGACCGAATGGAGGGATTATATCTGCCTTATCCGCAGACACGACAAGGATGACCACAACCCCAAGTATATCTGCCCTGCGAATCTGCACGAAGCGCATCAGGCGGAACTGACGGAAGCCGAAAGGCAGGATAGGATTAGGGCAGAGAGAGCAAGGAGAGAAATGGATGAACGCAATAGATTAGCCGCTTTGGAAGCCATGAAAGAGCGAGAGAAGCAGGAAGAAGACTTTGCCAAGCGGAGAGCCAAATACTTTGGTATCTGCATCCCCTTTGGGGACGGAAACTCCATTGTGGTACTCCAAAGCATTAAGGAGTTTGAGAAAGAGGGGAAGACGCTCAACCATTGTGTGTTCAGATGCGGTTACTATCTGCGCCCCAACTCGCTGATATTATCGGCAAGGGACAAGGACGGAAACCCCATTGAAACCATTGAGGTGGACTTGAAGAGTTTCAAGATTCTCCAATGCTACGGCAAAGGCGACACGTTTACTCCTATGCACAAGACAATAGTCAGCACCATGAACAAGAATATGGGACTGATAAAGGAACTGCGCAGAGCAAGTTAGACCATACGGCCACCTGCGAGCCGTTCACAATCGCAGGACACTATGATTCTCATGGTGGTGTGTATATCAAGTCCCTGCCTATTGGGAAATACGCAGGGACTTTCTTATAGAACTTTATAGAACATTATAGATTATGGGTTACAAAAAAATGTTACAAGAGCGCAGGGAGCGTGAGAGAGCGCAGGCTGCACAAAAGGCACAAGCCGATACCACAACAACAACCGATACGCAGGACTTTGTTCCTGCCTATTTATGCAGTTATCCACAAAGCGAATTTCAAGCCTTATTTGAGGGCATTGAGGATTTTTAGTTATCTTTGTACCACCAAACCGAAACACAGACATGGCAAACGATACGCCCAAAAGACGTGGCAGACCACGCAAGAATCCAAACGATACCACAACCGCCCCCTACGTCAAGCACGGGTACGATACCACGGGCAAAGTGGGCAGACCGAAGAAGAATCCCTACGAAGGTAGTGGCTGGGGAGGAAAGCGGGAAGGTGCTGGAATCAAACCTTACCTCTCCGCATCAGAGAAGAAATCGGCAACCATTCTTTTCATGTGTACACCTGCAACGAAAAGACGATACGAACTCTTGAAGGAAAGCGGATTGGAGATTGCAGAAGCACTACGGAACTATGTAGACCGCCTCGCCACCACAAGGCTGGCAGACAAGAATGTTCCCGATGATTGGACACCGCCCAAGAAAAAGGCATAGAACGATACGCGCAGGGGTCGCAACATAATGTTGTAATGTTTAATTGGTCTTTTCTCCTGCGCAAAGGTGGTTGGCACTACGCCAGCCACCTTTTTTGTATGTTTTGCCGATGTCGGCAAAATGTTCATTGGAAGATTACATTCTCTTTGAGTTTATTGATACTCTGCTCCTGCGAAATCTTCAAGTATCTCTCAAAGGACGATAGGCTCTTATGTCCGCTGATAGCCATACAATCTTTGGCCGATACGCCAGACTTGTAGAGATTCGTTATCAAGCTCCGCCTTGCAGTATGGGACGATACCATTTCCCAGCGGTACGTCGCAGAACCATCGGCCTTTCTTTTGTTCTTTGAAAGCTGGACCACACCATCAATGCCGGCTTCCTTGGCTACGTTCTTAATGTAACGATTAAACACAACGTGATTAACCTGCGGGGCGATACCGCCGTTGCGCTCCAGGAGTTCAACAAGCCTGGGGGAAGCAGGAATCACAACCTTATCGTCCGTCTTCTCTTGGAAGAACTCAATCATTCCGTCATGGAGATTGTCTTTCGTGAGCCGTGAGTAGTCGGAGAAACGGGAGCCAGTGTAGTAGCCGATAAGAAACAAGTCCCTGCATTGACGATACATTTCCGTCCTCGGCTCATAGTTCCAAAGCAGTTCAATTTCGTCAGGCGTCAGCGCTATGGCTTCCGTCTGCTCCTTCTTGGCACGGAACTCTTGGAAATCCGTATTCCTATGGTACTTCATCTGGAATCCCTCGTGCATGACAACCTTAAGGCGAGCTGATATGTTCCAGCGATAGTTCACGGAGAATCCTTCCTTCTCCATCTTCTTCTGCAGTTTGAGGAAATAGGCGGTATCAATATCCTCCCAATCCTCCCTCTTGCCCATCAGCCGTGCGATTACACGCATGGCAAGCTTCCGCTGGCGCTGGGAAGACGAAGGCCGATTCCCCCATTCCTCTGCATATTCCCAAAAGGTAGGGCGCTTGGCCAGCTCTTTCTTCTTTACCTCTCCTGCAAGGGCATAGTCAATGACCTCCTGCGGTTTCATGTCCTTTCCCTCTGCCTCCTGCGCACGGATGTCTATCTTGCGCAGCGCATCATACACCTTTGCATCCTTGCACTTGGCTCGGAGAGATTTCGCTTTCTGATTCCAAAGCGCAGGGTCGATACTCAGTCCGGTGGACTTTTTGTACTTCTTCCCATCGGCCGATACGATAATCCGGATGGTGCCGTGGTCAAGATTGAATGTGTGTGTCATAATTTGGTTTCGTTTGTTCCGCCTCCACAAAGTACCGAATTCGGTACTTTTTCGGTACAAATTTGTATTGCGGATGTAAAATTAAGTAAAATAATGTAAACTTCCAAGCGGGTGTAACTGCTTGATTTATAGGTTTAAAGCACCGATTGTCAAGTGGTTACGCGAAACCAGAATTTTTATCCGCTCACCTCCACAAAAAACCGCTTTTGAGTTATCTCAGAGGTGGTTTTTTATTTCGTGTCCCCAAAAGTGTGCTTTAGGCAGGTGTGCGGGCGTGGCTAAAGCACGAAATGTGGCCTGGAAGAGCGAAAGTGTGCTTTAAAGCGGGTGTGCGGGTATGGCTAAAGCACGAAATATGGCCTGGAAGGGCGAAAGTG
>ERZ842401.3906-NODE-3906-length-17991-cov-4.936998_pt1 | contig 17991 bp, 15 predicted proteins | sample MGYA00521270_ERZ842401 | MGnify/ENA primary metagenome ERZ842401 (study PRJEB31892, sample SAMEA3878208) | bioreactor metagenome | biome: Moose rumen | place: Sweden | collected 2011-10 | study: EMG produced TPA metagenomics assembly of the PRJEB12797 data set...
ATCCTCTATAACCACAGAGCTATGCTCTGGTTTTCAGGGGCTTGGGGGCGGAGCCAACCAACAAGCTTTTTGCAATTCTGCAAGAATGGCATTGCTTGCTACTATTATCCCGAATTTTCTTTTCCACCAATTCACCAGTAAGTAGTACTGACTTTCTTACGTCAAAAAATTATCCCGAAAAAATCATGAGAGAAGTCTTACGCTGTAAGGCTTTTCTTCGACTTTTCGGGATAATATTTCTTTCGGGATAACCACTATCCACCCGTACAAAGCAATGGCCCGGTAGCTGCATTCTGCGTAGCCCGGCGGCCACAGTTGCGGTTTGAGAACGGCCGCCGGGCGGTAACAGAACGGCCGGTTTGCGGCGCTTGAGCGGCCGCCTAATTTCTGGGAGCAATGACCACCGTGAAGTGCTTTGTGGCTCTCTTCAGCAGGGCATTAGAAGCCACTTCGTCATTGTAGATCATGGCTGTCCAGCTTTTCGGTTCACGCTGGGAACAGATGATTGTGCTGTTGCCCAGTTCGGAGCGTTTCTCCATGATTTCAAACAGGACTTTGATTTCGCGTTCATCCGTGATCGAGTGCAGGAGAAAGTCGTCGATAATCAGCAGGTCCCGTTTCGTCAGCTGCCGGATTTTCTTCTGGTACTTGTCATACGCCTTGGTTTTCATGGCGGCCAGGGATTCCACAAGAGGTTCGCAGTGGTGGTATTCAACCGAAAACCGTGAACAGGCCAGGATGCCGAGCGCTTTTGCCAGATAAGATTTGCCAATATCCGAAGGACCGAGAATGCAGACATTCTGCCCCTTGTCAATGAAATCCAGCGTTCCCAGCGTTTCGGCAATGCCATCCGGTTTGTATTCCCGAGCGGCGGAATTAACGCACATGGCGATGTCCTCAGGGCAGCCTTTCAGGTGCGCGGTGCTCAGCCTGTTATTCAGGCGGGTTTCCATCCTGGCATTGTATTCAGGCGTAACAATCTCGCTGAGGAATGACAGATGATCCAGGGAATTGTAACAGTCTGACTTGTACACAGCCTGTAACGCTCCGGCCATCTTGGAAAGCTACATCTCGTTCAGACTGTCAACAAGACCGTTCAGCACTTTCTTTCCGGTAATCACTTGCCACCCTCCTTCCGGCTGCCCGCAAGCGTCTCGCTGCGGGAAAGAAGGGTATTGATGTCAGAAGCCTCGCTCCCCATGACAAACGCGCCTTTGTTCCGCTCGTCATTGAGGTGGGAATTGTAGCCGTTCTTGCCCAGTTCCTCGGCTACGGCGGCAATGGTGTTTTTAATGGTGGTATATGTCACCTTGCCGCTGCTCAGGGCGCTTTCACAGCTTTTTTCCAGCGCTTCCTTGCAGTATTTGTTCGAGAAGCTCAGGACGCCCTGGCACATCCGGTACGTTTGGACTTCCAGCTTCCGACACTTCAGAATCCGCTGAATGACTTCGGTGGTATTCGGGCCAATCGTCATCGCCTTCCGGATAAAGAAGCCGGAGTTCCATTCAGCCATGTCCTTGAAATGAACTGGGAGATGATTGGAATCTGTGAACCATTGGCCTTTGTATTTGGCCAGGGGGCCATTCCGCCAGAAGATTTCCCTGCTTGCTGCTGATCCGGACAAGACGCTCTGTGGCAGCCACAATGACCTGCTGGTGCACATACGCCTTGTCCACGCTGTAGTAAGCGTTGTCAAAACGCACATGAAAGTCCGGCGATACTTTGGCCATCCGGCGCTCCATGAATTCATATTCCACTGCCGGAAGCGGGAGAAGCTCCTCTTTTTCTTCCATCCAGTAGTAATACCGGTCATGGGGTTTCTTCTTGAAAGGAGCGTGATTCAGCTTTTCCAGTTCCGCCCAGAGATCCTGGTTGAAGTGCTCCAGCGAGAAATACTGACGGGCGGCCAGTATATGGAAGATACTGCTTTCCAGGATGCCCACAGCATTTTCCACGCTGCTCTTCATCTTGGGCTTACGTACTTTGGCCGGCATGATGACCGTGTGATTATGCTCCGCCCATTCAGCGTAATCCTTGTTCAGGACGGGTTCGATCCAATCCTGGTTCGCCAGCACTGCCTGCTTGCAATTGTCGCAGACGACCAGGGCAGGAACACCGCCGAAATAGCGGAGCGCGTGGTTGTTTACAGCAATCCACTGCGGTTCCCGGGTGGACAGCATGCCTTCCGCATAGATGTACTGGGAATACGGAAGCACGGCCACAAAGACCACCACCGTACAAACCTCACCGGTCTGACCGTCCACAAGGGTGAAGGTCTGGCCTGCAAAGTCCACTTCCATCTTCTGCGCGATGACCGCCTGAAAGTGCATGGTTTCTTCGTTTTCCCTGCACCAGGCCTCGTAGTTTGCGCAGAACTGGCGGTAGGAGTAGTATTTCTTCTCTGTCTCCTCACAGACACGTTTGTACTGGTTCCATTGGAATACCATGGTCATGTTCTTGCGGTTCGTTATGGCGATATGGACCGCTGCGTAATCCGGGTACTCAAAGGAAGTGTCCCGACCGGCAGCGCGCCCTGCTTCGTCTGCTCCGTAAACGAGTTCCGCGATTCCGTAATTGGTGATTCCCTCCGGAAGCGGGAACGAGAGCCTTTCGCAGGCCTCGAATGCGCTGAGAAAATCATTGATCCCGGACTTGCTTCCAACCCCCCTGTTCTGCCAGTGCCCTTCCCGACATCCCTCCTCCGTAGTGCCTGATGATGATTTCTTTGTAGTCCAGCATGCGGACCCCTCCTAATGAAAGATTCCATCTCCCGATGGTATCTCCATTATGAAGGATGGGCGGCTGAACACAACGTCTCTTGTCTGCTCCGTGGGGACCGCTCTCGGGGGAAAGGACTTTCCCTCCTTTCCCCCTGCCGCGGTGGGGCACCCCCTTTTTCTCCCGCTCTCCCCAGCTGCCCGGTATCCCTGCTTTTTTAGCTGTTCGCCCCGGCCGTTACATAACCGCATTCCGGCCGTTTTAGCTCCGCATTCCGGCCGTTTTGCTCCGCAAACCCGGCCGCTGGATTACGCAATATGCAGTAGCCCATAAATATCAACGATTTTGGGGCTTTTCATCTGGCTTACAGCCATGTTATATGCTATAATGATAGTCGCTGCTGAGGCCGTTTGTTTTCACGCTGATGATGGAGCGCGTCCAGAATAACGAACAGCTGATCTTTACCACGCATAACACAGATCTGCTGGAGCTCAATTTGCCCAAACACAGTTTTGCTTTGAAGACGAAATCGTCCGCGCGACCAATGAAAAAAGCGCTGCGGACCTGACCCGAAGCCCCAATGTACGAACCTTCAAGTCTGATTTTGTACGCATGAAACCGAAAGAATGTCGAAGCACTCTGGAACGGCATCATCTTGACGTGAAGGTTCTGTGGACAAAAAAGCCACCTTCTCCTTTTGCTTTTTTGAGCAAAATGGACATTGCATTAAAACACTTTAAGGGAACACTGCAGAAGTTCACGATCAAGTATTACCCATCTTCTTGTTATCATCTCCCGATTAGGCTATCCAGAACATGAACCTGGTGATCAGCTGCACGTTATGATACGGAATATAAAAGGGAGGAAAGTGCACAGATGTTCAGACGCCTTTTTCGCACGGTTCGTGGACGATATGTGTTGATTATCAGCTTTTTGGTGATCAGTATTTTGGTCGTGCTTTCTTTCTTTTCATACCAAATGATTCGCACTTCGATTGAAAGCCGTGGAAGAGTCCACATGGATTCTGCTATCCGTATGATCTCACAACAATTGGATGAAGAATATCAGCATGCACTGCAAATATCACAACATATGACATCCCGTGGCGTTGTAGGCAAGCAAATGAACGAAATGATGCGCGCCAAAGACATGTATGAATTGGGAGAAGCCAAACGAAAACTAAGCAGTAATCTCCAGACTGTAACTGCTATCGGAAAACAAGTAGAACTGGCATTATACTATTCTCCGGATGAAGACAGCATTACAGCAACCACTTTTCTGCCAAAGGATACTTTCAACCCGTCCCAGGGACTGCCCATTGCACGGCAGACCAGAAGTGTTACGTTTCACGCGATTCATGAATCACAATCCAGAATCAGCAATCATCCGGTTGTTTCCATTGCATGGCCGGATACATTCATTTCCGACAGAAATCTGATTATCTATGTTGAAGTCCGTACTTCTGTACCTGAACTGCTGAAAGAAATCAACGAAGAAGATGCTTCTGGTTATATGCTGTTTCAACTGACTAAAGATGGTGAAATCTGTTATTGCAGCAATCAGGAGTATGCGAATCAGGAAGCTTCCTCGCTTTGCTTAGATGAGCCTGAGCTCTTTGGTATATCCGATCATCTGGTATGGTGCAAAAATCAATCCAATAGCGGATATACGTATGTTCTTGCAATTCCTCGTTCTACCTTTACAGAACATATGTTTCAATGGATTGATTATCTGATTATTGGATTAATAATTGCTATTATTTTGATAGGCGTTGCAGTTGTTCTTTTTAACTATCTCATTCTGCGAAAACTGCAGTTGATTGTGGATGCAGTAAATGCAGTCAGCAGGCCGGAGCTTTTCATGACCTCGCACCGGACAGGTATGATGGAATATGACAATCTTATGGAGAGGTTTGAAGACTTATTGGAATATGCCAGACAGCTGATCGATGAAGTGAGAACCAAGGAGGAGCAAAAGTCGAGGCTGGAACTGGAAACCCTTTACTACCAGATTAATCCGCATTTTCTGATGAATTCACTGAATTCTTTGTATTGGCTTGCGCGACTCAACAAACAAAAGGAAATCAGCGACTACGTTCATCATCTGATGGAAATATTGAATTATTCTCTGGGCCGAGGTGAGAAGGACCCAACGCTGCGGAGAGAACTGGATATAAGCCGGGCTTATCTGGCACTTGAACAGATGAAACACCGTTTCACTGTGATATATGAAGTTGAGGAAGGTGCTTATCTTGATTCTCCAACGCCGCGGCTCTTCCTGCAGCCTGTCGTCGAAAACGCAGTCTCGCATGGGATGGATACGGACGGGCATCTGAAAATAACCGTTCGACCTGATGAAAGTGGAGCGCTCTTAATGATTGACGATGATGGCTGCGGCGTAGAACCAGAGCGAATTCAGGAGTTCAATTCTCTGGACTCGATTCGAAACCATGGAGGCATAGGATTGAGATATACCGCCAGCATGCTGAGACAGTTTTATGGAGAGGACTGTACTTTAATGCTGGAGAACAAACCGGAAGGCGGAACAAGAGCGATTATTCACCTTGGTATGTGGAAGGAGGCACACCATGATTCGAGTGCTGATTATTGATGATGACCGTCTTTCCCTTTCTGGCATCAGGACGATGCTTCCGTGGGAGAAACATCAGATGCAAATCGTTGGCGAGGCATATAACGGGAAAGAAGGTCTCCGTTTCTTGGAAAAACATACGGTGGACCTTGTGATGCTGGATCTTGCGATGCCTATTATGGATGGACTGACCTTCATACAGAAATGCAGGGAACTGCATCCCATGGTTCAATATGTTGTCATGACCTTTCATGAAGATTTTTCCTATATTCAGGAGGCTCTTCGACTTGGAGTCATTGATTATATCTCCAAGCTGAAACTGGAAGAAGAGGATCTTGATTCCCTGCTCTCCCGCGTATCAGAAGTGGTGCAACGACATATCAGCGCTGAAGGGAATGAAACTGCTTCAAAAGAAGGCAAAACTGACAACATTCAGGAGGCAGCTCAGCAGTTGTCCTACCCGCTGTGGATTTGTGATGATCTGTATTTATGGGAAACGGAAAGAATGCTGAAAGAAAAAAACTATGCTGTTCATGACCTTGATACAACACTTCGGGAAACGATCCTTCGGCTCGAGATAACAAATCATTTTCATGTTCTGGACATTGGCAGAATCAGATCGGCAGAAGATGCTATCAGGTACCTTTATACCTGCAGAGAGTACATCATCGAAAAAGCTCAGCAGGGAGATCCAAATACAACGGAAGCGAGGCTACTTGTTGCGGCCGATTTGATGAAAAAAAGCTATCAGGAGTCTTGTTTGATTCAGGAGATTGCAGATGCGTCCGGGCTGAGCCGAAGCTATCTAAGCAGCTGCTTTAGCCGTTATTTTGGCATTACGCCAAATGAATTTATCCGAAGAAAACGGATTTTTGAGAGCATGAAACTGATTATGGAAGGAACGCACTCTCTCACAGACATCGCGTTGATGGTAGGCTACGACAGCTATCAGTATTATAAGAAAATGTTTCTTGAAGTCCGCAAGGAATCGCCAAAGGATTTTCGGCAAATCTATGGAAGACCTGCTGAGCAGGAAAGGTAAAGGCCGCGTGAAACGGGTTCTTTTGTTTTGCTTGCAACAAACATTTATTCCAGTAGTATGCCTTTTGTTCTCAAAGATTCCAATGAATGAGACTGTTGAAGGAAGTAAGTTTTATGTTACCCTTCCGATAAAGAAATCAAACGAAGGAGGGTTCCCCAATGAAAAAACTGCTTTCTCTTTTGCTGATGGTTTCCCTGCTGCTGAGCCTTTTTGGTGCGGCTGTTGCGGACGAAGATCTGGCTTTCCAGAAATTTGACCATGTAGTGGAGGTGCACATTGGCATGGCGGTAGAGCCAACGGATGTGACACTTGAAGAGGGCGACACTGTGGACAATAACTATTACACACGTTACCTTCTGGATAACTACAACATCAAGGTCGTGGTGGACTGGACCGCAGCCACAGGTGATGACTTTAATCAGAAAGTCGCCCTGACCATTGCTTCTGACAGTCTGCCGGATGCCGTTGTTGTCAGCGATAGAACGTATTTTACAGCAGCCGCGGAAGATGACATGCTTTACGACCTGACGGAGGTTTTTGACCGCTATGCTTCCGAGCAGGTCAAGGCGATCCATGGTACTACAAACGGAAAAGCAGCAGAACTGGTTTCCTATGGGGGAAAGATGCTTGCTCTGCCCAACATTTCTGTTGCAGCCGATGGCGTCCTGGTGATGATGATGCAGCAAAACTGGCTGGATGAGTTGGGAATTGCGGTGCCCACGACTGTGCAGGAACTCCATGATGCGGCAGCAGCTATACGGGATGCGAAGCCTGCAGGAGAGAGGACAATCCCTATTCTGGGTGCCCAGAAGGATAGCCGTGTATATGCAGATTTTCTTCACTCCAATTTCTCTTTTGGCTTTGATGCGATCTTCGCAGCCATGAACGCTTACCCGGGATATTTTGTGCTGGATGGGGAAAACAAAGTGCAGTATGGTACACTTTCTTCTGAAACCCGGGCTACGCTGGAGATGCTGGCCCAGTGGTATTCGGAAGGCTTGATTGATCCCGAATTCGCCACCAGAGACTATTCCCAGGATGTTGTTAATGCGAATGAGTGTGGATTCTTCTGTGGGCCCTGGTGGGCGCTGGGATATGGAAACGGAGACTCCTTCAAGAACAGCGATACGGTTGACTGGCAGGCTTATCCACTCTTTACGAATGATGGTGTCTGGAACGCTAAGATGAAATCGCTTGGGACATCTTATACGCTTGTCAACAGCAGTGTGTCAGAAGAAGTAGCTGCCGCTATTGTGATTATCAACAATGTACTTGTTGCAAATGAAGCGGTTTTCCAGAACGAGACTGCAGAAGACATAGAATGGTATCCGCTGCGGAATGTCCTGGCTGCAATGGATGAATGCGAATACACTTACCGGGCTGAGATCAGCGTTCTGAATGGCGAGACAGAGCCAGACGCGTGGCAAAATGAGCCCAACTACAAACTGCTGGCGGCTGATACGCAGGTTGTACGGAGCATCGTTCCTGGATATAAGCAGGGGGAGATACTTCACCGGGCGGATTTCCTCTACACTCCTGAAACGGAATCCAACTTTCAGCGTCAATACGCACTGTTGATCGGCGATAGGCCTTACGCTACGGTTGAATTGAATAACCCCGTTTATTCTGTGACCTACACCACCAATGAAACAATAGACCGTTACTGGGCCAATCTGGAAGCGCTGGAGGGCAGCGTTATTCGCTCCATCATTACGGGAAAGAGCGACATATCTGCTTTCGACTCTTTCGTGGAACAGTGGATGGCGGAAGGCGGCGAAAAGATTCTGCAGAGTGTACAGGAAGAGTACGACGCTGCACAGTAAGAAACCACAAGTTTCATTTGATGAATGTCGCTGCGAAAAACCGCAGCGACATTCCATTTTCGGGAGGAAGAAAGCATGCAATCAAAAAAGAAAGATTATCTCAGCCGTTTCAAAAACCAGGCAACATATTATCTCATGTGTGCTCCAGGTATGCTCTGGCTGTTTTTCTTCTCTATCGTCCCGATGGCTGGCATTCTGATGGCTTTTCAGGATTTTAAACCGAAGAAGGGGATCTTGGGATCCCAGTTTATCGGTTTGGAAAATTTTGAATATCTCTTCTCGATGAAAGATGCGCAGAATGTAATTCTAAATACTGTCATCATCGCATTCGCGAAAATAGTGCTGAATATGATTATTCCGCTTGCCTTTGCGCTGATGCTTAATGAAGTTCGCCGCATTCGACTAAAAAAAGCAGTTCAGACGATCGTATATCTCCCGCACTTCCTGTCCTGGGTCATCCTGGCCAGTGTCATGACAAATATCTTCGGATATAATGGTATCGTGAACCTCGCCCGCGGGGTCTTCGGGCAGGAAAAAGTGGTTTTCCTCAGCGATGCAGGATTCTTTCGCTGGTTTATTATCCTGACAGATGTATGGAAAGAATTCGGGTATAATGCAGTCATCTATCTGGCTGCGCTGACAGGAATCAATCCAACGCTTTATGAAGCTTCCGCCATTGACGGTGCGGGACGTTGGAAGCAGACAGTTCACATTACGCTTCCGTCTCTTTCCACAACCATCGTTCTGCTGACCGTGCTCGCACTGGGGAACATCCTGAACGCTGGTTTCGATCAGGTCTTTAATACTTATAATCCAATGGTATATTCCACCGTGGACATTCTGGATACCTGGGTTTACAGAATCGGATTGACAAAACTGCAATTCTCCCTTGCAACTGCCGCTGGCCTGTTCAAATCCATGGTAAGTTTTATCCTGATTATTATTTCCTATTCCCTTGCGTATAAATTTGCTGATTATACGATTTTCTGAGGAGGCTGTTTTTATGATCGAGACAAGGACAATCTCCCGGCGCATCTTTCTGGCTATAAATTCCATTCTGCTGGTTTTATTGGCCTTCAGCTGCCTTTATCCAATCTGGTACACGTTCTGCTTATCCTTCTCAGATAAAGCGGCAACCAATGCCGGATGGGTCACATTTTATCCAATTGGTTTCACTACATCTGCTTATGGCGAGATCATAAAGGATCGGGCTTTTTTCAATTCTTTCAAGATTTCTCTGGAGCGTGTTTTTATCGGTACCCCTTTAACACTTCTAATTGTGATCATGATAGCTTATCCCTTATCCCGCAGTCAAAAAGAGTTTCACGGCAGAAACGTCACTATGTGGATCGTGATATTCTGCATGCTGTTCAATGGCGGAACCATTCCATGGTACATGTGTATGAAGAATTATGGCATGATGGACAACATGGCTGGCCTGATCCTAAGTGGCAGTCTCCCCGTGTATAATGTGATACTGATGATGAATTTTTTCAGAAACTTTCCGAAGGATGTCGAGGAAGCTGCCATAATGGACGGTGCCGGAAAATGGCGGACTCTTTTCCAAATAGTTGTTCCCTGCTCCAAATCCGTTATCGCCACAATTACTCTGTTCGTCAGTGTTTACTATTGGAATGAATACTTTCAGGGGCTGGTGCTTTCCAACTCGGAATCTCATTATCCACTGCAGACCTACATTCGCCAAATTGTTGTCAGTATTCCGATGGGGGTGAACCTGACAACGGAACAAATGATTAAGATGAACCAGCTGTCCAACAAGTCCCTGAATGCGGCGAAAGTATTTATTACGATTATTCCCATGCTCGCGGTTTATCCGTTTATTCAGAAATATTTCGTAACGGGGATTATGATCGGTTCTGTTAAGGAATAAAAGGGAGGCATGTCATGAGTCACTGGGTTTTAGAAGAAAAAAACGGTTCTCTGGCAAAGATCACTTTTGCAGATGACCCATTCCGCATGAACTGGGTAAATGAGCCTCATCTCTGGGGAGAGATGGCTGCACCCAATGGCATCTCCTGCACCTCTGCCCGAACTATCCTTCAGGATGATACGCTTGAGGAAACCTATATCTTTACGAACGAATCGCAGGAAACCATTTTCTGTGATGCGGGAAGCGTGTCCATTTCGCTTCCGCTGAATGATAATTATTTGGCTGCGGATATCTGCCTGCCCCAGCGCTGCCATGCTCATGTCTGGTGCGGCGGAGAAGTCTCCTGGGTGCTTGCTCTTCGAATGGGGGGCCAGGCGCCACATTTGGGAATGATTCTCACGCAGGGATCTCTGGAAAGCTACAGCATCCGGCGAAGTTTGACGGAAAGTCACTGTGTCAGCAATACGCGAGGGGTTGTTCTGCTTCATCCCAAAGAGTTTTCTCTGGCTCCTGAAGAAAGAAAGATCCTTCGGTGGAGGCTGTTTCGCCATGAGGGAATAGAAGACTGGAAGCGTATTCTGAAAGCATACTTTGGTTCGCTTTACATCGCTTCCGAGCAATGGGTCGCTTTTCATTACGATAAAGTAAAATGGAACGGAGGATTCGTAGACACCTCCCGAACGGGAGAGATTTGTCAAACGTTCCAGTCAAACGGAAAATCAACCACCGCCTGCTGGCGAATCATGCCGCCTGCAACTGAGTTGTTGCGCCGCCGGGCCCAGTTTATTGTAGAAAAGCAACAGTGTATGGATACTTCCTCCCATTTATGCGGGGCATATCTGATTTATGATAATGAAACAAACAAGCTGTGCTACAGTCATGACATTCCTGATCATAACAGCGCAAGAGAACGTTTGGGGATGGGTGCTTTAGTCGCTTTGGCCTGCCGACATTTCAATGATGAAGCGTTGGAGAAGAGTCTTTGGAATTACGCAGATTTCATCCTCAGGGAAATCTATGAAGAAAAAACCCATACTGTCTATGACGATGCTGGCTATATGGAAGAAAGACACCGCCTGTATAACGAACCATGGGTCGCTGTGTTCTTTATGGAACTATTCCGAGTTTCTCATGAGCCTTTATGGATAAAACGGGCTGCTGATGTAATGGAAAACTATTATGATCGTGGTGGTGACAGATTCTATGCTATTGGCATTCCCATGACTAGTATTGTTGCGCTGCTACAAGAAGCAGGTATGACTGAACGTGCAGAAGAAATGCGACGTCTGTTTATCCATCATGCAGAGAAAATCGCAGACATCGGAATTCATTATCCTACCAGCGAAGTGGATTATGAACAGAGTATCGTCGCACCTGCAGTGAACATGTTGCTGATGGGTTATCAGCTCAGCGGAAAGCAGGCATTGCTTTCTGCAGCAAGGGAACAGATGAAACTGTTGATATTATTCCAGGGGATGCAGCCGGATTATCATTTAAACGAGGTGGCAATCAGGCACTGGGATGGCTACTGGTTTGGAAAACGTCAAATGCTGGGAGATACATTTCCGCATTATTGGAGCAGTCTCAGCGGCTTAGCGTTCGAACGTTATGGGCGTATAACCGGTGATAAGGGATGGCTGATTCGGGCAGAAAAAAATCTGAGAGGAAGCCTTTCACTCTTCTTTGAGGACGGAAGTGCAAGCTGTGCCATGGTTTATCCCAGAAGCGTAAATGGGATGCCCGCTCATTTCTACGATCCGTGGGCTAATGATCAGGATTGGGGCCTATACTATTATTTTCAAAGAGAATAGTTGTGAATGAAAGCATCCTCTAATGGCGCTGATGATTAGACAATATCGTTCACATCGATGGGGTCACAGGTTCGAGTCTCCTATGCTCCACCATCGAAAACCCTTTGTTTTGCATTCGTAAGTATCGATTCTTGAAAACAATGCCGACAATTCCTCGTCCGTAAACAAATACGGAATAAATGCTCTTTTGCCGGATATATAGGCATCTGGGAGAATATAGGCATTCTTACCAATTGCTTTCTGGTATCGAGCAAAGCCTCGCAGGAAAGCTGCCCTGGCGTGAATAACTCCTGGAGATGTGTTCTCATCCATGCGCAGCCAGCCAACTGCCAGTCCTTCGGTGACAACCGTCGCCTTCGGATAATTTTTCACACAGAACAGATCAAATTGCCGGCTTCGTTCCATAAAAGTACTTTCGGCATAGTGTAAAGCTATTCTGAAATCAATCATTCCTTTCAGATCTGCTGCAAAGCCGCTGACAAACTCCCTCATTTCTTGTAACCGCTCAATAACGCGCACCTGCCAATAGCCTCCGAGACATGAGATAATGTGTCTAAGCGAATCTAATAGAATCCAATAGAATCTATTAGAAAACAATGGACACGGAGGTTATGAAAATGGGAGTGCAGGCAATGAAACATGCAGCGTTGCTGCAGGAGTGGTCAGCACGGATCGCGGAATGCCGTTCCAGCGGGAAGTCGGTAAAGGCCTGGTGCAGTGAACAGGGAATCCCCATTAAGACATACTACTATTGGGAAAAGAAGTTTGTCACCGAGGCGACCCAGCAGCTCAGCCTTCCGGCATCCAGACAGGCCGGTCTGCTCATGCGGGTCAACCCGGACGCCATGGCAGGCAGTGACATGTCAGACGTTGGATCAGGTATCACCATCCGCCATGGTGAAAGCGTCATCACCCTGGCTGCCGGGAGCAGCGCGGAAGCCATCGCCGACCTGGTAAAGGCGCTGAACCGCCATGCTTGACTTCAGCCGGGTGCAGAACTACTACATCGCCTGCGGGTACACCGACATGCGGAAGCAGATCGACGGGCTGGTGGCCGTAGTGGAATTGCAATTCGGGCAGAAGTTGGATGAGGTCTCCATCTTCCTGTTCTGCGGCCGCCGGGCGGATCGGATCAAGGCGCTGTATTGGGACGGAACGGGATATGTGCTGCTGTACAAGCGTCTGGCGGAGAAGCGATTCCAGTGGCCGCGGAATGAGCAGGAACTGAAGCTGCTGACGAAGCAGGAATTCCGCTGGCTCATGGAAGGGCTGTCCATCGTGCAGAAGAAGGCGTTCGAGCCGGGAAAACCGGGAACTATCTGCTGACCAAAAACATTGAAAATACAATGTTTCCAAAAGGAGTCCCTGTTTTCGCCGTCGAATGATACAGGTATAGAAATCCTTGAGGAAGGCGGTGAGCAGGGTGGATCAGGTGACGATGCCGAAAGCGGCTTTCGACGCACTCATGCAGCAGATTTCCTCTCTGCAAGCCACGGTTGACCGACTCACCGCGACCATCGAGGAAAAGGATCGGATCATCGCAGAAAAGATCGAAATCATCCTGAATCAGAACCGTACCCGGTTCGGTCAGAGCAGTGAGAAGCGGACGTATCTGCTATGTGACGGTCAGCTGAGCCTGTTCGAGCAGGCCGGGGACGGGGTGACAGAGAAGACTCCGGAGGAAGCGTCTTCTGCTGAAAAGCAGGAAATCCCCGTATCCGCGCACACCCGCAAACCGAAGCGTACCATGGAAGAACTGTGCGCAAACGTTCCTGAGGAAACGGTCATGGTGGATCTTCCGGAAGAGCAGAAATTCACTGCTGACGGACGCCCACTGAAATGCATCGGAACAGACGATGTTCGGGTGGAACTGATTCGTGAACCCAGCCGGGTGTACAAACGAGTATACCGCTGCAAGGTGTATGCCGATCCGAAAGCGGAAGAGGAGAACGGACAGGCCGACATCCGGCGTCCTCATATACCCGTCCCGCTGCTGCCGCACAGCTACGCTTCGGCTTCTGTCGTCACGGATATTATCGTGAAAAAGTACGCCGACGCACTGCCGCTGTACCGTCAGGAACAAATGTGGAAGCGGCAAGGGGTTGAACTGAAGCGCAACACCATGGCCAACTGGGTAGTGCTGACAGCTGAAACCTATCTGAAACCCTTCAGCGACGCCTTTCTGGCCGAACTGCTCCGTCAGGCGGTGATCCATGCGGATGAGACCGTACTACAGGTCAATAAGGAGCCCGGCCGGGAAGCTACGGCAGAATCCCGCATCTGGGCTTACGCCTCATTCAAGCGGGCAGAGAGGCAGATCCGGTATTTCCGCTACGAGGAGAGTCGCAAGGGCGCCTGTGCCGAGAAAGTGCTGGGAGGCTACACCGGCGTGGTGGTTTCGGATGGCTACAGCGGGTACAACATTCTGAGCAACGACATCCGGGCAGGCTGCTGGGCACATGCCCGAAGAAAATGGGTCGAGGCCATGCCGGACGGCGCTATCCAGGTGAACGCTTTGGCGGCAAAAGGGCTGGAATATTGCAGCCGCCTCTTTGAAGTGGAACAAAAGCTGGAAGATTTCTCGGACGAAAAGCGCCGGGAACAGCGCCAGCTTCTTTCCAAACCCATTGTGGATGCATACTATGCCTGGCTGGACACCATCTTCAAACCGGCAGGCAAACTGAAAAAAGCAATCACCTACTCCCTGAACCAGCGGGAATACCTCTGCACTTTCCTCGACCATGGCGAAATTGAAATCAGCAACAACCAGGTGGAAAATGCCATCCGGCCTGTTGTTGTCGGCAGAAAGAATTGGCTTTTCTGCGACACCCAGGCCGGAGCCAATGCCAGTGTGATCATCTTCACCGTTTTGGAGACCGCGAAGGCAAACGGTTTGAACCCCGAGGCTTACCTGAATCATCTGTTGACGGTGCTGCCGGAACGGTTTGCTGCTGATCCGCAGGCTGTTGTTGACGATTTGCTGCCTTGGACCCAGGAAATGCAGAAATCGTTTAGGGCATCAGACGTGGAGCATTGATCGCTTACCATTTCTTCACCCTCCCCGCCAGAGGAATATCAGAAAAATCGAGAGCACATTCTCTGAGATTGTTGGTATCCAAGGACAAATATTGCCGGACAGATTGCAAATCGTTATGCCCCAGAATCTGAGCAACCATAGTCAATGGTGTACCGTTAACAATCAGTTTTTTTGCAAGCCTGCGTCTCAATCCGTGAAACCCTTTTCCGTCAAAAGGCTGGCGCACAATTCCGGCTTTTTTCTGGTATTTGCTGAACATGTCTCCAATTGCTACTGTATCCATAATTGCGGCATGCGGTGGCTTTAGGCTCAGAAAAACTTCCGGCAGATTCGTAATTGGCCGTACATTCAAAATATAATCTTTTAACGCAATTCCTGCCTCGCAGGTTAAGGGAAACGCTGAAAAACGACCTGTTTTCTTCTGGGAGATCCTTATTTCACCTTTGCGCCAATCAATATCTGAGAGCTGCATTCGGATAATATCACACGCCCGCATTCCGGTTGTTGCGGCGATCATAATGATTGCAAGATTACGTTTCCCTTTGTCAGTTTCCCTGTCAATCACATGAAGCACTGCATCCAATTCTGCGTCGGTCACATAACTTTGAATCGGCATTTCCCTGTATATCGTATAATTGAAAAGATCAACACAGTCCGGAGCAGGAATCCCTTGTTCGCGCACGAAAATATGAAAATACTTCAGATACAGAAGGAGCGTATGAAGCGTTGATAATTTAACTTCAGCTGCCACCTGAAGCAAAAACTCTTTCGCATCTTCGTTTGTAACATCCGAAATGGTATCGTGTCCTTTCTGTTGATAGTTCATTTGTCAAGGGGTAAAATGTCAAATGTGCAAAAAAATAGCCTGCAATCCTGATTTGCGTCAGAATTACAGGTTTCTTTTGTCCTTTATCGTTTTCGGCTTCTTTCAACGGTTTTCTTGAGGGTGGCTTCATCCTCCCCGTCCCGTATCCGACGAGCTGCCACTGCCCGGCGATTCTGATCCTTTTCCGTGCAGGTCACCAGCAGCAATATTTGATCGTCCTCTTGCACGTCGATGGGACAAGTGAACACGGAGGCTGAAATCAGGGCATCAATAGCAGACTGTCGTTTTTCACGGTCAGCAGATTTCAAATCGTGGAAATCCACATAATGCCTGCCGTATTCCTCGGTACTGATGTTGCCCACGGCGAAGATGACATAGCGTCCATCTTCATACACGGTATCAAAAGTGATGAAAGGATCAGAGTGATAGAAGCTGCGGCTTTCATAATTTCGCAGGCTGCCAAACATGGCTCCGGTTTTCATGTTGTGTCCATACAGAATATAGGTGTATGGCCGAGTTTTGATGCCTATGGAGGCGTCAAGGAAGATGGCTCCGTTCACATTCTCCTTTCCCTTGGCGTCATGGGTCAGATAGAATGTATCGTCCCGCTGCATCACCGGCTCATCTACCAGCTTGCCCATGTTCACCCAGCCCATGATATACTTGCTTTCCCGCAGTAGGGCTTTGAAGCGGCTGCTGATGGTCAGCTTGGGATTGTTGGGATAGGCCATTGCTTCCAGTCTGGGAGCGGGAGAAGATGTCGGAACAGGTGATACCGTGGGCACTGCCGTTTCCTTTGGTGCAGGCGTTGAGGAGGGTGCTTCTGTCGTCAAGGTAGGTTCATCTGTTGGCGCGTCATAGTAAACGGTTTGCAATTCTTTGGACGTATTCCGGGTACCTATCCAATCCCTGCCGTACCCGATCAGGCTAATCACGCCAAACAGCAGCAGCACCGCACCCGGCAGCACCGCAAGCAGCCGTCCCCAACAGAAATGCTGAAAACGGCTCTTCTTCCTGTGTCTGCGTGGTCTGTTTTGCCTTAGCTGCCATTTTTGCATCGTGTATCTCCTAAAGAAGCAGGGCATATCAGCGCTTTCACTGATATGCCCTACTGAGAATGTGATTATCTGCTGTGGGCTTTCTTCCGTTTTCCGGCATAGACAGCGATGGAAATGATCGTCAGACCAGCCAGCATGCAGCCCAGCCAAAGCGTCAGATCCGCTTCATCTCCGGTTTTGGGCACCTTGTAATTCACGATGGTGCCGCCATCACAGCAGCGATCCGTGATCCCGGCGTACACACCCACGTTTTCATACCGGGTCTTGTAGCCCTCCACAGGCTCCTCGATCACATAGCAGGCCACTGCTTCGGAGAACCAGGCATTATACTGCCATTCTGTCTTGCTGATGATCTTTTTGTCAAAGCCGTGATGATACACGGTATCGCCCAGCTTATACAGGGTGAAATCAATACTCTTTTCGCTGCCGCCTTCCCACACCTTCTTGAAGGTGAAGGTTTTGGTGGGTGTTGCCACGTCCTCAAAGCTGCCCGCAACAGGCCGCACGGTGAATGTAGCGGTAGCCGTGCCATCTGAGAACGTGAAGGTCAGGGTGTGCGTGCCCAAGGACAGCGCTTCTGCCTTCGCTGCTTTCAGCGTAAAGATCAGGCTGCCCTGCGCTGTTTCATAATCACCAGTTCCCAGGGTCTGTCCGTCCAACGCCGCACTACGGAAATTGGCAAAGGTCAGATCATCGTTCACGCTGCACTTGATCGTGAAGATCAGATCGCCGTTGCTGTCGATTCGGTACTCCTGCCCGTCGCCGGATACAGTGATGTAGGAGATCACTGCTTCATAAGTGTAGGTAAAGGTCGTGGGGGTTGCGATTGCACTTTCCGTACTGGGTGTTACATCCCAACTGCCTGCCTGATAATTTGTAGCTGGCCTGCTGCCCACAGCGGGAATTTGATCTGCTGTCAGCCTCAGCGTGTCCCCTTCATGGCCGATTAACGTAATCGTCTTATCATCTGCTGTTCCATCGTCCCAGGAGCCGTTGACCACCTTGAAGGTGACCGTCTGGCTAATGCCATCCTTCGCGGCGTAAGAATAAGTATAGGTCGTTGCCGCTGTGATGGCGGTTTCCGTGCTGGGAACAACATCCCATGCGCCCGCTTTGAAGGTATCGCCGGGCTTGGTGCCGACAGCCGGGATTTGATTCTCCGCCAGTTTCAGCGTGTCGCCTTCCAGCCCAGTCAG
>ERZ842401.3907-NODE-3907-length-17985-cov-4.837925_pt1 | contig 17985 bp, 14 predicted proteins | sample MGYA00521270_ERZ842401 | MGnify/ENA primary metagenome ERZ842401 (study PRJEB31892, sample SAMEA3878208) | bioreactor metagenome | biome: Moose rumen | place: Sweden | collected 2011-10 | study: EMG produced TPA metagenomics assembly of the PRJEB12797 data set...
TGTGCCAGAAGGTGTGCTTACCCTGCTCGTCGTCCCACTTGTAGAGTTCAATCTTGGCGTCCTCGTTGATAGGACGGTTCAGCTCTACAGTCTCACCGTTTACTCCGCAAGCCAACACGCTGCGTGCGAGAGCCGGTGAAATGCTCTCTGCAATCTGTAAACCAGTCACGCCCTGCTCATACGAGCGAACAGATCCGTCTGGAAATGTAATGTTAATCATACCTTATTTAATATATTAAATGAGTTTCAGGCCGCAAAGGTACAAAAAAAATACGAATTACACCCTAATTTCATTATTAATTTGCTACTTTGCCGTCAAAATACACTTTTTCCGGATGACTTGCTGCACACCACTACTATCATAGACGAAGGCCACTGCCGTCAGGTGACTGACGTTCCACTCCGGCTGTATCGCTGACTGGAAACGAAGCACAGCCGTTTCACCTTGCCGCCAGTCCACGTCCGTGCCCCACATACCATTCATCGAGGCACGGAGTACATGATGATGCACATAGTTCACATCCATAGTACCGTCGGGCAACATCTGAGGGGCTACGATACTGTCTTCCAACAACCAGACCTGCAGTTTGCCTTTCAACTCATCCAAAGCGATGCATTCGACGGTGACCTCTGCCTGTTCTTCACTGACATTGCCCTCTAATGCCAGCGTCAGGGGGGCTACGGTCTGAAGCTCCTCATACACCCTTGTTCCCCATTGGTTCAGCAACGAGACATCACCCCGTCGGTTAACCAGTCCGGAAGGTTCCGCTTCCACCTTCCAGAAGTCATAGTAGGCATCGCCCAGTTCCGTACGAAGCCCTGTCACCTTGCTGTTGGAATAGACTGCGAGAGGACCAGAGTGGATGGCGACAGCTATCACGTTGTCTTCGCCATACATCTCCTGCAACTGCCCGATTTCTGCCGTCGCCTTCGGACAGTTTACACAACGCTGTCCCGTGAAATCCTCAATCAGTACAGCTCTTGAAACGACGGCAGGTGCCACATATACCAACCTATCGGCCTCATTGATGCTAGTACATGAGAGGAAGGCCAGGACGAACAACGCTGCTTGCAGATATTTCATAGACACATTCAGAAATTATAGTTGTAAGAAATGGCCAGGCCCTTGCTAGCAGGCACGTAACGACACACGCCACCGGAACAATTATAGCCGGCCTTAGTCCGTCCATAACCAATCTGCAACCGATGGGATTTTGCAGAATATGTGACGGAACCTTGATAATAGTGTATATGGGATGAGCCGGCATTATACTCGTCAGAGACCGTTATCATCCAATGCGGAGCATAAGAGATTTCCATGAGACCGAACGCCCAGTCACCCTCGTCATCCTTTGTGAAGAGATACTGGGCCTCTGCCCTGAGCGTCACCTTCTTGCTGAGACGGTATTTGGCCTCTCCCACCACGATGTCGGCATGGATCATACCCCCTTCGCCCTCCACGACTGTCTTGTTGTAACGCTGGTTCATATACATCAGATTCAACTTCAGATCCTTCGTCAGTCGCTTGTCCAACTGGACGTTGATATCCTGATAGTAGGTCTGTCCACCCCATTTCCAGAAAGCCGAGCGATAGCCATCGGCCCCCATCAGCTGTCCGTTGAGCAGACGCGGTTCCTTGTCAATGCCGTGAACATGTGAGAAATTCAGTTTGACCGTCGTGCCATACTTCCCGCCAAGAGCAGTCTTCTTACTGAAGGTATAGCCCGCCTCCGCCTGATAGGCCCACTCGCCACCAGGCTGCGTCGCATAGGGATAGAGTGCGGCCAGCGTATAGGTATGCTCCATCGTGAAGGCAGGCAAGTGATTGATGAAAGAGGAAGTCCCTGTCATGCTCCGCCTGCTGCGGAAAGCCATGTCATCGCTACGCCTTGCCTGCAGCAGGAGACTCATGCCACGCTTGGAATAGGAGCCGGAAAGCATGGCCACATATCCCCGACGATAGATGTAACCGTTATCAAACGAGGGGTCCTGCGACTTCTGCGCATATTCAGCCAGGAGGTTCACGTTGTTTTTCTGGATGCCTGCCCTCAGGTCTATCGCCCTGGAATGCTCCGGCAGGTTCAACTTGTGCGTGGCATCGGTCATGATGTCCTCCTGCTTCTCGTGCTTGTTGACAAACGAGGCCCCTAAGGTCAGCCAGCCGGACGTCCATTCTGCATCCACACCTGACACCCAGGCGTCATTAAGACTCCAATAACGACGCTGCTTGCCAGTCAGGACTTTCAGGGTAAGTGCAGCAGTGGGCCTGTAGACCAACCGTCCCCCCAGAAGTGCATTGTCAATTCCGAGTCGGCGCTCCTCGTAGGTGCGGAGGATAAAACCGGAGCCGAACTGATCGTACAAGCTCCCTGCCGTCAATTCCAGCGTTTTATACTTCCCCTTCACCCACACATTGGGGACGCCCCACCCTTTCATGTCATGCTCAAAGCCCGGCAAAGGGTGTTCCAGGAACTCAAACCTGACTCCTGCATCCACATACTCACTTTGCAGTGTCGCATCAGCATACGAGTTGGTCAGTCCCCATTCGCTATACGACTCCGTTCCTATCTTGTCGTCCGTCTGCGGAATGAGCACATCACTCTGAATACTCCCATTCACAGTGACTCCCTGCTTCTCCTGGGCACAGGCAGGCTGAAGCCCCCATATTGCAAGCAGCAGTAAGGCCGATGTAATCCTATTCTCCAAGCGAAATCTTCCTTATTTCATCCAACAACTCCTCCTCAGCCCCATCGGTATAGCCCTGGTGCCGGTACACGATTTTCCCATCACCGTCAACGACCAATGTATAGGGAATCAGCTGTACACCCAATGCCCTTTTCAGTTCACTATTCGGATCGAGCAACACCTCATAGGACCAAGCCAGCTGATCGACCAGCGGTTTCACCTTATTAATATTATGGGCCTGATCGATGGAGACAGCTATCAGTCTGACACCCGTCTCCTGCTGCCAATCTTCATAGACCTCGGCGATGGCCGACAGTTCCCTGTTGCAAGGCTTACACCAGGTGGCAAAGAAATCGATGACAATCGGCTTGCCGGCATTCGACAGCGTGTCGACCCGCACCGAATTGCCATTGAGATCCTTCAGGAGCACCTGAGGGAGTTGCGCGCTGGCAGACACGCCGACTGCCAGCAACACCATCATTGATAATAACTGTCTCTTCATTTCACAACTTTCTTTCCATTCACGACATACACTCCACGGGGCAGGCCGTCAAGCGTGGTAACACAGGAGCGCACCTTCCGGCCACGCACATCGTAGACATCAACGGGTATTTCCTCCTGCAGGAGTCTGTCTATAGCCAAGGGACCGTCATAGACAAACTTGATATTCACTGTTCGTGACTCGTTTCCGATAGTGACAGTAAGGCGAGCATCAAGACTGCCAGCCGTCTTCACGTTGTTGGCATCGAACTGAACCTGCACGATACCGTCTGCACCCGTGGTGAATGTCTTGCTAAGCGATGTCTTATCATTCATCGGCACACACTCGCCACCCATGCACCACTGCACCATACCGGCATTCAGCGTGTTGCTGCGTATAACGAGCTGAGCAATGCCGTCTTTTGAGGTTCCATCAAGGCTTGCCAGCACCAGTCCGTTCTTCGGGGCATTGCTCGGGTTCGTCTCGCAGTTCATCTCGCCGAAACCCCAGCTGTCCTCTGCCGCCTCAATAGTGACAGTCTCAGAATCAACCAGGCTCTTACCGCCATAACGGAACTCAAACGTCTTGGTATCGGCTGTCGGGCCTGGATTCGGGGCACTACCCTCACCCAACTGATATCTTGCAGCATTGACAATCGTGCCAAACTGTTTATCCAAAAGAAGGACAACAACACTTAAGTTCTCCTTATCCTGAATATTGGGAACGTGGGCTATGCTCACGTTATAGGTATTGGTATATAATTCTCCTGCTTTGACACTGGACGGGATGCTTCCCTCAACACCCTTGTCTGCCTTCCACGCTGCCACAGGCACAAAGTTATGCTGGAAATCTGTAATCGAGCTTGGCAGGGAGGCCATATATTGGTAACCTGGATCATCACCCATTTCGCTTCCAGAATAGCCATTCTCCTGCGGCCACCCGACGAGTCCGTCCTCCAACAGTACATAATCGATCTGGAACGGCTGATCCTTATCATCAATCACGAACTTTGTCTCCGTCTTGATATCAAGGCCAGTCTTGCCATCATCCGTCCATTCCGCCGTGACACCAATCGTAGCCGGAACGGCAGCCTCCAACGCATTCTGAACATCCTTGGCAATACCGAACGGGGTGAATGAACTGCCTTCGTACAAGTCTATTTCCCTATGGCGATTTACGAATCCGCCATAACCAGTTGTACGTTTTACCAGGAAATCGTAGTCTGCTATACTCAGGGCATCGTTGTTGTGGGCAGCTATGGGAATGACTTGATTACCATACATCTTCCTCAACCTTTCCAGACCAACCACGCCACGGATTCCAGCACCATCCCATGTAGCCGTTACGATTTCGGCCACTGGTGTGACAGCTGGTGTGCTAGCCATGGTGTACAGCCTGCCTTTTGCCGACATTCCTTCCTGAGCCGTATTCGGGTTTCCGTTTACCTTCGTTATGGTGATGGTCTTCTCATCAATGCCTTCTTCGCTATCAGCCTTCAAGTCGACAAAGACGATTCCCTCAGAAAAATGCTCGACATAGGCATTACTCTCCACCTCGTAGGTTTCACCATTCTTTCCTGTCACTTGGAGAGTCATATTATGGATATCATCTGCTCCATCGTTGATCACTCTCAGGCTGGCCTCTGTCTGACTATCCAGCAGCGTATAGACCGGGGCAAAGTCTTTAGTCCTGGCAGCATGATATACAAACTGGCCACCGCCGAACAACACCTGACACATCATGTTGCCATAAGCAGCACTCTGGTCAGTCCACCTCGGATTACTGAATTCTCCTTTTACCCAGAAAGCACCCTTCCGGTTCTTTTCCGTATTAGAGTACTGGATCGGGAAAGCATCCGAACTGTTTGTTATATCAAAAGCATAACCTACGTAAAGGCCTTCCTCCGGAACCTCATGTGGCTGCTTGAAGGCTACCTGGCCGAACTGATAAAGCGATAACTGCTCGTCAGGTATGCTGATATATTCCAGATCAGCCTTGTCATCCGTTTCCGGCAGTTTAGTGGATATCCACACGCTGACATTGGACGCTGAAGCCGCATTGAGGAAGAAACCGAAACCATCGACGGTCGTTCCCGCTCCACCAAGCAGATTGAAGGGGATATAAGTCGCAGCATAGTAGCGCTCGGCCATCCCGTTTCCCAAAGCTCCGTTGATATTACTTGGATCATGGTTGTACCACCACACCTGACCATCCTTGAGCATCACATTGCCAACCACCCTTTTCTCGTATCCTAACTTGATGTTGACGACCTGCGTCTGGTCACCGATGGTGACAGTCAACTTAGCCTCCAGCACGCCGTAGTCCTTCATGTTGTTGGCTGTGAGCAAGACGGGAACCTTTCCGTCAGCATCAGTCTTGAACGTTTTCTCCAACGACGTCTTGCCAACGAGCGACTCCGTGATGCCGTCCATCGACCAGGTTAGTTCATCTGGATACATCGTGTTGCTGACAATCTCCAGTCTGGCCGTTCCTTCCGCCTCACGGGCTTCAAACAGTCTGACAGACAAGCCCTCCTGATTAGGATTGAGATTAGTGCCGCAGCTGGCAACACCATCACCTTCCGTCATTGCATAATAGCTGACCGTTGCATTATCCAGCAGGCCGCTATCACCATTCCTGAACTCGAACACCTGCTTCTCCACCGACTGGTCGTAAGCCACATTGGTCTGGCAGGCATTAACAATCTCACTTGTCGCATTATCCACCAACAGCGCCACGATGCGGATGTTCTTCTTGTCTTGAATGGTCTGCGGCAGCGTGAAGCTGTAGGTGTAGTTGTAGGCCTCACCTTCCTTAATGACCGTCGGCAGACTTCCTTCCACGCCGTTAGCACCACCATAGAGGCCACGTGCTACATCGTTGAACTCAAGCTGGACCTTGGCTGGTATATCCACCCACTCCCTCATGAATTCGCTGTCGGCATCAAGTGGCTGACCACTATAATAATTAGACTGGACGTAGGGACCCACATGGTCTTCAACCACTACGAATGCCAGACGGAAATCAGCCGTCTTGTCGTCGCTGAAGCCAAATATGCTTTCTGTTGTGACCGTCACGGCCGAACTGTCAGGCTTCGCATAAATGGCGGTTGCAGAGACCTTAGCCTCAGCCTGATCCTTGATAGCCTCCACCATTGGCAAAACTTTCGGATAGGCCGGATCCGTGAGTTCCATACGGTTGATGAGACAGCTCGGATACGACGAGAATTGCCTCGTAACCTGACCGTAACCCGCTATGTCGGACATTTCATCGCCACTATGCAGGCCAATGGCAATGAAATTGTCAGGGAATTCCGCCATCAGCCGTTCAATGCTCTCAATGCCGCGCACGCACCAGCCACACCAAGTGCCGGTAGCTTCTTCCATCACCACCCGACGCGGATAAAATGTATTGGCAGCAGTCTTGAATCCCAGAGTGCCAGTACTGTTGATAGCGACCGCATCCAGTCGGTTGTTTACGTCACTCACCGAGTAGACCAACTCATGACTTCGTCCTTCCAGCACGGTGGTAATGTCGACCGTAACCGTTTCAGCCTTGTTGGGCATCAGGTTCGCCGCTATCGTCTGGCTGCCTGTATCCTTGCCGTCAATAGCCCATTTGAGCGTATACGTCTTGAGGGTCTCTTGGCTGAGGTTCTGCACTCTTGCCTGTAGCTGGTACTTATCCTTCTCCAGCGTCTTGACGGAAGCATCCTTCACCCAGATATCATTCGGCAGTTCGTCGCCAGTGATGACAAAGCGCAGGGCGATGGGATGATTGTATGAAGCAGTGGCTGCGATACAGGCCCACTCACCAGCAGGAACACCATTATAATTGCCCTCGCCCATCAACCGGAACCAGAAACCGTCAGGAGCCGAAGCATCCATGTCGGTAAACGTGGCACCGATGATGCTATGGGCACCAATGCCTACATAAAGTTCCTCACCCGTAATGGTATAGGGTTCTGGCAAGTCGATGCTGACCCACGACTTCAATCCGCCTTCCGCCGCCTGCTTCACCAGATAGTCTGTGCCCAGACGGGTGATGAAGACATAGTCACACTCCGTCTGGTCCTGATAATACTGGATACGGCTGATCTTCTTGCCGACATAGGCTTGGAGCATGTCTGCCGGCACATGGATGGCATATTCGGCGTCATTGTCACCAACATTGTCGGTGACGGAGTGACCGTCCACCCTGTTGCCTTCACAATAGCCCCACGTAACACCGTCAGCATTGGGCGGTGTAATGTCGTCCACAATCTTCCAGTCCTTCCAGTCTGATGCCTCGTAGGCAGCTTTCAAGCCCTGCAGGACATGGAGGGTAGCCGTAGGATGAACACGCATTATCCCGTCTTTCCATGAGAAAGCTGGTACGTCTGACGACATGAAGTAAATATCCGTGAGGGCTGGCAGGCTGTTTTCATCCCATTCTGGGAAAGCCGTAAAGACCAGCAGGTCTGGATTGTTGAAGCGCATCACCTTCAGGCCACTGCACCAACTCGCGCCATTATAGATGGTTGTCAGCGATTTGGGGAAATCAATGCTTTCCAGCGCCGGACAATTCTGGATGGTAGATTCCAAACTGTTGACCCCCTCTCGCATTTCTATCCTTCTTAGTTCCAGACAATTGCTGACAGTGGGCCATATCGGCATATCAGCAGAAAGGGAGGTCAGCGCCATGCAGTTTTGGAAGGCACTGAAAGCAGCCTTGTAGACCCTGAAGTCAGTGCCATTGTAGCTGACGGAACTTGGGATAGACAGGTCGCCACTATAACTCCCATTCTCACCAGGAAGCACCATGGCACGATTCTTACCGTAGATAGTATAGAGTGCATACGTGATGCCATCTATGGTCTGGACATCCAAATCCACCGTATTGCGCTCTTCTTCATTGAGCGGACAGGACTGTAACCTCAGGTACTCCCCCGTGATGGTTGCCCTGAGATAGTAGTCTGACGAGTTGGCGTCCATTCGCCAGGACTCACTGTCATCGCTCCGGCTAATAGGCACAATACGGTAGGTCCCATCAGGAATATCGCTACCAATAAGGAAATCCATACCTACCTCCTGTTCTTCGCCAACAGGGAACTCATAGCGCTGTTCCCAGAGCACCTTCAGGAGTTCCCTACCATCATAAAGTCCCAAGCCGATATCAAAGGTTGCCTTCTCTGCAACGTCGCTTACAACCCTGCAACTGGCATAAAGGCCAGAGAAGCCACCAGTGTCGTCACGAAAACGGAACTTGTCTCCGCCGTACCAGATATTCTTGGCGACTACCTTCGGACGGCTCACGTCATTGCCCACAGGAGGCTGGATGCCGATGGTGGCCGACTGCGTATCATTAAAGTCACCGATATGGGTATTCAGTCCCGTCAGGAGGAAATAGCCGTCCTCCTGTCCGCTCCATCCCCAATTGATGTAGAAGCGGCCGTCGGCATAGCCATGAACCACGAAGGTGTGACCACCACCCGTTCCCCAGCCATTGTAGACGATAGGACGCTGCTCTGCCAGTTCGTTGTAAAGCAGGTCTTCCCAATCTTCATCGCCATAATACTGATGTTCGGCATAGTGAGCCGTCTGGCTGTAGCCGAACACCTGGATCAGCGCATTGGCTTCATTTACCGGGAAAGCCCCCGACTCATTCACGCCATAGTCCATCTGCACCGACTGTCCGCAATACCTCATCAGTCGGGCAACATCCTCATTGGTCATATTGTCCCAGTCAAACTGTGTCGGTTCCAGGGCCGGAAGCAGTATGGCACTCGAAGCCGTCACATACTCAGCCACAGCCCCTGTCAGTCCCACAGGCCAGTGGTTATAGTTGATCACCTGCGCCATGGCTGTTGCCACACAGCCTGTAAGGCACCTTTGCCCGCCAAAATCCGGACAGAGCCCATTATAGGGACTGTCCTGATCCCATGTAGTGGTCATCAGAGGACGGATGTCAGGCTTCGCCGCCTTTCTGGCTCTCTTTACCTGCGGATTCGTGCTGCCACCCAGACTTCCCGCCGCACGCTCATAGTAGCTAAGCAGCCACTTCACATTGTCAGGAGCCGTCTTCAGGTCAAGATGTCCCTGCTCCGAGTAGCCGAGTATCTCCGGCATACGGTCATCACCGGCCACAATCACGAAGCCCCCTTCTGTCTCAGCATTAAACACATAGTAGCCCGTATGGCCTTGCGCTGCGGGAGACAGTCGGCGAGCCTTGCCGCCCTTCTCCACAAACTGCTTGCCCGCCATAAACTTACGGGCCTTCTCCAGCGCCTCCTGCTCACTCACTTGCTCTGCATAAGCCGCACAGGATAACAATACGGCAAACAGCATCAGACAATATTTCCTCATATCCTAACTATTTTTGCCACAAAGATAAGAATTATTATTGAAACAACAAAATATTTCAATGATTATTCGGTGAAACGTAAGCGTCCAGACACTATCTCAAGCACTTTAGCTGCATCCACTTACACACACATTATAGTTGTCTTATCCAGATTTCATCCCTCACTCCCGTCACTTCCCTCACCTAAGTATTGGTTGCCAGGTGACGGGAGTGACGGAAGTGAGGGACAAAAACTAAGTATGGCAAATCATACACGTACGTGCGCATGAGAGCGAGAAGGATGGATATCCGCTATTGGTCTGCGGGAAGCCTTCCGAGCACTGATTAGTAGTCTACTAATTTTTGCCAGAAGGCTACTATCGAAAATTAGTAGTCTCCCAGCAATAGCAAGGAAGGTCGTGAACTTCTTTCCTCTTTTGCGCTACTTCTCACGATACTTTTTGATGACGCTGTAGGCTGTATAGAGCCCCAGTTCACCAGCCTTGCTCAGGTCGCTGATGCCCTCGGCAAGACGATTGGCATAGATATGGACGAGCCCGCGGTTATACCAGGCTTCGGCCAGATTGCGATCGAGTTCGATGGCTCGGCTGTAGTCGTCAACGGCACGATTGTAATCCTTGCGCTGCGCAAAGAGATTGCCCCGGTTATAATAGAGGTAGGCATTCTGGGGAGCCCGCTGTATAGCCTGCGAGAGATCGCTCAACACATTGGCAGACTTCAGGTCGATATTGGTACCCTGCGAGGCGTTGAACTCATTGATGCGTGCCTGACAGACGGCTCTGATCCAATAGGGCAATGCGGAACGGGAGGTGGAATCCATCTGGATAAGTGTGCTGAGATCGTCGATGGCGCTATCGAAATTCTGGATACCACTATAAGCCACGGCCCGCTGGATGAGCAGGGGTTTGATCTGCTCATCGCTTCTGGCAGAGCTGATGGCTGACGTGATGGAGTCGATGAAGGCGAAATGGCTCTGCATAAGGTTCTCGCCGAGGTTCGGCTGAGTGCCTACGATATAGAGCTGATGAGCGGGATGCTGGTGATTGAAGGCATCCACCTCACGCTCGAAGGCAATGTAATGCTGCACCTCGCTCTTCGTCTTGACAAATGAGAGGGAGAACATGGGCTGGTAGCCAATCTCCACACGATGGTTCTGTACCCGACCGCGATAGTCACTGCGGTATTCGTGTTCAACCGTCTGCTCATCGGCCACCACCAGCTGGTTGTATTTGTCGGGATCAGTATCGCTACGACGGCGCATCTGTTTCTTGGAGAGGCGGGGCTGCTTGCCATAGCGCTTATCCATCTGGGCCTTCAGGATACGGAACTCATCCAGCTCGGCCTGCTTCGTATTGCCCAGACGACGGTAGCAGGAAGCCCGGTGCTCGAGGCCGAACCAGAAATTGGGGAACTCCTCGATCACCTTCGAATAGTCGCGGATGGCCGCCCTGAGGTTGCCTGTCTGCTCCAGCAGCAAGGCACGGTTGAAGAGGGCCATCAGATTGTTGGGTTCCAGCCGGAGCACAAAGTCGAAATCCTCGATGCCGCGGTTGTCGTCGCCCACCTGTGCACGGAGCAGGCCACGGTTGTAGTGACCCAGGAAGTTGTTGGAGTCGAGGTCAAGCGCCGTATCGTAGTCGGCCATTGCCCCGCGCAGGTTGTTCTGGTTGAAGCGGGCCATGGCGCGGTTGATATAGTTGCCGGCATGCTTGGGCAGCAGGTGGATGGACTTGTCGAGGAAGCCCTCTCCCTCCTTCCACTCCTGACGAGAGAGACTGATGACTGCGCGCTCTGCCCAGATGCCCCCATCGTAAGGATCGAGGTCGAGACTCCGGTCGAGCGAGGTGATGGCCTGCGTCGTATCCTGCTTCAACAGATAGATCTCGGCCTGCATGGAATAGGCTCTGGCATAGCGCGGCCAGTGCTGCAGCATGGTGTCGATCTCAGCCAGTCCGCGGTCATAGTCTTTCTCCTGAATACGGCAGAGGATACGGTTGTGCCACAGATTCTGGCTCTCTGGGGCATAACGGAGGGCACGGGTATAGTCGCTGATAGCCTCGGCATACTTCTTCTGATTGATGCGACAGAGTCCCCGCAATTCATACAGTCCCACCACATACGGATTGCGGTCGATGGCCTCTGTGCAATCGCTTTCTGAGCCGCGATAGTCGTCGAGATAATACTTGGCAATCCCCCGGAAATACCAAGGCTCATAGAGGTAGGGCTTGGCGGAGATTGCCTGATTGAAATACTGGATGGAGAGTACGTAATCCTCATAATAGAGGGCTGAGCGCCCTATCATCACCAGACGGTCGATATTGTACTGGCCAAAGGCCAATACGGGAAAAAATGCCAGGAGAGATAAAATGCGCCGCATTTTATCTCTTGACTGGTTTTGTCTTATAGCCACAACGATAGCGGCCCTTGATCAGGGCTGCCAGCTTGCTCTTGATAAGCTGCTTGCGGAGCGGTGAGATGCGGTCGACGAACATCTTGCCGTCGAGATGGTCGAACTCATGCTGCATCACACGGGCCAGATAGCCCTCAATCCACTCATCGTGATGCTGGAACTGCTCATCGTCCCACTCTACATGAATGCGGGTGGGGCGCACCACCTTCTCATGGATGGCGGGCAGCGAAAGGCAACCTTCCTCGGAGGTGTCGGTCGTCGAATCGTCGTAATCCACGATATGCGGGTTGATGAACACCTGCCTGAATCCCTTGTATTCGGGCATGTCCTCGCTCAGCACGTCAAGGTCAATGACCGACAGGCGGATGGCCTTGCCTATCTGAGGAGCAGCCAGTCCGATACCGTCAGACTCTGCCAGCGTCTCCCACATATCGGCGATGAGCTGCTTCAGTTCCGGGTAATCAGGGGTAATGTCTTCGGCCACCTTACGGAGTACTGGCTGGCCATAAATATAAATAGGTAATATCATTTCTTGCTTCTTAAATAGTCTTCCAGAATGATGGTGGCAGAGATCTCATCGACAAGTGCCTTGTCCTGACGGGCCTTCTTCTTCAGCCCTCCCTGGAGCATGGCCTGATGGGCCAACACCGAAGTGAAGCGCTCATCGTAATAGTCTATAGGCACTTCGGGGACAGCCTTCCGCCAACGGTTCACAAACTGCTGCACCCGCTGGAGATTCTCACTCGGCTCGCCGTTGGGCTGGCGGGGTTCGCCGATGACGATACGCTCCACCTGTTCCTTAGCCAAATAGGCCTTTAGCCACTCAAAGAGTTCCGATGTAGAAACAGTCGCCAACCCTCCGGCAATGAGCTGCAGAGGGTCGGTGACTGCTATTCCGGTACGCTTCTTACCGTAGTCAATGGAAAGAATCCGTGCCAACTACTTCTTACTGATTAGAAAGCAGCCAAGCATCCTTATAAGCCTCCTGGGCACGGAACTGGTCGCGGCTGCGGGCGGCATCAGCCTTATTATCGAAAGTAGAGGCAATCACACGGTACATGTTGCGATCCTCATTCTTCACAATCTGGGCGTCGTAGCCGGCATCCTTCAGACGCTGCTGCAGCCCCTCGGCGTTAGAGATCAGACCAAAGGAGCCAACGACCACACTGAATGCCTTCAGGCCATTACCGCTGACCAGCGATACGGACTCCTGACGGACGGCAACGTTGTCGGCATTGTCATAGACACGGGTCTCGGTAGCAGGCTTGGTCTGCACAGGAGCAACCACTGCCGGTGTCTCCACAGGTGCCTGGGCTGCAGGCTGCTGAGCCTGTGTGGCAGTATCATACTGCTTTGCCTTCTCATACGCCTTCTTGTAGGCACTCTCACTTGAACCACAACTTGTAAAAGCCAATGACAGGCACAGGCCTGCACATAATACGGTGTACTTTTTCATCTTTTGAATTTATTAATGTGATACTTATTCTCAATAATTTTGGGGCGAAATTACAAAATATCAAGGAAAAAGGCACCAAAATGGTGCATAAAGTTTGTTAAATAGCCGAAATAACAACATTTTAACAAAAAATGACAGGCAAAAGCTGGGCTTTTTCGAAATAAATGCGTACATTTGCAAGAAATAACTGATGTTTCATTTCAAATAAAAATTATCTATGAAGAGTTTAGGTTATATTGGCGCATTCCTCGGCGGTGCTATCGCCGGTGCTGCCTTAGGCATTCTGATGGCTCCCGAGAAGGGCCAGGACACCCGTGTGAAGATTACCGATGCTGTGGAGGACTTCCTTAAGAAACACAACATCAAGCTGAGCCGCAAGGAGGTGGTCGACCTCGTCGACGATATCCAGGACGCTACTGAGGAGGAATGAGAAGTGAGAATTAAGAATTAGGAGTTTCCTGTGCTATCCAGTGACAAGAACGTAGAATCGATTGCACAACTCATCGAGGTACTCAAGCACTATCTTGGGCTCCAGTCTGAGTATGTGAAGCTCGATGTGATAGACAAGGTGGTGCGCCTGTTGACGGCTGCCGCCTTGGCTACTCTCTTTTTCTTTATCATTGTGGCCGTGGTGATGTACTTTGCATTCGCAACAGCTTTCTGGCTCTCAACGTATATCGGGCTGACTAAGGCCTTTCTCCTCGTGGCCGTCCTCCACTTGTTCATCTTTATCTTGTTCATCATTTTCCGCAAGACCTGGATTGAAAAGCCGCTCGTGCGCTTCCTCGCCGGGGTCCTGCTCAGCAAATAAATCCTATGGAGCTACCTGTAAAGAAAGAAACCACCAAGTTCAGAACGCTCGAGGAAATCAGGGCGAGAAAGGATGAGTTGCTCAACGAACTGCAACAGGACAACACCAAGTTCAGTACGCTATGGAGCCAGACGTTTGTCAAGCGGGAAGGAAGCACCAAGGGGGAGTATGTCTCCAGCCTTGTGGCCAATAGCATTACTGCTATCGACATGATACTCGTAGTCAGGAAACTGATGAAGAACTACGGGAGCCTGTTTGGCAAGACATCATCCAAGAAAAAAAAGAAGCGCTGACAAAGCGCTTTTTTATTTTCAGAGGCCCTACTTCCTACATCCTATGAGTCCCTTCTACAAAAAAAACGGGTCCCCGCTGGGACCCAAACCTTTGTTAACCTTAAATCTAATACTATGAAAAACACATTGCAAAGATACGACTATTTTCGTAATATCACAAGTTATTTCATAAAAAATCGCATTTCTATAACATTCTTTAACCAAAACCAGCACTTTTCGATGCAAAATCAGGCTAAAATCTGACGATTTGGCCATCGTAAGCCAACTCAATACCAGAGGGAAGTATCCGGTTCACCTCTTCGTGCAGTCCGATGTCATGACAGGAATGTATCAGATAAGTCTGTCTGGCCCCCACCCTTTTGGCGAAAGCGACAGCATCGTCCACCAACTGATGTGAGTGATGAGGTTTATCAAAGCGCAGGGCATTGACCACAAGCAACTCCGTACCTTCAAGATACGGCATCTCTCCCTCGTCGATGGTTTTCATGTCGGTAATATAAGCCAAAGCTCCTACGTGGAAGCCCAGAATAGGCAGTTGACCATGCATCACCTGAATAGGTATAATCTCCATGTCGCCAATCTGCAAGGGCTCATGCGGCAGAATCTCGTGAAGTCCGATGGCAGGCACGCCTGGATAGCGATGCTCTGCAAAACAATAAGGCAACATCTCCAGCATCGACTTCCTGGCCAAGGGATCGGCATAGACATCAATCTTGCCAAACTGACAATATGGACGGATATCGTCCATACCTCCCATGTGATCATAGTGGCTATGGGTTATCAGAATACCGTCAATCTTACGGAAGGGCTGTGGCAGTATCTGCTGGCGGAAGTCTGGGCCACAGTCGATAAGCAGTCGTGTAGTCTCCGTCTCCACCAATGCCGAACAACGGGTACGCTTATCCCTCGGGTCAGCACTCCTACAGACCTTGCACTGACAGCCGATGACCGGTACCCCACACGATGTACCTGTTCCTAAAAATGTCAGCTTCATATAATATTCACTTCCGGATGTATATCGATACCAAACTTCTGACGCACATCCTTGCGGATGGTTTCGCAGAGGTCTACGATTTCCCTACCTGAGGCTCCACCACGATTAACGAGCACCAGAGCCTGCTTGCTGTGGACACCGGCACGTCCTAACGACTTGCCTTTCCAGCCACACTGGTCAATCATCCACCCTGCCGGAATCTTCACATGGGATGCGTCTATCTCATAATGGGGCATACCCTCATATTGTGCAGCCAGCTGCTCGTACTTCTCCCGACTAACGACAGGGTTCATGAAAAAACTGCCAGCATTGCCTTCCACCTTGGGATCAGGCAACTTTGCCTGACGGATATCAATGATGATTTCGCGCAGTTGCCGGGCAGTAGGCTCAGCGATGCCTTTCCGCTCCAGTTCTGAACGGATATTACCATAGTCAAGATGAGGGGTAAACTTACGCGAGAGGCCATAGGTCACCCTGGTTATCAGGAAGCGGTTCTTCCAGTCCTGCTTGAAACGGCTCTGACGATAACCGTACTCACATTCCTCATTGCCAATCATCTTAGCCTTTCCCGTAGCAATCTCCACCATCCAGACGCAGCGTATCAAGTCCTTGGCCTCCACGCCGTAGGCGCCGATATTCTGCACGGCACTGGCTCCCACATCACCTGGAATCAGCGAGAGGTTCTCCATCCCGCAGTAACCTGCCTCAATGCTTTTGGCCACCATATCATCCCAGACTTCACCACTGCCGCAAACCATCCGGTAGTCACCATTGACACTGCCTTCCTCAAAGTAATAGCCTTTGATGTTTGAACGTACCACGATACCGTCATAGTCTTTCGTCAACAGCAGGTTGCTGCCACCACCTATTATAATATAGGGCATCTCAGACTCTCTCAGGATCCGGGCTACCTCAACAGCCTCGGCGTCGTCATCGAACTCCAAGAACCGCCTACACTTGGCATCGATGCCAAATGTGTTATGCGGCTTCAGACTATAGTCCCTCTCATCCTTCACTTTTCACTCCTTCACTTTTCACTGCTCATGTCATCATCTTCATCAGCAACCAATGATCTCCCGATTTCCTGAAACGCAGTTCAAGCTCCTGACCATTGGCAATACCACGCATAATGAATATCTTCTCAGGTCCTTCCTCCTGAGGGTCACCATAGACAATATTGTAAATCACCTTGGATGGCAATGTCGGTGCGAAAGCTTCCCAAGTATCAGGCGTTATGACACCCTCCATCATACTGAAGTCGTCGTCGGGGTCTGGCCCCACAAAGCTCACCGTCCGATTCAGACTCTTCACCTGAAAGGCAGAATCAGTCACAAAGCGACGATAGAAAGTAAGAAACGAGGCATTCGTGTTCTCCTCGATGGCCGACTCCCGGATTTCCAAAAGCATCCAGGCACCACGGATACGGCGAAACACGTAGTCTTTCACCTCGTTCTTGCGTAACATGATTTTCTCCACAATAGCACGGCTCACCGAGGTATCTTTCATCAAACTCATCTGTTGGTCATCATTGAACATCAGCGTGTAATACCCCTGGCGCATGAAGAAATGCTCCATTTTCCACCGTTCCTTCGGAATCTGTTGTTCCTTTTCCTGCCCATGCACCTTCAGAGGAAAGACAACACGCTCACGCTGCAACCGTTTGTTGGCCGCAAAGTTGAAAAGGAAGTCGTCGAACAGCTCATCGGCGGCTTTTGGCATCGGTGTCTCTATGATCAATTGCTCCAACGTGTCCACAGAGGCCGTATCCGAGCTATCAACAGCGACCGTCAATGAGTCAGCCGCGGTTTCTGCATACCGTACCTTGTTGCCTGTACATGACAACATCAACAGCCCGAATGTGAAAAACACACCAAAAACCTTTCTCATCTACACATGTAGTACCTATCTAACTCTGTTATTCTCTCAAATTCTGGGCAAAGTTACAAATAATTCTTCATTCTTCGATATTATTTCTTATTTTTTTTGTACCTTTGCACACAAAATTGCAATTTTAACACAGATATGATACTTGATAAGATTGACGAACTTCTTAAAGAAGTACAGGATTTAAGCGCCAAGAACGCTGAGGAAGTAGAACAGCTCCGACTCAAATACCTGAGTAAGAAAGGTGAGATCACAGCCCTGATGAATGACTTCCGCAACGTGGCAGCCGACCAAAAGAAGACTGTCGGCATGAAGATCAACGAACTCAAGACGCTGGCCACTGAGCGCATCAACCAGTTGCGTGAGGAGTGCGAGACACAGGAGACGGGCGACGAAGTCATCGACCTGACACGCACACCCTACCCCATACAGCTCGGCACGCGCCACCCGCTGACCATCGTCACCAACGAGATTATCGACATTTTCTCACGCATGGGCTTCGTCTTAGCCGACGGTCCTGAGGTGGAGGACGACAACCACATCTTCACAAAGATGAACTTCGCAGCCGACCATCCCGCCCGCGACATGCAGGACACCTTTTTCGTCAGCCAGCATCCCAATGATGTGAC
>ERZ842401.3908-NODE-3908-length-17984-cov-4.350382_pt1 | contig 17984 bp, 15 predicted proteins | sample MGYA00521270_ERZ842401 | MGnify/ENA primary metagenome ERZ842401 (study PRJEB31892, sample SAMEA3878208) | bioreactor metagenome | biome: Moose rumen | place: Sweden | collected 2011-10 | study: EMG produced TPA metagenomics assembly of the PRJEB12797 data set...
GGTGAGACAATGGGTAAATATCACCCACATGGCGACTCATCTATCTATGGTGCACTTGTTGGTATGGGACAACCTTGGAACTATAGAAAGGTTCTTATAGATAAACAAGGAAACTTTGGCTCTGAAGATGGCGATAGTCCAGCAGCTATGCGTTATACTGAGGCTAAGATGTCTAAGATGGCTGCATTTATGCTTGATGGTATAAACAAAGATGAAGTAGATTTTGTACCTAATTTTTCTAACGAATATGAAGAGCCAGTTGTTTTACCTGCAAGATTTCCTAACCTTCTCGTAAATGGCACCACTGGTATAGCAGTTGGTATGGCAACCAATATACCTCCGCACAATTTCTCTGAGGTTATAAACGCTGTCGTTAAAATCATAGATGATAAAATCGAAGACAAAGAAACCGACATAGAAGAGATACTTAATATTATACAGGGTCCAGATTTTCCTACAGGAGCGCTTATACTTGGAAGAAAAGGTATAAGAGATTATCTCACAACAGGAAGAGGCAAGGTTAAGATAAGAGCCAACTGTGAGATAGTGACAGATGATAAAGGAAAACAAAAGATAGTAGTCCACGACCTGCCTTATCTTGTTCATAGGTCAGAACTTATAGAGAAGATAGCTCTTCTTGTTAAAGATAAAAAGATAGAAGGTATAACACATATACTTGATGTCTATGGAAAGAAGACAACTGACAAGATAGAGATATCTTTAAGAAAAGATGCATCAGCCAATATTATTTTGAATCAGCTATATAAGATGACAGAACTTCAATCTAGTTTTTCTGTTATTATGCTTTGTATTGTCGGTGGCGAACCAAAGACTCTCAATATATTAGAGATGCTTAACGAATTTCTTAGCCACCAAGAGATAGTTGTAACAAGAAGAACAAAGTTTGATTTAAAGAGAGCAGAGGATAGAGCCCACATAGTAGAAGGTCTCATCAAGGCAATAGATATAATAGATGAAGTTATAAAGACGATTAAAGAATCGACAGATGCAGAAGAAGCCAAAGTTAATCTCGTAAGCAAATTTGCATTTACTGAGAAACAGGCAAGCAGTATAGTTGATATGAGACTTCGTGCTCTCACCAATCTTGAATCAGTAAAATTAAAATTAGAATTAAAAGATCTAAAAGAGAAGATTGCTTATTATAAGAGCATATTGGGCGATAACAAAAAGCTCCTTTCAGTCATCAAAGACGAGCTTCTTGAGATGGAGAAGAAAGAGCATGACGAAAGAACGACAAAGATAGTAGAAGAAAAAGAAGATAAAGATTTTAAAGCAGAAGAACTAATACAAGAAAGCGACATAATTATTACTATGTCACATCTTGGATATATAAAGAGCATGGATCCAGATACATTTAGAAAGCAAAGTCGCGGTGGCGTTGGCATTAAAGGTATGTCGACAATAGAAAACGACTTTGTTAAAGATGTATTTATCACAACAAAACATTCTACTCTTATGTTTATAACTAACCTTGGTCGTATGTATAGATTAAAAGGTTATGAAGTGCCAGAAGGAAGTAGACAAGCAAGAGGCACAGCCATAGTCAACATGCTTAGACTCAAAGAAGGAGAGTTTATCACAGCAGGCATAGACAATAAAACCTGGGACGATGACAAATATCTTCTTTTTGCAACAAAGAAAGGCCTTATCAAGAAGATAAAATTATCAGAATTCGAAAATGTTCGTCAAAATGGTATAAAAGCTTTAAACATTAAAGATGGCGATATGCTTATAGCAGCAAAGATTATAAAAGGCAATGACGACATCTTCCTCATTACGAAAAAGGGCATGTGCATGAGATTTAATGAATCAAAACTTCGTGACATGGGAAGAGCTGCAGCTGGTATAAGAGGTATAAGGATAAAAGAAGGCGACGAGTTAATCTCGATGCTAGTATCAAGCGAAGGAAAAGAGTTACTTCTAGTAGCAGAGAAAGGTATAGGAAAGAGAACGGATGCAGCAGAGTTTTCTACTAAAGGCCGTGGCGGTAAAGGAATGATGTGTTATAAGCCGAGTGATAAGACTGGAAACCTTGTCGGAGCAGAGCTTGTAAGTGGCGATGAAGATCTTATGATAATTAACGAGAAGGGTCTTGTGGTGAGAACATCAGTAAAAGGAATAAGGCTTATGGGAAGAACAGCTACAGGCGTTCGCATTATGAAGAATGAGGAAGGCACGAAAGTAACCAGTATAACCAAAGTAAAGTCATAGACACACAAAGAAGAAGTATTATAAATCTAATTGTAGGGACGAACACTGCGAGTCAGAGAAGAGATATGGATCAAGAATATACATTATATTTGGATGAAAGCAAATCCGTCGACAACATTTTTGTTGTCGGCGGTTTTGCGTGCCATATAAACAAAGAAGAGATAATTGAGAGAAAACTCGCTGAATTAAAAAAGAAGATATGGAAGAACCCAGAGACAAGAGAAGAGAAGGTTTTTCACGCTACGGATTATATAAAAAGATATCCAGAAGTGTTTAAAGATCTTATAGATATAGTTGAAGAAGTTGAAGGAGTTGTATTTGCAACTATAATAAAACTAGATGAGTTGGTTGAACTTTTTGGAACAGGGTATTCAAAAAGCGAGAAGACAGAATTTGCCTTGGTGGAAGATCCATTCAATATAGCCCTTGAAAAGATAATAGAAAACTATACTCACTTTCTTTATTATAAGCATGGCTATGGCAAGACTGTCTATGAGGCAAGAAACACTGAGAACGATAAATGGAACACAAGCCCTGATTTTTTATTAAAGAAAGATTATCTCAGAATTATTGCAAACAATAAAGGTGTATCTTATGTCAATGATGAAGCGCTAAAACTATGCAACACTAATTTTTCTGTGCGAAGAAAGAAGGAAGATGTGGCAGGTCTTCAGATAGCAGACAACATAGCATATATAATTGCAAGATCTATGTCTTACTCGCTTAAAGAAAATGAGAATATAAGTAAGATTTTTGATGAGATATTTGACCTTGCCTATAACGGCAATTTTAATAGGAAAAATAAGGATCTTAGACATTTTTATGGCATAAGGATACTACCAGAGATGTTTAGAACTATACCAATGGAGAGAAAGGGTGCAGGACAGATAAAGTATTATAACCATATGATTAAAATGCTAGAAGAGAGAGTAAAAGATCTTGAAAAAGACCCCAACGCAATAAGCAAGGTGGATCAAGGGAAATTCCAAAATGATTAATTATAAAGAAGATAAAATTATAGATTTTCTAGAGAAATTATCAAACACGGATTCTATGCCAGGAGGAGGTGTTGCTGCGTCGCTTGTAGGAGCTGTCGGTATATCAGCAGCCCTTAAAGTATGCAATCTAAGTCTTGGAAAAGAGAAGTATAAAGAGCATGAAAGTTTAATAAAAGAGTCCATTGTTAAATTAGAAGAGTACAAGAATTTGCTTTTGCAACTTATGGATGAGGACGCAGAGAAATTTAAGGCAATGGAAGAAGTCTACAAGATGCCAAAAGCAACGGAAGAAGAGAAGGCAAAGAGAAAAAAAGCACTAGAAGAAGCATGCAAAATCTGTTGTGAAGTTCCAATAAAAGTAATTACCAAAGCATCAAGTGCGATGTCAGTAGTTGTAAAATTAGTTGGCAAAACAAATGCATCTGCAGCAAGTGATTTAAAGGTAGGACTTAAGCTTTTAACAACAACCATATATTCAGCGTGGGATAATATAGAAACAAATTTGAAATATATAGAGGATGAAGAGTTTAAAAAACCTTTGTTAAATATAAAAATTCAACTAGATGACCTAACAAAGGATTTATAACTTTCGTTTGTAGGGAGCCTTAAAGGAATAGCTGTAGGGTGAGCGCCCGAGCGTAGCGACAAAGTGCCCTTGGGGTGTACTGCGAGTCCGAAGAAAGAAATGGAAAAAAGTAAGGCAAAAATTAAATCAGTATGTATCAGCGAGAAGAAAGGCACCCAGAAGCACCCAGTAGATGCTATAGAGCTTAAGATAGATCATGGCATAGTAGGAGATGCTCATGCAGGTAACTGGCATAGACAGGTAAGCCTACTTAGCGTTGATAGTGTTGCGAAAGTACAGGAGCATATTAACTTTGAGTTAAAGCCAGGAGCTTTCGCAGAGAATATCCTTGTAGAAAGCGGCATTACTTTATATGAACTTCCTATAGGGACAAAACTAAAAGTTGGTTCTGCAGAGTGTGAGGTTACACAGATTGGAAAAGAATGTCATTTTGATTGCGAGATAAGAAAGAAAGCAGGAGATTGCGTGATGCCAAGAGAAGGCATCTTTGTAAAAGTGTTAAAAGATGGCATTGCAAAACCAGGTGATAACATAGAGATAAGATAAAGAGTTGCCTAATCCTTATTCTCCGAGATATGAAGCTAAAATCTCAGGATCATTTAATAATTCTTTAGGGTCACCCTCTTTTGCAACTTTTCCGGTCTCAAGCACATAGGCTTTATTGGCAATAGAGAGTGCCTTTTTTGCATTTTGTTCAACAAGTAAGATTGATACGCCTTCCTTATGAACTTCTTCTATAATATCAAAGATAGTATTGACATAGATAGGAGAGAGCCCCATAGATGGCTCGTCAAGGAAGAGAAGTTTTGGCTTCGACATGAGAGCTCTTCCTACTGCAAGCATCTGTTGTTCACCACCAGATAGGGTTCCTGCAAGTTGTTTTGATCTCTCTTTAAGTATAGGGAACTTCTTATATACATTTTCAAAACTTTCATTAATTTCATCTTTGTTGTTACGAGTAAAGGCACCAAGTTTAAGATTTTGATATACAGAAAGAGAAGCAAAGATTCTTCTGCCTTCAGGCACATGGGCTATGCCATCATTTACAAGTTTGTGATTTAAGTGCTTAGTTATATCTTTGCCGTGGTATTTTACTTTTCCGTTTTTTAAAGGAACGATACCAGTTAAGGTTTGTAGGATGGTTGTCTTGCCTGCGCCATTTGCTCCTATGAGAGTAACTATATCACCTTCGTCCACAGAAAAACTTACATCCTTTACAGCATGTATCATACCATAGTAGACATTCATTTTTTTAACTTCAAGAAGGGCCATGTTATTCTCCAAGATATGCCTTTATAACTTCTTCATTCTTTAATACTTCAGATGTTTCGCCTTGCGCGAGGATTTTTCCAAAGTTAAGCACTGTGAGTTCTTCGCAGATTCCTTTTACAAGTTTCATATCGTGTTCTATTAGAAGTATAGTCATATTGAATTTATCTCTAACAAGCTTAATTGTGTTCATAAGCTCTTTGGTTTCATTTTCGTTCATACCAGCAGCAGGTTCGTCAAGCAAGAGAACTTTAGGGTTAGTTGCGATAGCTCTTGCTATCTCAAGTTTTCTTTGTTTGCCGTATGGAAGATTAGAAGACTTCATCGTTGCCTCGTTTTCAAGATTGAAAACTTTAAGTAGTGCGAGAGCCTCTTCGTCCATAAGAGCCTCATACCTATGATATCTACCAAGTCTAAATATGCCTGATACAGTAGAGTATCTGTATTTATTTTGAAGAGCTATTTTTACATTATCGTGGACAGTGAGCTTATCAAAAAGTCTTATGTTCTGAAAAGTTCTAGCTATGCCCATTTTATTGATTTCTATAGTGTTTTTGCCATCTATCTTATTGACACCATTTAAAGTGATAGAGCCAGTTGTTGGCTTATATACGCCTGTAAGAAGGTTAAAGATGGTTGTCTTTCCCGCGCCATTAGGGCCTATAAGACCATAAAGTTCGTTTTCTTTTATATCAAGATTAAAGTTTTCCACTGCATGAAGCCCACCAAAAGTGATAGAGAGGTTTTTAACAGAGAGCATTATATTTTCTTTCATTTATTTGCCCTCCTTTTTAGTTTTCTTCATAAGCACAGGGTTGCGAGTAAGTTTTGGAAATTTATTTTTAAACACTTCCACATATTGCTTTATAGAAGGAGCTGAAGTAAATATCATAACAACTATAAGAACGATAGAGTAGATGAGCATTCTATAGTCTTGAAGCCCTCTAAGCATCTCAGGAAGAAGAGTGAGGACTACTGCAGCTATGATAGAACCTCTTATTTTACCCATACCACCAAGAACGACAAATACGAGTATCGTTATAGACATATTGTAACCAAAATTTTTAGGTAGTGCAGTAAGGGTAGTCAGGTTATGGGCATATAAGACTCCAGCAACACCTGCCATTGCGCTTGCTATAGTGAAAGCAATAAGTTTATATTTCATGGCACTTATGCCGACAGACTCAGCCGCGATACGGTTGTCACGAAGAGCCTTTATATTTCTTCCGGTTCTTGATTCTATAAGATTGAGAATAATCGTTACTATGATAAGAAGAAGTATTACACCAGCAGTGAAAGAAGAATAATGCGGCGTGCCGGTTATGCCTTGTGCACCTTTTATAACTATAAAACCTTTATCACTAAGACCAAGGTCCATAGTGTTTTTAAGAGAAAGATGAACACCGTTTTCATCAAAGCCTAGGTAGATGGCATTGGCTATATTTTTAATTATCTCGCCAAAAGCAAGAGTAACTATAGCAAGATAATCGCCTTTTAAACGAAGAACAGGGATGCCTATGAGCAAACCAAAAACGCCTGCAGAAAAAGCGCCAATGATAATTGCTATAACAAAAAGATATAAGCCTTCAACTCCTAGGAACTTCATGTATCTTGTAAATATGGCACTAGTAAATGCACCAACACACATGAACCCAGCATGGCCAAGACTTAGTTCACCGCTTATACCAACAACAAGGTTAAGAGATACGGCAAGGATAGAATAAGTACAAAAAGGAACGAGCAAACCTTGAAACAATGAAGAGATCTTGCCTTGAGATGATAGTAACATAACAACAGCATAAGCAATCACTATCATAAGATAGATACTTATGTTATAACTTAACTTCTTCTTTTTTCTTTGTTGTAATAAATCCATTTATGTTAGACTTTCTCTATATTGGTTTTGCCAAGTATGCCAGATGGTTTTATAAGAAGCATGATTATAAGGAGAGAGAAAACTATGGCGTCAGATAATTGAGCTGAGATGTAAGCCTTGGATAAGTTTTCAAGAACACCAAGTATCAATCCTCCTATGAAAGCGCCAGGTATGGAACCGATACCACCTATGACAGCAGCGACGAAAGCTTTGATGCCAGGCATCGCACCTGTTGTAGGAGTAAGAGTTGGGTAAGCAGAACATAGAAGAGCTCCTGCTATAGCAGCAAGAAAAGACCCTATAGCAAAAGTTAGCGCAATAGTTCCGTTGACATTTATACCCATAAGAGTGCTAGCACTTCTATCTTCAGACACAGCAAGCATTGCTTGCCCCATCTTAGTTTTGTTGATAAAAGTAGTAAGCGCAATCATTATAAGTATGCATAAAAGAATGGTAACTATACTTTCACCAGAGATGCTAAGAGCACCATCAAAAAGATGAAGTGGAGGTATAGATACCACACTTTTATAGCTTTTTGGATTAGCCCCATATACAAGGAGTGCAATGTTTTGTAGAAAATAAGATACACCGATAGCAGTGATAAGAACAGCAAGAGAATTGGCGCCACGAAGAGGTTTATAAGCAATCCTTTCTATAGTAATACCGATGGCTGTACAAGATATACATGCAAGAAGCACACTCAATGTAGGGTCTACACCAAGCTGATTCATAAAAACAAAAGAGATGTACGCACCTATCATGAGTACATCACCATGCGCAAAATTAAGCATCTTGGCTATACCATAAACCATGGTATAGCCAAGTGCTATTATTGCATATATAGATCCGAGACTAAGCCCGCTTACTAAATAAGTGAAAAAATCCATAAATTATTCTGCTAAAACATAAGCCCCGTTTTGGATAACAACAGCCTTAGGAGTCTTGTTAGGCTCGCCATTAGCTTTCCAAGTTATGCTATCACCAGTAAGACCTGATTGTCTAATTGTAGTCATAGCATTCTTAAATGAATTGCAAAGGTCGCTAACTGACATAGCAGGATCAGCATTTACTTGCTCAGTGATGAGTTTGAGTGTGTATACACAATCATATCCATCAGCAGCGAATTGGTTAGGGATCTCACCAAATTTCTGTTGGTATTCATTTACAAAATTAACAGTTAAAGTATCTGTAGCATCTGCTGAGAATGGAGTAAGAAGCATAAGTCCTTCTGCAAGAGATTTATCAAAGTTCTCAAGAGTAAGGATACCATCCATACCATCACAACCAAAGAATGTAGGAGCATAGCCCATCTGTTTTGCTTGGTTAAGTACAAGAGCAGCCTCAGTATAGTAGAAAGGTAAAAATACGAGGTCAGCATTAGCGGCTTTAAGCTTAGTAAGTTGAGTTGTGAAATCAGTCTTAGAGTCAGCAGTGAATTGCTCTTCAGCAACTACCTCATAATTCTTTCCAGCAGATTCTTGAATAAATTTTTCATATATACCAGTTGAGTATACATCTGAAGAATCATAGATGATACCAACTTTTTTAGCAAGGGCGTGATCATTTATATATTGGGCAGAAGCAATACCTTGGTCTGGGTCAGAGAAACACATTCTAAATACATTATCGTTAGCAACACAGTCTACAGCAGAACCAGATGGAGTGATCTGGAACATATTATCAGCATGGGTCTTATCAGAAACTGCGATACAAGGTGAAGATGTTACAGTTCCTATAAGCATCTGTATACCCCAGTCTTTAAGAGAGTTATAAGCATTAACAGCTTTCTCTGCATCGTGCTCATCGTCTTCATAACGGAATTCTACTTGATAACCGTTGAATCCACCGGCAGCGTTAATTTCATCTACAGCGATCTCAATAGCATTCTTAACGGCTTGTCCGTATACAGCAGCACCACCAGTGATAGGACCGATACCTCCAATTTTGAAAGTTGCATCAGATGGGGCTGGAGCATCAGTGGGAGCTTCTGCTTCGGCAGCAGTTTCTGCTGGCGCTTGAGAAGTTGCATTGCTATTGCCACAAGCTACGAGCGAGAAAACAAGAGTCATAGCAATGAGTAAAGATAAAAGTTTTTTCATAATATATATCCTCCTAAGTGTTTTGCATTCTTAATTAAAAGTAAGAATTAAGTGCAAAGATAAAGATACACTCGATTGTCTTTCGAGTGTGTTATAAATATACTAAATTTGCGAAATATTTACAATAGCGTTATAACTTAAATTCAAGATTTATTATATAGGTATAACTTAAAGTTATAGCAAAACTTTAGATTCATTGTAAATAAGCCAAAAACTTGGTATAATATCTAGTTGATAACAAAAAAACGGAAAGTATATATTATTTTTAAGTAGGAGGTAAAGGCATGTTAGTAACTTCTAAAGAAATGTTTAAAAAAGCATATGATGGTGGATATGCCATAGGGGCTTTTAATGTCAACAATATGGAGATTATACAAGGTATCACAGAAGCTGCAGCAGAATTAAAAAGTCCTGTAATTCTTCAAGTGTCAAAAGGTGCTCGTGAGTATGCCAATCATACATATTTAGTGAAACTTGTAGAGGCGGCTGTAAAACTCTATCTAGAGATTCCTATAGTTTTACACCTTGACCACGGAGATAGTTTTGATCTTTGTAAATCATGTATAGATGGCGGTTTTACTTCGGTTATGATAGATCTGTCATCTAAGAGTTTTGAAGAAAACGTTGAGGTGACTAAAAAAGTAGTTGAGTATGCACATGAGAGAGGTGCTGTAGTTGAAGCTGAACTTGGAACGCTTGCTGGCATAGAAGACGAAGTAAAAGTTGAAGAAGGAAAACAAAGTTATACAGATCCAAGTACAGTAGAAGAATTTGTAAGTAAAACCAATTGTGATTCGCTTGCTATAGCCATAGGCACATCACATGGAGCGTACAAGTTTAAACCAGGTACAAAACCACAACTTCGTTTTGACATACTTGAAGAAGTTTCAAGAAGAATACCAGGTTTTCCTATAGTTCTTCATGGATCATCAAGTGTACCAAAAGAATTTGTAGACATGGTTAATAAGTATGGCGGACATATGCCAGATGCCATAGGAGTTCCAGAGGATCAACTTCGTCATGCAGCAGAACTTTCTGTGTGCAAGATTAATATCGATAGTGATATAAGACTTGCTATGACAGGCAACATAAGAAAATATTTTGCAGAGCATCCAGATCATTTTGACCCAAGACAATATTTAAAGCCTGCTCGTGCAGCAGTTAAAGCTATGGTAGCACATAAAATAAAAGATGTGCTAGGGAGCGATAATAAGATTTAATGTAAGAGCGAGCACAGGAGCGCCCGAGCGTTCATGAGTGAGTTTAGCTCTTAATCTTGACCATCGAGTGAATGCGAGGAAGTGTCTTTGGGGCACCCGAGGAAGAATTAAAAAGATGAATGAAGAGAAAGAAAAGATATTAAAATTAGTCCGTAAATATGCACAAGAGAAGCTATCCAACATAGAACCCAAAGATTATAAGGATGGCGACCGTATTCCATACAGCGCCAAAGTTTTTGATGAAGAGGAAGTTGTAAACCTCGTTGATTCTGCACTTGAGTTTTGGTTGACACAAGGACATTTTTACGATGAATTTGAGAAGGGCCTTGCAAAATACTTGGGAGTAAAATATGTATCATATGTGAACTCTGGTTCTTCGGCCAATCTCATTGCATTTGAAGCGCTCACATCACCACTACTTAAAGAGAGAAGGATAAGAAAGGGCGATGAAGTTATAACAGTTGCCTGTGGCTTTCCAACAACGATTTCTCCTATAATACAATTTGGTGCAGTCCCTGTATTTCTTGATATGGATATACCTACTTATAATATTAAAGTAGAAGATCTTGAGAAGGCAAGGACAGAGAAGACAAAAGCAGTTTTTGTGGCACACACTCTTGGCAATGCATTTGACATAGCAAAAGTAAAAGAGTTTTGTGATAAGTATAACCTTTGGCTTGTAGAAGATAACTGTGATGCACTAGGGACAGAAGCAAAGATTGGAAATGAATATAAGAAGACCGGAACCATTGGTCATATAGGTACATCTTCATTTTACCCACCACATCATATGACCACAGGAGAAGGAGGAGCTGTATACACAGATGATCCACTTCTTCATAAAATCATCAATTCGCTTCGTGATTGGGGAAGAGATTGTGTGTGTCCAAGTGGAGTAGATAATACCTGCAACCATAGATATGATGGTACTTATGGCGAACTTCCAAAAGGGTATGACCATAAGTATGTGTATAGTCATTTTGGATATAACTTAAAAGCTACAGATTTACAAGCAGCGATTGGTGTAGCGCAACTTGATAAGATAGCTTCTTTTGTAGATAAAAGAAGAAAGAATTTCGATTATCTGTATAAGTTACTTGAAGATGCAGGCATGGATGAATATTTTATCTTGCCAAAGGCGACAAAGGATACGAAGCCTTCTTGGTTTGCATTTATACTTACGTTAAATGATAAGGCAAAAGAGAAAGGTCTCACAAGAGAAAAAGTTGTCCGTTATATAGAAAGCAAAAACATTCAGACCCGTATGCTTTTCGCGGGAAACATAATTAAGCAGCCTTGCTTTGATGATATAAGAGACGACAAAAGTAAATATCGCGTAATCGGTGATTTAAAAAACACCGACAAAATAATAAATGATACATTTTTACTTGGAGTCTATCCAGGTCTTGATGAGACCCGTATAAAATATATGGCAAGAGTTGTAGCGGAAGCAGCCAATATATGAAGAAAAAAGTAGATATAATTACATCATGTTATAATGAGGAAGACAACGTTCTTCCATTTTTTGATGAGGCAAAAAAATATCTAAGTGATGACAAGCATGAATATAATATATTATATATAGATGATGGAAGTACAGATAAGACTTATGAAAAAGTAGCAGAACTTAGAAATAATATTGAGAAAAATCAGAAAGAAAATAATGAAGTAAAAGTATCTATAATAAGTTTTGTCCATAATTTTGGTCACGAAGCAGCTATGTGTGCAGGTTTTGATAATTCAAAGGCTGATTATCTTATATTCATGGATGTGGATCTTCAAAACCCACCAGCTAAGATCCCGGAGATCATGAAGGAGTTTGAAGAAGGTGCGGACTGTGTGCTGCTTAGACGAGTGAAATATAAAGGCGCAAGCCTAGTAAAAAAGTTTTTCTCAAAATCCTATTATCTTTTTTCAAGTATTATTTTGAGAAATAAAAACGAGAGAGATGTATCTGATTTTTTTGCAGTAGATAAAAACCTGGCAAAAACAATCAGTGAAAAGTATAAGACAAGACTTAGATTTGTCAGAAGTTTTGTGCAGCATGAAGCAAAAAACATAGCAATAGTAAATTATGAAAATGCGGCAAGAAACAGTGGTGTATCACGATACAATTTTTTTAAACTCACAAAGCTTGCCATAATATCAGAACTTTCAAGAAATAAATTTTTAAGAGACAAATATAAAGCGACGGATGATAATCCTATCTATATTATTGACGAAACAAAAACGAAACTTTAATTTAGGGACTTAATGCTACGAACTTACAACCATAATGATGGATTTTATCTGTCGTACGTATGGGCGAGCTACGCGAGCCCAAAGGAGTAAATAAATGAAAAAAACAACAGTCTTATGCATAATGGATGGTTTTGGACTAAGAGATGAAAAAGACAACAACGCCATAGCACTAGCATCTAAACCAAATCTTGATAAGATATTTGAGAAGCACCATATGGTAGAAGGTTTTGCTTCAGGAACTTATGTCGGTCTTCCAGAAGGCCAGATGGGAAATTCCGAAGTGGGTCACCTTAACATAGGCGCAGGTCGCATCGTATACCAAGACCTTACAAGGATTGCGAAGGCCATAGAAGATGGAGATTTTTTTACTAATGAGGCTTTGCTTAAAGCTGTAAATCATTGCAAAGAACAAGATTCATCATTTCACATTATGGGACTTCTTTCTGATGGAGGAGTTCACACTCATAATTCACACCTTTATGCATTGCTTGAGCTTGCAAAGAGAAATGGTATAAAAAAAGTATATGTGCACTGCTTTTTAGACGGCAGAGACACCTCTCCAAAGTCAGGAGTAAATTATCTTGCAGAACTTAAATCTAAGATTAAAGAGATAGGCGTTGGTAAAGTTGCATCAGTATGTGGCAGATATTATGCTATGGATCGAGATAAGAATTATGATAGAGTAAAACTAGCCTATGACCTTCTTACAAAGAGGGAAGGTAATAAATATAATGAAGCAGACGAAGCCATCAAAGATTCTTATGCAAAAGATGAGACGGACGAATTTGTAAAGCCTTGTGTCGTTGGTGATGATGACAACGCCAAAATTAAAGATGGTGACAGCTTAATCTTTTTTAACTTTAGACCAGATAGGGCAAGGGAACTTACTCATGCATTTTGCGATGAAGATTTTACTTTTTTTGAAAGAGAAAAGATAAAGGATCTTATATATGTAAGTATGACAGAATACGATCCTACTATTAAAGGAAAACTTGTAGCATTTGAAGAAAAGAAGATAAAAAATCATCTTGGTGAGGTTTTGGGCAACCTCGGCTTAACTCAGCTTAGAACTGCTGAGACAGAAAAGTATGCACATGTCACATTCTTCTTTAATGGCGGAGTAGAAGAGCCTTGTAAAAATGAAGAGAGGATACTCGTGCCATCTCCAAAAGAAGTACCTACTTATGATCTAAAACCAGAGATGTCAGCATATAAGGTTTGTGAAAATGTAGTCAAAGCCATAGATGAAGGAAAGTATGATCTTATAGTTGTTAATTTTGCAAACCCTGATATGGTTGGACATACAGGAGTTCTTTCTGCAGCGATTAAAGCTATAGAGACAGTAGATGAGTGCGTAGGAAAAGTGTATGATAAGGTCGTAGAGAAGGAAGGAAACCTTTTTATCATTGCGGACCATGGCAATGCTGAACTTATGAAAGATGAAAATGGCAACCCTTATACAGCGCATACCAGCAACCCTGTGCCATTCTGCCTTGTAACCAAAGAAGGATATAAACTTAAAGAAGGTGGAAGACTTTGTGATGTAGCACCAACCATACTTAAACTTATGGGGATAGACAAACCACCTGAGATGACGGGAATAGAGCTTATATAAGTGGGAGCCTTAAAGGAATAGCTGAAAAGCTTGCTTTTCAAGCTATGACGACAAGGCTCCCTAGGGGATGAAAAGATAGTTACTATATTTTTTTACATATAGTACCCTCTAAAGATGTTGCATAGTAACGGGATACAATTCCCGTGATGATAGTTCTTTATATAGAAGATATTACATGAGGAGTAAGCAAATGAAAAGAGTCAAAATGAAAATAAGAGTAATTATTAGTTTGATAGTAATGATAGCTATGTCTTTTAATGTATTTGCAAGCTCGTATATTATAGCACCACATGCTGATTATTATTATGGACCAAGTGCCAATCAATATTATAATCCTTATGCTTATCAGTATAATTATCAATATGGCGCTCAATATAACAATCAGTATAATAATCAGTACAATGGCCAATATAATTATTATCCAAATTATAATATAGGAAATGCGAATTACTTAGTTCCTGCAGATGCTTATTATTATTTAATAGGGTATGATAGGCCAGCATATAATACTTATAATGGTGAGCCAAATGTAAGTAGAGTTCCTGTTTTAAATGGAAATTATCCTTATCCAACATATATGGCAAACTTGCTTATATACAATGCCTATGTTTCTATATCAAATTGGTGCAATAGTAATGTTCTCAACCAAAACAATGTTCAAGATTATTTTTTAAATTTTGCAAGTATTGAGAGTGAGACACCTTATGAGATAGTGATGCTCGTAAATTGTGACCTTAAAAAGCAAAATGCAATAAATGGCAATTTAGAGTTTAGGCTAACTATAGATGTAGCATCCAATAGATTTAGATGGAGAAAGATTAATAATAGCTCTGATGTAAGAGTTTTCGAATACGACTCAACGACAGGACAGATTATTCAGATTAACTAAAAAGAAGGAATATATGTTAAATTTATTATTGATAACTTGGGCCCTCTTTGCAGGGCTTTTAATGACTCGTGTAACCAATCATTTTAAATTACCAGATGTCACAGCATACCTTATAGTAGGGGTTATAATAGGACCATCTATACTTGGAAGACTTGGAATAGACGGCATAGGTTTTGTGAACTATGATGAAGTAGAGTCACTTTCTATAATTTCAGATGTGGCACTTGGGTTTATAGCATTTGCTATTGGAAATGAATTTAAATTAAAGGACTTGCAACATATAGGAAAGCAAGCACTTATTATAGGCGTCCTTCAGGCTGTTATCACAACCATCATCGTAGATATAACACTTATATGTATGCATAAAGTTATGCCTGAAGTTGTGACAATTCCTATGGCTATATCTTTAGGTGCTATTGCATCAGCAACTGCTCCAGCGGCTACACTTATGGTTATAAAACAATATAAGGCGAAAGGTCCTGTTACTGATATACTTTTGCCCGTAGTAGCACTTGATGATGCGGTTGGACTTGTGGTTTTTGCTTGTTCCTATGGAATTGCTAGCGGACTAATAAGTGGAAATGTATATATCCTTAATCTTATAGTAGAACCCATTATAGAGATAATCATGTCTCTACTTCTTGGAAGTATAGTTGCAGTGATACTTACTTATCTTGAAAGTAGATTTCATTCTAATTCCAATAGGCTTATATTAATTATAGCATCGATTGTTCTTACGGTGGCTATAGCAAAATTAAGTTTTAAATTTGGCGCATTCGCAGGATCTTTTTCACCGCTTCTAGTGTGCATGATGCTGGGAACAGTGTTTTGTAACATCTGTCCACTTTCAGATGATCTTATGGAGCGAGCCAACAAATGGTCGCAGCCGATTTTAGTTTTGTTTTTTGTGCTAAGTGGAGCAGAACTCAACCTTGGAATATTTAAAAATCCAATTATAGTGTCAATTGGCATCATATATGTATTATCAAGAAGTGTAGGAAAATATCTTGGTGCAAGAATTAGTGCCACGATAGCACATAGTAGCGAGGTGGTTAAAAAGTATCTTGGTATAACTCTTCTTCCCCAAGCGGGCGTTGCTCTTGGCATGAGTGCCATAGTTGCATCTTCTCTTGGAAGAGATGGCACTATGATCAGAAATATAACTCTTTTTGGAGTGTTGATTTATGAATTGGTAGGACCTACCTTTACTAAGATAGCTTTAACTAAAGCAGGTGATATAAAAGAGAAGAAGAGTGAAGTTATCACACGAATGGAAGATAAGCTGAATACCGCCAAGCAAGAAAACAAATCAAAGTATTATATATGGCTTAATCATAGAAATACATAGGACAAATATAAAAAGCTTAGCAGTCGTTTTTAACAAGATCTTCAAGCGTCTCCCCCTTCACCACCACGAAATCCTTATCATCTTTTAGCATTACGATAGGAGGTCGCGGTAGGCGGTTATAGTTAGAGGCCATAGAAAAGTTATACGCTCCTGTTGTTGCGACAGCAACTATATCATAGCGAGAGATTGATTCAGGGAACAATATATCTTTAGCAATTATATCTCCAGATTCGCAGCATCTTCCAACAAGGTCGGCTTTAAAATCACATTTTTCATTCATCTTATTTGCAGTGTAGCAAGTGTATCTTGCGCCATATAATGCATATCGTGGATTATCAGTCATGCCACCATCTATAGAAACATAATTTTTATATCCGGGAATTTTTTTAATTGTGCCAACGGTGTAAAGTGTCATTCCTGTATCTGCAACAATAGATCGACCTGGTTCCATACGAAAAGCAGGAACATCTAAATTATATTTTGCACAGATTCCTTTTATATATTCAGAAAGTTCTTTTAATTTTTTATCAAGATCTAGTGTAGGATCATCGTCAACATATCGAACACCAAATCCACCACCGATATTATATTCACGAGTTTCGAAATTATATTTTTCTTTTACATCAGCAAAAAATTTTATCATTATATCAGAGGTCCGTTCGTAGACATCTTCTTCGAAAACTTGTGAACCTACATGACAGTGGAAACCGCAGAGATCTATATGTTTAAGTTTAAGTATCACGCCGACAAGTTCTATTGCTTGTCCAGTCTCTATGGCTGTTCCGAACTTTGAATCAACTTTGCCAGTTTTGTCGGCTTCATAAGTGTGAGTATCTATACCAGGGGTCACCCTTAAAAGAATCTTTTGAATTTTGTTTTGTTTAGAGCAAATCTTTTCTATAACAAGGATCTCTTCTATGTTATCTGCAACGAAATATCCCACGCCATTTTCTATACCATATCTTATATCAAAATCCGTTTTATTGTTGCAATGAAAATAAGCTTTAGAAAGGTCGAAGCCTGCTATTTTAGCTGTGTATAACTCACCGCTTGATACAACATCTATACCGACATTTTCATCGGTCATGATTTTATATATGTATTTGAATGAACAAGCTTTGCTTGCATAAAGCATAAGAGCATTATCACCGAAGTATTGTTTTAAGGCGTCCTTATAAATATTTAGATTTTTTCTTATGCGATTTTCATCCATAAGGTAAAGTGGCGTGCCATATTTCTTAGCAAGTTCAACCACATCAAAATTGTTAAAGCAAAGCCTTCCATTTTCAGTTTTAATATTTTCACAAATCACGACTATATTTTATCAAAATTGTATTTATATGTAAATGAAGACGACAAACGTGTTATAACCTATTAACCAAGGAGCATAACAAGATGAAAAAATAGGCCAAATCTTTGATTTTTAAGGTGTTTATTGGTATAATTATCAATGGAAGGGAGGCCTTATGAACAAAGAACTTATATTTAAAGGAGTTGGTACAGCTCTTATAACACCAACAAATGAAAGAGGAATAGACTACGAAAATTTAGAGAGACTTATAGAATTTCAGATAAAAGAAGGCATCAATTCACTTATTATAGCGGGGACAA